>JAEIGA010005767.1_pt1 | contig 18865 bp, 19 predicted proteins | sample 9270691 | NCBI WGS metagenome assembly JAEIGA01 (sample SAMN17057246, study PRJNA624740) | gut metagenome | biome: biome; isolation source: fecal sample | host: Bos grunniens | place: China: Xizang | collected 2019 | reverse complement strand
ATTTTAGCTTCTACATGAATATCATCAATACAAGAATCACTTGCCATATGACGCGTATAGTATGTTTCATCATGAGTTAATTCATGATTTCTTGGATATTCATAATGATCCATTAAAATTTGGCGTAATACCATTGGATCATGCATTAAATCTGACATAAATACCTCCTAAAAGAAAACATCTAAACAGTTTTCGATTGTCGCATTCTTACAAACTTCTACAAATTTATCAATTTCTTCTTTTGTATTATAGAACATAATACTTGCGCGAATTGTTGCACTTGTTTGTAAACGATCTAATAATAGTTTTGCACAGTGTAACCCTGTTCTAACAGCAATTCCATTAGAATTGAAATAGCTTCCAGCATCTTGTGCAAATACACCTTTTACATTAAATGTAATAATTCCACTTTCCGCTTTAGGATTATATAGAATAATGTTATCTAATTTAGATAATTTTTCAATTGCATAATCATGAAGTTCTAATTCACGTTTATGAATATTTTCCATACCGATTTTTTCTACATATTCTACAGCAGCTTTAAATCCAAAGATTGCTTCAATTGGTGGTGTACCTGTTTCATATTTGAATGGAGCTTCTCTTAATAAGATATTTCCACACATATCAAAACGAGCGTTGCTTCCTCCACCTAACATCACTGGATTCATTTTTTCTAGTAATTCATATTTTCCATATAAAATACCAATTCCTGTAGGACCACACATTTTATGTGCACTCATACCTGCAAAATCACAATCGATATCTTTTACATCAACTTTCATATGTGGAGCACTTTGAGCCATATCCATAACAACATAAGCACCCACTTCATGAGCTAATCTTGCAATTTCTTTCATTGGTGCCTCATATCCTAATACATTTGTAACATGAGCTAAGGCAACCACTTTTACTTTTTCATTTAATACGCTTTTAAAATTATCAATTGTAATTCTTCCATCTTCATCTAATGGAATATATACAACTTGACATCCTTTTTCTTCAGCAACTTTCATCCATGGTAAGACATTTGAAGCATGTTCAGCTTCACTACTTAAAATAATATCTCCAGGATTTAACCATTGTGCTAATCCATAAGCAATTTGATTTAATGCACTTGATGCACCAGAAGTAAATACGATTTCTTTTTCATTTGCATTGAAAAATTTCGCTAATACTCTACGACAATCATCATATACTGTATCAACTTGATAACTTAAATCATAATCACCACGGTGACAATTACAACTAAATTCAGTGTAATATTGACATACTGCATCAATAACACTTTGAGGTTTGAATGTAGAAGCTGCATTATCAAAATAAATTAAATCTTGACCTTGCATTTTTTTCCCATTTAACATTGGGAAATCTTTGCGGATTTGATTTACATCGATCACGCTAACCCCACCTTCTTCTCAATCTTACTTGTTAATTCATTTGTAATTTCTTCTGAATTTAAACTTGAAGCAATTGGCATTAAATACCCTACAGTAATTAATCCTAATGCTTGTGTTTTTGTTAATCCACGTGTTTGTAGATAATACAATTGATTTTCATCAATTTGTCCCATTGTTGTCGCATGACTTGCTTGAACATCATTTTCATCAATCAATAAGACAGGTGTAATATCACATTTTTGTTTTTTATCTAAAACTAATGCACGGCTTGTTTGGTGTGAATTACTTCCATAAGCACCTGCGATAATTTTACCTGTATCTACCATTTTATAGTCACCATTTTCATAGATAACAGCATAGTTTTCCATATTACTGTCAGTATGTGGTGCATTATGTACACATTCAATTTCAAAATGTTTCTTCGTAGATACTGTAGAAGCACTTCTTAAATTTAAAGTTGAACCTTCTCCATTTAAATTGATTTTATATGTAGCTTGTACACTACCATCGCTTAATTCACCAAAATTTAAATTTAAGCGAGCATCTCTATTACAATCTACTACATTATCAAGTATGAATTCATCGCTTTCATTCCATGATAAGAATGTTAATTCAGCATTGTCTTCTAATGTGATTTTACATTTTAAATCTGTTTTTTCTTTAATAATTAAATATAGAGAACTTGAAGCATTTTTATTTACAACGACTTCGATTTCTTTTGAACCATTGATTTCTAAAGTTTCAAAAGATTGATCGTTTAAGATTACTTTCTCCATACTATGCCCCTTTTTTTACTTGAGCTGCACAGCTACCTAAAGAAACTACTTGTTTTCTTTGTTCTTTTTCCTCTTCTACATGTACTCCATATTCTTTTTCAATCCAATCGTATCCTTCAGTATCAATTCTTTCTACTAAAGAAGCATCTCCGCTTACTACAATTTTTCCATCTACTAATACGTGTGCATGAGTAGGTTTTAATAATTGATAGAAACGTGCATAGTGAGATACAACGATTAATGACATTTCATTTTGTTTTTGTAAATCAACGATTGCATCAGCAACAATTTTTAATGCATCAACGTCTAAACCTGAATCAATTTCATCTAACATACTTAATTCTGGTTTCAACATTGTCATTTGTACGATTTCATTACGTTTCTTTTCTCCCCCTGAGAAACCTTCATTTAAGAAACGGTGCGCTAAATCTGGTTTCATTTGTAGTTTTTTAATTGTAGATTCCATTTCTCTAATGAATTTAAATAAAGGTACTGGTTTTTCTAAGCGTGCATTCATTGCAGCACGTAAGAAATCTGAGTTTGTAACTCCAGCAATTTCTTGTGGGTATTGCATACCTAGGAAAATACCAACACGGCTTCTTTCATCAACGCTCATTTCTAATACATCTTGACCATTGAATAAAATACTTCCAGAAGTAATTGTATATTTTGGATTTCCCATGATAGCAGCTAATAATGTACTTTTTCCATTTCCATTAGGCCCCATTAATGCATGGATTTCATTTTTATTTACAGATAAGGTTAATCCTTTTAATATTTCTTTATTTTCTACAGAGACGTGTAGATCTTTAATTTCTAATTGTGCCATAAATACCTCTCTTTATATTGCAAGTTATATTATAATACATTTCTTTAAATTGTTCATCTAATATGTTCAGTTTTTTTCATTTGTTCACAAAAAAAATGAAATATTTCATTAATATTGTTTTAAAACGTTATTTTTTTCATAAAATTGTATAATTCTTCGTAAAGAAAATGTGAAATTATCGTATAAATACGAGTTTAAATTGATTTTTCAAAACAAAACCTTTATAATAGACAAGTCGAATATTAGGAGGGTATTATGATCGAAAAGATTAAAGAAAATTGGTTCGTTGTTTTAGTAGCTGCTCTTTTAATTTCATCTGTTGGTTACTATGCAATCGATACAAACACAGGTAAACTTCCAGGAAAGCAAGTAGACGGTAAAGATGTTGTTACTACAATTGGTACTACTGATTATTTTGCTGATGAACTATATGAAGAATTATATGGTGATCAAACTAGTAGTAAAAGCCCAGGAACAACTGTTTTATTCAATTTATTCGAAAGAGCTGTTGTTGAACAATCTGTAAAGTTAACTGATGATATGAAGTTACAAATTGCTACTGCAGTAACTGCAACTAAACAAAACTATGCAGGGCAAGAAGATAAGTTATTAGCTGCTTTACAAGCTTCAGGATATGCTAGCGTTAATGATTTAGAAGCTTATTTTACTCACTACTATAAATTATTAGCTTTAGTTGAAGAAGAATATTTAGCTGATTTCGATAACTTATTTACACCTATCCACAAAGAAAAAGCTCCTCGTACAGTTTCTCACATCTTAGTAAAAGTTGCTGATACTAAGGATTGGAAATTAACTGACAAGGAAAAAGAAAGAATGGATAACGTTGATAAAGAATTAGCTGAAGGTAAAACTTTTGCAGATGTAGCTAAAAAATATTCAGAAGATGGAAGTGCTTCTGCTGGTGGATATTTAGGTTACATGGACAAATTAAATACAGTTAGCTATGTTGATGAATTCATCGAAGCTGGATGTAAAGCTGAAAAAGGTGTAGTAACTGAATGGTTTAAAACTCAATTTGGTTACCACAAAATTCTAGTAAATGAAACTGACAAAACTGCTTTAATGGAAAACGAAGAAATTCGTAGTGAAATCTTCTCATCAATCGAAGCTTATTATCCAAAATTAAACGCTGAAATCATTTGGAAAAAAAGCCAAGATTTAAATGTGAAATTTGCTAACGAAGATATCGAAAAAGCAATTAAAGAATATTTAGGAATTAAAGAGGAGGCAAATAAATAATGAAAAAGATTTTATGTTTATTAAGCTTTGCCTTATTAATGACTTTAACAGGTTGTACAGATGCGAAAACTTCATTAACAAATGGAAATGAAGCATTAATTACAGTTGGAAAAACTGAAATTACTAAAGATGAAATTTATACAGCTTTAAAATCAGAAAATGGTGTAACTGTTATTTTATCAAAATTAACTAACTTTATCATTGATAAAGAAGTTCCTATTACTGATGAAATCAAAAAAGAAGCTAAAGACTATGTAGAACAATTTACAAAATATATGGGTGAAGATACTTTCAAAACATATATCGAAACACTTGGATATAAAACTGTTGATGAATATGTTGACGGTGTAGTAATTTCTTCTGTACGTTCTAACAAAATTACTGATAAATACATCGATGAAAAATATGAAGATTTAAACAAAAAATATCAATTCCGTAAAGTTCAAATTCTTCAAACTTCTGATTCTAAAATTGCTAGTGAAATTCAATTAGCAATGAAAGAAGGAAAATTAACTTTCGAAGATGCGTTAGTACAATATAAAGATAAACTTACTACTTCTACTTTCACTGGAAAAGAACAAGTAATTTCTAATCAAGTTTCATTAGATAGTTCAATTGTGAAAAATATCTTCGCAGTTGAAGAAGACAATACTTTATTAGCAGAATATCAATTTAACGCAAAACTTGATAAATTCTATATTGTTAAAGTAGTTTCTACTAATGTTAGTAAAGAAGATGCATTAAGTGCTGCTTATGAGATTTCAACTTTAGATGATGAAGCATTCTCATATTTCTTAGAAAAATATGGATTTGTAGTATATGATATCGATTTATATAACGGTATCAAATCTCAAGCTCCTGTATATCTAGTACAAGACAACAAATAAGAATTAACATTACGTTAATTCTTTTTTTATTACTGTTTTGTTATTATATTTGTTTTAATTATTAAATGTTCTATACTATAGATAAGGAGGATAATATATGAATTTATTTCCTAAAAATCGTAATAATGATATTTTAAAACAAGAAGCATTTATTTTAGACGAAACTAGAAAAGATAATAAAGTTGTCAAAGAAGTATGGAAAAAGAATAGAGTTGTGCAAATATTAGCATTAATCTTTGTGCTTATTTCTATGTTATCAATTATATTCTAATAAAAAGGAACTAAAGCTTAGCTTTTAGTTCCTTTATTTTGACATTCTTTACAAACTCCTTTATATAGTACTTCTACTTCGTGTACTTTGAATCCTTCAATCATATGATGTTTTTTTGTTTGTGGTTCAATATCAATGACTTTACCACATTTAAAACATATTGCATGATCATGTCTTGTAAGATTCCAATCAAAACGATCTTTTGCATTAGGTATTTCAATTTTTTTGATTTTACCTTTAAGTGCAAATGTGTTTAGATTACGATATACTGTAGCTAATGAAATATGTGGATCAATTAGCAATAATTCTTTATGAATCATTTCTACAGTTGGATGATCATCACGATTAGATACTTGATTTAAAATTAATGTTTTTTGTCTAGTTTGTTTCATAAACAAATAATACAATATATATTGTTTTTGTCAAGGCTATTTAATAATTATTATCAAATTAAAAGGAAGATTTTCATCTTCCTTTTATTTTATATTAGTCTTGAGCTAATTTAACTAAACGGTTATAACGTTTTTCAGCATCTTTACGTGTTTTTTCGAACATTTCGTATGCTGTGTCTTTACCTTTTAATGCAACTAATTGAGCGAAACGAGCTTCATTTACTAAGAATTCTGGCATAGCATCGAAATCAGGTGCTGGTGAATCAATAGTTAATGGTTTTTCATTACGTGGATCGAAACGATATAATGTTACATAACCACATTTAACTGCATTAGCTTGTACTCTTTGGTGACTTTCTAATCCACCTTTAATTCCGTGGTTAGCACATGGAGAGTAAGCAATAATTAATGATGGTCCATCATAACTTTCAGCTTCTTTTAATGCTTTTAATGTTTGAAGTTTATTAGCACCCATAGCAATTGATGCAACATAAACGTGTCCATAAGCCATAGCGATTTGTCCTAAATCTTTCTTAGCTGTTGGTTTACCACCTGCAGCAAACTTAGCGATTGATGCAGCTTGACTTGATTTAGAAGATTGTCCACCTGTGTTAGAGTAAACTTCTGTATCTAATACTAATACATTTACGTTTAAGTTGTTAGCTAATACGTGGTCTAATCCACCGTAACCGATGTCATAAGCCCATCCGTCTCCACCAACGATCCATACTGACTTACCAACTAAGTCTCTTTCGTAGTCTAGAAGTTCTTTAACTGCTTGATTAGCACTAGCTTTAACACCTTCGATGATTGGTTTAACTAATTCTCTTTGAGCATCTCTGTCGCTTCCAACTTCGATATATTTAGCGAATACTTCTTTTAATTCAGGTTCAACTGCATCCATGTTATCTTCGATTAATTTATAGATGCGAGCTTCTTTGAAGTTTTGAGCTAATGCCATACCATATCCGTATTCAGCATTGTCTTCGAATAATGAGTTTGCCCATGCAACACCATTTCCATTTTCATCGTTAACAAATGGAGTAGATGGAGTTGATGAAGAGTAAATCATTGAACATCCAGTAGCATTTGCAATCATCATATCTTTACCGAATAATTGAGATGCTAATTTATAATATGGTGTTTCTCCACATCCTGGACATGCTCCTGAAATTTCAAAGTAAGGCATGTAGAATTGACTTTCTTTGATATTGTTTGCACTTGCAAATTCTGTCTTATAAGGTACTTCTTTGTATAAGTAATCAGCTAATGGTACTTGGTCAAGTTTACTGTTTACATCAGCCATCTTAAGTGCTTTAACACCTTTCTTACCTGGACATTCAGCAACACATAATCCACAACCTACACAGTTGTCAGGAGATACTTGTACACGGAATTTTAATCCTTTATATTTTGGTCCCATAGCATCACTTGTTTTGAATTCCATAGGTGCATTGGCAACTTCTTCTTCTGTTAATAAGAATGTACGGATAGTACCGTGAGGACATACATATGAACAGAATCCACATTGGATACATGTTTCAGGATTCCATGCAGGTACGAATGATGCAATCGTTCTTCTTTCTTTATAAGCAACGTTATTGCGGATAGAACCATCTAATAAGTTATATTTAGTGAATGCACTAACTGGCATATCATAACCTTCTAAGTGGTTAATTGGTGCTACGTGCATATCAAAGTATTCATCACCAGTTAATTTACGTCCTGAATCATATGGTAATTCAGCCCATTCTGGTTTAACTTCGATTTCAACTAATCCTTCACGTCCTAAATCGATAGCTTTGTAGTTGTTGTTAACAACATCTTCACCTTTTTTAGAATATGATTTGTAAGCAGCTTTTTTCATTAATTCAACTGCTGTTTCATATGGCATAATTTGTTCATTTAATGAGAAGAATGCTGATTGAAGAATTGTATTTGTTCTTCTTCCCATACCAATTTCCATAGCGATATCAGTTGCGTTAATGATATAGAATTTAGCGTGTTTTTTAGCTAAAGTTGCTTTTAATCTATTTGGTAAGTGAGCTTCTAATTCATCTTTAGAGAATGGTGTATTTAATAAGAATGTTCCACCTTTTTTAAGATCTTTCACCATGTCATATTTGAAGATGTAAGCATCTAATGAACATGAAATGAAGTCTGCGTTATTAATATAGTATGTTGAACGAATTGGAGTTTTTCCAAAACGTAAGTGAGAACGAGTTACCCCACCAGCTTTTTTAGAGTCATAAGCAAAGTAAGCTTGTACATATTGATCAGTATTATCTCCAATGATCTTAATTGAGTTTTTGTTTGCACCAACTGTACCATCTGATCCTAATCCATAGAATAAGCAAGATGTGTAATCAGTTTTTACTTCAAATTCTGGATCTACTGGTAATGATAAGTGAGTTACATCATCAACAATACCAATTGTAAATTCATCTTTTGGTGCTTCTTTTGTTAATTCGTCATAAACAGCTTTAATTTGATTTGGAGCAGTATCTTTAGAACTTAATCCATAGCGTCCACCTGTAATTATTAATTCTTTGCGATCTTTTAAGGCATTTAATACATCTAAGTATAATGGATCGCGTCCACCCATTTCTTTTGTACGGTCTAATACTGCAATTTTCTTAACTGTACTTGGTAATACAGCAGTTAAGTATTTAGTTGAGAATGGACGATATAAATGAACTTTAACTAAACCAACTTTTTCTCCATTTTCAACTAATGTGTCGATTGTTTCTTTAATTGTTTCAGTAACTGAACCCATTGCGATAATGATTCTTTCCGCATCATTAGCTCCATAGTAAGTAAATGGTGCATATTCGCGTCCTGTTACTTTAGAAATTTCTTTCATGTATTCTGCAACGATGTCAGGTAATTTTTCGAAGTGAGAGTTTTGAGCTTCTCTAGCTTGGAAGAAAATGTCATCATTTTCAGCCCCACCACGAGTTACTGGATTTGAGTGTGGGTTTAATGCACTTGCTTTGAATTTCGCAACTGCTTCTTTGTCTACTAAATTATTGAATACTTCATAATCCATTACTTCAACTTTTTGAATTTCGTGAGATGTACGGAATCCATCAAAGAAGTGAATAAATGGTGCTTGACCTTTGATTGCAGCTAAGTGAGCAACACCTGCTAAGTCCATAGCTTCTTGCACTGAGTGAGAAGCGATCATTGCAATACCTGTTTGACGACAAGCATAAATATCTGAATGATCACCAAAGATACTTAATGCACGTCCTGCAATTGCACGAGCAGCAACGTGGATTACTCCTGGTAAACATTCCCCAACCATTTTATAAATGTTAGGAATCATTAATAATAAACCTTGGCTGGCAGTAAATGTTGTAGATAATGCTCCACCTTGTAAAGCACCGTGAACTGCTCCAGCAGCTCCACCTTCTGATTGCATTTCACAAACTTTTACAATACTATCAAAGATATTTTTGCGTCCTTGAGTCGCCCATTCATCAACAACTTCAGCCATGTTTGATGATGGTGTAATTGGATAAATTGCAGCTACTTCTGTAAACGCATAGGCGCAATGTGCAGCAGCTGTATTTCCATCCATTGACATAAATTTTTTAGTCATGATAAGCCTCCTTAAGTTATGACTCTATTATAAAATGAAAACGCTTTAATTGAAAGATACTTTTGAGAAATTTTGTGCTTTTGTCACAAATTGTCAAAAATAAAAGAAGATGATTTCTCATCTTCTATAGTCCAATAATACTAAATAATCCAGTACTTGCAAGACCCATAATCATTCCTGCAATAATTACTCCTAAACATACTGATAATGTTGTATCTTTAATTCCCATCTTTAAGAAAGATGCCGCTAACGTTCCTGTCCAAGCACCTGTTCCAGGTAATGGAATACCAACGAAAAGCATTAATGCGATAAATAAACCGTTTTTCCCTGCTTTTTCAGTTAACTTTTCTCCACCTTTTTCACCTTTTTGAATGCAATATGTAAAGAATTTTCCAATATAAGGTTTATCACAACCCCATTCTAATACTTTACGAGCAAAGAAATAAATAATTGGTACTGGTAACATATTTCCTATAATACAAGTTAATAACGCTGGAAAATAAGGTAAGCCCATTCCTACTGCAAATGGCATTCCTCCACGTAATTCAATAAGTGGAATCATTGATATAAAAAACGCTAAAATATATTTTTCTAACATGTTATTCTCCTTTTAAGCACTAATAGAATATCAAAAATATAGAATAAATCAATCTTTTCTTACATTTTTTTCATTTTTAGACAATTTTAGATACAAATAATATATAATAAAATCAAATAAAGGAGGTATTATATGTTTGTACGTGCTGAATTAAAACAAAAAGCCAAGGAAAATTTACATCGTAATCTTTGGTTATGTATAGGAGTAACATTAATTTTTAGTCTAATCAGTGGAGACTTATTTGGAATACAAGTAGATTCTACATCTTATGAATATTATTTTAGAATGGGATTAGGAACTTCTGGAGATGTATCCATGGACTTTATTTATATTCCTATTACATCTATGATTGCTATTATTGTTTTATTGGCATCATTAGCATTTAAATTTTTAATTATTAATCCTATTATAATTGGACATACTCGATTCTATATTGAAAATAAACATGGTAAGAGTTCTTTTGAAACATTATTTACTTATTTCAATAAAAATGATTATTGGAATGTAGTTAAAGTAATGTTATTCTATGAAATTTATTTAGCTTTATGGACTTTATTATTTGTTATTCCAGGTATTGTGAAATCATATGAATATTTTGCTGTTCCTTATATCTTAGCTGAAAATCCTAATATGGATAAAGATGAAGTATTTGAAATTACAAAAGAGATGACAAAAGGTTCTAAATTTGATTTATTTGTATTAGATTTATCATTTATTTTATGGATTCTATTAGCTTTAATTACATTTGGACTTTCTTCATTGTATGTAAATCCATATATATTAGCGACTAAATGTGAAGCATATTATTTCTTCAAGCAAGAATTATTTGATAGTGAAATTATTCAAGAAACTGTAGAGGAGGAAACTGTTTATGTTGAACCAACAATCGACGATCTTCATTAGTGGTGCAAGTGATGGTTTAGGTAAAGCCATTGCATTAGAAATTGCGAATAGAACTGCTTGTAATTTAGCAATCTGTGGACGTAACGAAGACAAATTACGTTCTGTTTTAAAACAAATTCATGAGATAAATCCTGAATGTAAAGTTATTGTTGCTAGTTTTGATGCAAGTGATATTTCTGCTTGTAATCAATTTGCCGATCATGTATTAAATGAATTTGGTGAGATTTCTATCTTAGTTAATAATGCAGGTGCTAATACAAGAAAAGCTAAAGTAGAAGATTTGGATTTAGATGAATTTAATTATATGTTTCAATTAAATGTAATGTCTCATTTAACTTTTATTCAAAAGTTTTTACCTAAGATGAAAGAAAATAAAGATGGAATGATTATGAATATTCTATCTAGTTGTTGTTTGCATAATATACCAACAATGGCTGGGTATACAGCTACTAAACAAGCGATGAATGCAATTAGTAAGATTTTAGTAAAAGAAGTTAAAGATGATAATATTAAAGTAAGTAGTATTTATCCTGGTGGTATTGATACTAATTTTAGAGCTATTGAACGTCCAGATTATTTAGATGCTTCTAAACTTGCTAGAGTTTTAGTTGATATGATGGAAATTGAAGATGGAGTTGTTCATGATTTAGTAATTCGACCTATGGTTGAAAGTAATTTTTAGGAGATGCTTATGCATCTCCTTTTTTTAGTTTCTTAAATGTTGTTGTTAGTAAAATTAATGCTAGTGAAGCTGATATGATTTCCGCAATTGGAGTTGCAATTACAATTCCTAGTTTACCTATTTTAGCCATAAATAAATACATTAATGGGATGTCTAAACATCCTTTTCTTAATATTGATAGAATGAATGCTTTTTTCTTTTCTCCTAATGCTTGGAAGATAGCATTCATTGAATATGTAATGGCTGCTAATGGTACTCCTAATGCAATTACATTTAGGAATTGTTTTCCTTCATTTATTGTATCGATATCTTTTATAAAGAATGATACTAGTAAATCATCATTTAATATAAATATAAATGCACATGATACTGTAAATATTAAGGCAATCGTTAACATGAAACTAATTGTCTTTTTCATTCGTTCATGATTTTTAGATGCATAGTTATATCCTATTAATGGTAGTACTCCTTGGGTTAAGCCCATTGTTACATTGAAAGCTAATGTATTGATTTTCTTAGCGATACCCATTCCTGCTACTGCAACACTTCCATATCCACTTACAAGTGCATTAGCAAAGATGTTTGATACCATTGCTAATGTAGTATTTAAAGCTGCTGGAAATCCTATCGTTAATAGTTCTTTAATTACTTTTATGTCTTTACATGCATATTTATATGATAATGTGAAAACTGGATTATCATTATGTTTTCTTATGTAGATGATGAAATAAATTGTTGCGATACAGTTGGCAATTAATGTCGCAATTGCTGCTGCTTCTACTTCATTACCTCTTGGTAATAAGATAAACATGAAGATTGGATCTAATACAATATTTATTACTGATCCTAATCCCATTCCAAAACTTGCTGTTTTACTATCTCCAATTGATCTTATTAAATGTCCGAATAATGAGTTTAGTATAGTTGGTAATGCACCTATGATCATTGTCCAAAACATGTATCTTTGAATATGATGATAGCTTTCTATTGTCCCTCCAACTAAATAAGTTAATTTATCTCTAAATACTCCTATTATAATTGCATATACTATTGATGCAATGATTCCACCATATAATGCAAAACTAAACGCATTTCTAGCTCTATCTATTTTTTTCTCTCCTAGAGACCTGCTAATAACGCTTGTAGCTCCTATTCCAAATAGGTTGGCTATTGCTGCCATTAAGATATATAGTGGCATACAAACGCTTAATGCAGCTATCATAGCTGAATCATTTGTTAATCCTACATACCATGTATCTACTAAATTATATACGAAGGTGATAATTTGTGTAATTACAGTTGGTATTGCTAGAGTAGCTACTGCTTTAGGTATAGGATATTCTTCAAATATTTCTCTTTCTTTTTCTAATGCCATTATACTTTATAATTTCCTTTTAATACATTTTGATAATCAATTAAATTTTTCTTTAATAGTTCTGGAGTATTTAATTCATAAGGGCATTTTGATGAACATAAATTACATTCTAAACATGTATTAATTTTATTCATTTCATTTTGCCATTCTTCACTTAACCATTTTTTAGAAGGAGCTCTTCTTAACATTAAAGACATTCTTGCACATGAATTAATTTTAATTTCCATAGGACAAGGCATACAATATCCACATCCTCTACAGAATTCATGAGCTAATTCTTCTTTTTCTTTTTCAATAAAAGATATAATTTCTTCATCTAATGTTGGTGTATTATCCATGTATGATAACCATTCATCTAATTCTACTTCTCTTTGAATTCCCCAAATAGGAATGACATGATCAAATTGATTCATAAAAGCCATACAAGCTTTAGAATTAGTAATTAAACCTCCAGCTAAACCTTTCATAGCAATAAATCCCATATTAGCTTCTTTACATTTTTTTACTAATTCTAATTCTTTTTCACTTGATAAATAACTAAATGGGAATTGTAATGTTTCATATAAACCACTTTCAATTGCTTCAAAAGCTACTTGTAATTTATGAGTTGTAATACCTATATGTTTAATTAAGCCTTTTTCTTTAGCTTCTAACATACATTCATACATTCCTGTACCATCATTTGGTTTATATACTTGACTCACCATATGGAATTGGTAAATATCAATATAATCAATTTTTAAATTATTTAATGAAATATGAATATCTTTCCAAAATGCTTCAGGAGTTCTACCCATTGTTTTTGTCGCAATAACTATTTCATCTCGTTTTATATTTTGAAATGCAAATCCAAGTTTTTCTTCACTATCTGTATAATGACGTGCAGTATCAAAAAATCTCATACCATTTTTATAAGCTTTTTGTAATATATTGGCAGCAGTATTTATATCTACTCTTTGAATTGGTAATGCACCAAATCCGTTTTGTGGAACAATTATATTTGTTTTTCCTAAAATTATATTTTTCATATTAAACACCTCTTTATAATTTTAACATGTTTAGTTACAAAATTATCACTTTATTTAATAAGTTTTGATGTATAATAATATTATTGATGGAGTGAGATAAATGAAAAATAAATGGCCTATTTTAATTATTATGTGGTTAGTATATGGTACATTGTCTGATGTATTTCCTATATTTAATCATGATTTGATTTCTATATTACCTGTAATTGCGACAATATGTTTAATCTTTGATTATTATCCTAAGAATATATTTTCTAAAAGTAATAAATTAGAAAAGAAATTATTAAAAAGATTATTAAATGAACAAATGATTGATGTAAATGATCAAATACGTTTAATACTGAATGGTGATTCAATAGAAGATGTAGATGTTATTTATAATGGTGAAAGAATATGTTCATTAAAAGAATTTGAAAGTAAATATTCTTCTAGTTATGAACAATTATTAAAGAAGATGGTTTCTTCTCATCATGTCTCTATTGAAGATTTTAAAACGAATGAAAGTAATACTAATACTTTAGTATTTAATGAATTTATTTATAGAATAGATGATTATAACATACTTATTGAAGATGAAGATATTTCTAATGGATTATATAATTGTTCAAATCAATTAAAATATTTACAAAAAATATTAAATGAACATCCTCAAGAAAATAATAAAATTAAGAAATTACATGAGTATTATTTACCTATCTTAATAGATATTTTAGATAACTATTGTAAAGTAAGTAAAACTCAAGATGCATCTAATTTAAAGAAAAAATTAAATCAAACTATTATATTAGTTAATGAAGCTATAAAGAATATAACACAATCATTATTTGATAAAGAGAAAATCAATTTAAGCGCTGATATGAACGTTTTAGAGAGTCTTTTAAAGAAAGATGGTGTCATTGATGGTGGAATGAATAATGAGCAACTAAAGGCTTATATGGAGGCTTCAAATGAATAGAAATAAAGATATATTTGATACAATAGATGAATATTTCACTAAAATTAATAGTGAAGAATTAACAAAGAAAATAAATAAAGGAGTTAATTCATTTTCAAAAACAGTTGAAGATTCATTAAAAAATAATGGATACAATAACTTTAATGAATTTATAAATGCAGAAATAAAAGATCAAAAAACAGAAAAGCCTAAATTTACTACAAATATAAAAAAATATTCATCAAGAATAGAAGTAGTAAAAGAAGCTATTCATCAAGTAAACTATGGTTTAAAATATCGTGGATATTACCAAGATGGTCATAAACAAGCTTTAAGTGATATAGAGAAAATATTAAATCAATATAACTATGATTTAGATGAATTAGCAGATCAAATTAAAGTTCAAACAAAAGAAATTAAAAATCAATATAAAGATTATAAAAAAGCTTATATAACAGGATATATTGACGGATTAGAATATGTACAAAAAGCAATCATAAAAAGTAAACATATTATGATGGAAAAAATTATTAATGAAATAAAATAGAGTGGATATCCACTCTATTTTGTTACTATTTTAATTTTATCCATGAATTGGTAAATTTCATCAGCATCACGAACTAAACCGTTAGCTCTTTGACTTGTAGCAGCATAACTTGCACCTGCAAGACGTAATATTTCTTCATCATACATTCCATTTTCTAATCCTACAACAAATCCAGCAACAAATGCATCACCTACACCAATACGACATTTCATATCTAAATCCATTGGTAAACAATGCATCATTTTATTTTTAGTTACAAGATAAATTCCAGATTTTTCAGTAGAGACACAAATCATATCACAATATTGATCAATAAATTCACGTCCATATTTTTCAATTTCTTCTTCAGTTAATGTAGTATCAATATTAAAGAATCTTCCTAATGTCTTACTTCTAATTTTCACAACATTAGGATGTGCAGGCAATGTAGGAATCATATTATCATAATCAGTATCTAAGAAAACAATCGCATCATTTTCTTTCGCAATCTTGATTAAATTTACATAAACATCACGTCCACAACCTTTAGGAATAGAACCTGAAATTACTAAGATACTTCTATATTCTAAATGACTTCTAAAGTAATCATATAAAGCTTCAACTTCATCACTTAAAATAAAAGGTCCTGGTTCATTAAATTCAGTAATCCCATTTTCACCAATAATTTTTAGATTAGTTCTTGTATTACCTAAAATATTAATTGTATGATAATGCATTTCTTCTCTACGTAATAACATTTCTACAAGATTCCCTGAAGAACCTCCTAAAAAACATACTGCAGTCGAATCATGATTTAGTGCCTTAATCCCCCTAGACACTAAAATACCTTTTCCACCAGCTGCTGTTTGCATACGTGTAAGACGATTTATTTTATTAAGTTGAACATCATCAACTTGTCCAATTTTATCCAATGCGGGATTTAATGTACATGTATAAATCATAAAATACCCCCTAAAATAAACTTACTAATTATTTTACACTCTCTACCATTTATTTTCAACTTTTTCTGCAAATCCTAAGAAATCTTTTACATTTACTACTGTTCCATCATCTAAAACAGCTTTTCCTGTAAATAATCCAAAGACTTGATGTTGATCAGATTTAATTAATTTTACATCCGTACAATTAGCACGATCTATGATAGGAATAAAGTCCATTTCAAATCTTGAATCACTACTTGTGAATGTCCAAGGTTTTAAATAATCTTCTTTACCATCTTTCATAGGGATATTAAAAGTTACATGTTCTAACTTATGTGCTTTACCATCATAGAATAACATATTTTCAGTAGCAGCACTTGTATCACCAAATCCATAACCAATATTAAATCCAAAGTCATGTCCATCAACGACACCACTTCCACTTCCCCAGTACCAAGTATTGTGATATGTCCACACTCCTCTTCCCCAGTCTAAAGTTGCAAATGAATTTTCTTTATTCATTGTATACGTATCATCACCTAATATAACTGTACCTTGCGCACGCATACAATTAATTTTTTGATTATAGTAAAAATGTTTTTCTTTTTCAAAAGGTGTTGCAATTACAATACTTTCTTCTGGTTCATCAGTTACTTCAAAATATACTTTCGCATCTTTTCCATCTACGAAATCTTTCATAATTGCTTTTAAAATTCTTTTATCTTCTAATGTTTCAAAAGAAAAAGCACATTTTGAATCACTATATTCTATTTTCCCAGAACTTGAATTACTTGGAAAATTTAATTTTCCAAATGGTAACCAAAACATTTGACTAACTGTTTTTTCAATTCCTTTTTTGAAATCTAATAATGATAGACTCATAAGCCCCATATAACTATTATCATCCATTGTAAGAGCTACACCCATATCATCATTTACAATTAAGTAATAATCCCATTCTTTAATTCTTGATTTACCTGCTTTAATATCAATACGATTGTATTCCCATAACATTTTTTTCGCAAATCCAGGATTTTTAATATTACCTTTTTCATCTAATAGTCTTTGTTTTTCTGTAATTTCGCGCATATTGTTCACCTCAATACTATCTTAACACAATTTGATGAAAATGATTTATTTTTATGAGCAAATAAATTGATATTTGATTATTTTAGAAATATAATAAAATTGTAAATAAGGAGGACTTTCAAATGAAAGAAGTTAAATTTTATAGATGTAGCCACTGTGGTAATATTGTAGAAAAGATAATTGATTCTAAAGTACCAGTTGTTTGTTGTGGAGAACCAATGAAAGAATTAGTTCCTAATACAAGTGATGGAGCTGGAGAAAAACACGTACCTGTAGTAGAAGTGAATGGAAATAAAGTTGTTGTGAAAGTTGGAGAAGTTGATCACCCAATGATTCCTGCACACTATATTCAATGGATCTATGTAGTGACTACAAAAGGTATCATGAGAAAAGACTTAACAAGTGATAATGCTCCTAAAGCTGAATTCACATTAGATGAAGATGAAAAAGTGTTAGAAGTATACGAATACTGTAACTTACACGGACTTTGGAAAACTGTAGTATAATATTATAAAAAGATGACTGGTCATTGACCAGTCATTTTATTTATTCATTTCTAATGTTTCTTCGATTTCAATAGCAATTTCTTCATGTTCTTTTTTGAATTCATCAATTAGTTGATCATATTCTTCCATCAAATCTTTAAATTGCCCAAAATCTTCATCATCTAATTTAATAGTTTCCATACTTATTTCCTTCCATATCCATAACCATATCCATAACCATATGAAGTTTGTTCGACATCAAAGATAGATGGTTTTACTTGGTTTAATACAGTTCCTAAAATTGAAACATGATCATTTAATTCTTCTAAAGATTCTAATATATCAATAGCATTTGTATGATCTTGTTTAATTGTGATAATCGCATTATCACAACGTTTCGCAACCAAAATTGCATCCTCCATTGTATATAATGGTGGAACATCTAAGATTACATAGTCATAATTATTTTTTAATACTTCAATCAAGTATGCAAACTTAGGTTTTGATAACATTTCAGGTGCATCATTTATAAAATCATGTCCAAAAATAATATCTAAAGATAAAACTTCATATTTATTAATTACATCAATTAATTGAGATTTTCCTGTTATGTAATCACTAATACTTGAATTTTTATTTTGTTCCTTAATAATTCGCATAATAGATGGATTTCTTAAATCTGTATCCACTAATACAACTTCATGTCCTTTTTGAGCCAATGTTAATGCGATATTTGCGGAAATTGTAGATTTTCCTTCATTTGGCATCGTACTAGTTATCATATAAACTTTATTATTATTTTTCTTTTTATCTTGTTCAATTTTTAGAATCAATTCATTAAAAGCATGTTTAATTTGATATTGAATACCTGGATTTGTCACTAATAAT
>JAEIGA010005766.1_pt1 | contig 18866 bp, 19 predicted proteins | sample 9270691 | NCBI WGS metagenome assembly JAEIGA01 (sample SAMN17057246, study PRJNA624740) | gut metagenome | biome: biome; isolation source: fecal sample | host: Bos grunniens | place: China: Xizang | collected 2019 | reverse complement strand
CCTTATATTCCTTATGTAATCGAAAAGACCAACGGTGGTGAACGCTCATACGACCTGTACTCCCGCCTCCTGAAAGATAGAATTATCTTCCTGGGCGAACAGGTAACTGACCAGAGCGCAAATTCTGTAATCGCACAGATGTTGTTCCTAGAGTCTGAAAATCCTGACCAGGATATCACTCTTTATATCAACAGTCCTGGCGGTTCTGTTAGCGCTGGTATGGCTATTTATGATACCATGCAGTATATCAAGTGCGACGTTAGCACCGTGTGTGTAGGTCTAGCAGCGTCCATGGGCGCATTCTTACTTGCTGGCGGCACTAAGGGCAAGCGTTTCGCGCTTCCTAACAGTGAAATCATGATTCACCAGCCTCTTGGTGGTACCGAAGGACAGGCAACTGATATTCAGATTGCCGCTCGCCACATCCAGAAGACTAAGGACAAGTTAAACACTATGCTTTCCGAAAATTCTGGTCAGCCTTATGAGCAGGTATGTCTTGATACCGACCGCGATAACTGGATGAGTGCAGCGGAAGCGAAGGACTACGGTCTTATTGATGCGGTGCTTGAAAAGCGATAAGAAGGTGATATTGTGGGACAAAGGCTAGTTATCTTAGTTCGACGTAACGATGTTGATATAGCCACTGTTTACTATCACTGGGGAGCTTATTCCAATTCAGCTATTTCATACTTGTCAGACATGTATGATGATGTCTTATCAAAAGCAAGTATATTATCTGATCAGGGGCTTCAATTAGCCCTTATCAGATATGCTGAAAAGAATTCGTTTTTCGGATTTTTTCCAGATGAGCAAGCTAGGAAGAAGTTTTTAAAATCACTGCTTCCAATATTACACACAGCTCCACCATTTATTGTCGACCAATGGAACGACAAAGGAGGTTTATGTTCGTCTGAATTCGAGCACGGACTCCAAACGTTCCCAGGAGAGTCCTTTATCCTAGAAGGATTAAGTAGAAATTACGGGCTTGTTAACATAACTGAACAAGGTATGAACACGTCTCTGCATTATGCAGAAGGATTGATTGTTGTCGATCTCACTTCACAAAATGTACAATATGATGTAATTTGTAAACACCCCATTGAAGATTATGATGGGGAAGAAAATGATTCTGAAGATAGTATTGATAATATTCCATCCATCCCGTTTGATATTAGCTCATTTGATATGAGAAATATCGACCTCGTTCGTGACATACTTCTATCGAGAGACTCAGAAGCTCTAAGATATGAAGACACGATTTTTACATTTATAGACTAACACAAAAAGAGCCAGGAATTAATCCTGGCTCTTTTCTTAATTTCGCGGTTTCACAAATCTCTCGATGAAGATTTGTCCTTATTTTTATTCAGCAAATTTGTTTTCATGCCAATGTTCTTCTTCGCGATACATTGTATCTTTGATGGCATTTCTAATTGTTATAGGGGTCCATGAAATTCCAGTTAAAACAGCATCTTTGTCAGCCATATCACTCGTTTTAGTAAACTGCAATTCTAGTTTTACATTTTCACCCTGATAAATATACGTAGTTGAAGTTAATATATCTTGAACGTCTTCAGCAGCTTTTGTTCCATTAGTAAGTACACTATTAACTTTTTCATAAGTATTACCAATAGTAAAAACGTTTTCAGTCATCTTTTTGGCGATCAAATTATCTAGACCACCCTCATATTGATTAATAGTTGTCTGCAAATTTACATTTGTAATATATGCATTCTGTTTTACCAATCCACTTGTTAATACTAAAACACTCTGTGCAAACTCAACATCATTACTACCAACTGAACGTATCAATATTTCTCTGTCATATTGCTCATAACATGCTTTTAAAAAAGCAGAGTCTTCGTCACCATAACGGAAGTAATTCTGCAATTCAGAGATGTCAACCATTTGCTTAGAAGAAATATAATCACCGTCAATGACAATATATTCATCCCACTTTTCGTCGATAGTTACACTAGATGTTGTGATAGTTTTAAATTCTTTATCCCAAATATATTTATTGATTTTCTTTTCAGGGATTTTATCACCGTCTTTATATTCTGGTTGATTTGTAATATTATCTTTACTCAAACCAGGATTATTTTGTTCTTTAGAGCACCCAGTTAGCGCGGTACAAAATAACGCGAAAACGACAATAATAGATGTTAAAATGATAATTTTTCTCATTGTTTTAGGATGTGTTAACATGTCAACACAAACCCTCCTTCTACATTAATATATAACTATAATATAGATGATTAGCACTAAATATTTTTATACACGAGGGATCAAAAAATGAATCAAAATCAAGAATCGTCAACAAAGAATTCAAACAGAAAACTAAAAAAGAGCACTACAATTATTACCATTGCAGCCATTGCTTTATTACTTGTTTTAGGAGTAGGAATTTTTCTATTCAATTCCGAAAAACCGAAGACACCGACTAATGAGCCAACCACTCAGGTAGAGCAGCAAAAAGGGCCAACCACTATCAGCAATAGTTCGTGGGCCGACGGAATTTGGCTTGCTGGACGAGACAAGTCTTCAGTAGAACAAATCACGATTGTTCCAGACCAGAAGGTTGATGGCGTGGCATATTGGTCATATGATGGAATTAATATGACGATCGATGCTGGTGCTGTAACTATTTTTGTTAATGGTAATTTAAAAATCACAGGTCTTGTCGAAAGAATGTTTGCAGATATGACCAACTTAAAATCCATTCAAGGCCTGGAATATATTGATTTTTCCGAATCAAAAAGCCTAAAAGGAATGTTCCAAAATTGTGCAAAATTACAATCTGTTGACGTATCATACATGAACCTTCAAAAGGCAGAAAACTTATCTTACATGTTTGATGGTTGTTTAGAATTAAAAAACATTAAATTCAACATGGATAAAATTGAAACTGCAACAGATGCAACTGCGATGTTCCAACATTGTTCTACCATACAGTCTATTACTTTGCCGCAACTTCCAAATGTAACTACAATGGAAAACATGTTCAAAGGAACAGGACAGGGAAGTGGTGGAAATACAACTTTAAAAACACAATTCAACACATCTAAATGCACAAACTTCAACGGAATGTTTGAGCTGTCTGGTTTTGTCAATTATGACGCAGTGACCAACATGGATACCACATCAATGACAACTGCATCGCGCATGTTCCATTCCTCCACCATTGAAGAACTAGATTTATCCGCATGGAAAACGTCAAATCTGAAGGATACATCTAATATGTTCGGATATTGCGCTCATGTAATTAAAATTAATACAAATGGATGGGACTGTTCAAGCTTAGAAACAACAGAAGCCATGTTTGAACAAACCACATCACTAACTGACTTAACATTAAATTGGAAAAATATTAATCAACTCAAGAATGTTAGTAAAATGTTTAAACAGTGTTTTGCTCTTTATGAGTTAAATTTAACATGTTTTAATGGATTGCATTTTGAAAATGCCAACGAAATGTTCTCTGGAAATCAGTGGACAGAAAAAATTAAATGCTCTGGTTTTACTGCAGATGACTCAACAGAAATGTTCAGACTTTGTAAAGTGTTAAAAGGTGCAGAATCATTTAACAAAACAAAACTAACAGCTGAAATGGCAAATACCAATGGTTATTTCGTAGAATAAGGAGACCACTATGGGAGCAGATTATTACATTTATACGGAATACAAAGATAAAAAAAGCAATCGATGGAAACCTCTTAACGGACAATTTTTTGATGAAAAACTTGGTGCTTATAAATTAGGTCCGACATATGTAAATGGTTCAAGAACATATTTTTCACGCACATACGACTTCTTACGTTCAGCTGGATATGTTGTTGATATTCAGGATGTATCACCTGAAATTTTAGAATCAGAAAACTGGGTTTCTAGTGAAAACACTATTATCGCAGCATCGCTGACAAGTCTAAAAAATGCTTTGCAACCAATTGCAAACAGAAAAGAATGTTGTGGTTATGTAAATAAATCAGTAATTTGGGACCATGTCGCAAATGGCTCAGAGATTGACGAGTGGTTAACCGCACAGGAATATAACGAGCTATCAGACGCAGAGAAGAAGACTTATGAGTTTTTAGAATGGGACGACAGTACCAGTTGGCCAATTTATATCAGAGATATTGTCAATCTTGTCGTGGCTCAAAAACATTTTTATTATGAAATTAATTATGACGACTTAAACGATGAAGAAATTCGAATTGTCTGTTTCGTGTCATATTAAGGAGAATTAAATGACTTTTCAAGATTTAAAAATAGAGATAAATAATTTAGATCTACCAAATAAAATCAAAGATTTTTCAGGATTTGAAGAGTCTGTGGAGTTCGAACACTTTAAAACATTTTTCGCAATGTTAGACGAACCTAAATACACACTAATGCAGTGTAAGAATAGTGAAGAGTTTAACACGACAGAAGAAACATGGTTTTTGTGTATTCCAAAGGATGGCCAAATGTGTGTAATAGATGCAGGAACCGAAGATGAAATTTGTGAACAATATTTACGTCTAATGGAAATCTTATCACACGGATTTGGAACCATCAAAATCGAAAAGAAAGATTAACGTTTTGGCCATGAGAGATTTACTTTTCTTATGGCCATTCTTCTATTTTATAAGAAATAATAACCATAAAGAAGGTGTTTTTAGAAATGAAATACACGGAAGAATTCGCCAAAAAAGTTTTGGCAAAAACAGATATCGTGCGCCTCATTGCACGCTCAACACCGCTTAATTTGGAAAACGGTGTTTATGTTGGAGATTGTCCATTTAACCCTAATGAAAAGGGAACCTTTGTGGTATATCCCGAAAAACAAACATTTCACTGTTTTGACTGTGATTCAAGTGGCAACGCAGCAATGTACCTCATGTTAAAAGAAGACATTTCTATGACTGAGGCTATTGAAAATCTTGCTCGCATCACAAGAACACCAATCACGACAGCTGATTTAAATCCAAAAACTCATGATATCGAAAGAGAAAATCTTTACAATGTATATCGTGATGCTGCGCTATTTTATATGAATAAATTGCAGGATAAAGATGGCGAACAAGCTCTGCAGTATTTAAAAAATAGAGAGCTAACAGATACTACAATTAAACGCTTTGGATTAGGATATTCGCCAACAAAAGGCAACGCTCTGTACAAATATTTAAAAGCTAAGGGTTACGACGATCAAATCATGATTAAAGCAGGATTGATTAAAATTTCCGAAACTGGACCATACGATATGTTCCGCGGAAGAGTCATGTTCCCAATTATGAATGAGCATAAAAAAGTAGTTGCTTTCAGTGGAAGAGTTTTAGATAGCGCAATTAAACCTAAATATCTCAACTCACCAGAGAGTCTTATTTTCAACAAAAGTAATACGTTGTTTGGAATTCATGCTATTCCTAGACACAATGAATTTTTATTACTGTGCGAAGGACAAATGGATGTCATAGCTTTACATCAAGCTGGATTTAATAATGCCATTGCAACATTAGGAACAGCCTTCACTCAAACACACATCCCTATGTTAAAGAAGTATTCTGACAATAATTTAACTTTAACATTTGATGGCGATGGAGCAGGACAAAAGGCGGCCATGAGAACTATTAAAACTCTCGAAGGTCATGATATTGATGTAAGAGTGTTGTCAATGGATCCGTATAAAGATCCTGATGAATTTATTAAAGCACTTGGTCCTGATGAATATCAAAGAAGAATCGACAGAAGTTTGGATAAAATTAATTTCGAGTTAAAATATTTATCTCAGCAATTTGATTTAAACGATCCAAAACAGAAAGAAGCATTCTTAAATAAAGCTGTTGAACTTATCGTGGATGACAAAGAAAGAGAATTAGACTCCATTGATATTGACATTGACATTTGCTAATGAAAGGACAATGATAATGAAACGAATATTAATTTGCATTTTAACTTTAATCTTAATATTTACATTTACAGCATGTAAAGATAAAAGTAACGAATCAACCCCAATAGATACATCATCAACACCACAAACCGTTGGACAAAATATAGCTGATGTTATTCCAGCTGGTGCAACTTACTATCAAAGAAATTCATGGTCGTTTGCTCAAAAGATTATAGATTTCAATCTCGGAACCAAATTGGAAGCTGGCCAAAATTTGCCAGAAGTGCAAACAGGAGACATCTTGGTTTATAAAAACATTCTATATGTTTACAATGCACATCTTACAAGTCCTATTAGTGGATTTATCGGAGATGATAATTTAAAGGGATGGGGAGCGGCTTACGCTCTTGATGTCGTTTCTGAGGATATTACAATACTCAACAGTATCGGTGGAAATCCCGTTGTAAGTGCGGCCCACTTCTTTAGAGGACAGAAACTTACAAGTGAATTTAAAACTATTACAATTCCATCGAACGTAACAGATATCACAGGACTATTCGACTCATCGCTTCAAGAAGGTCCAGTTACATTGTCATTAGAGTGCACACCAACAAAATACGCAAACTGCTTACGTTTTGCTGGAACACCCATAGTAGAAGACGGAAAGGTTTCTTTTACGAATGATAATGAGATTTATATTGAAGGAAAATGCGATAACAACGTTAAGATGGAAATCGCAGGAGAAAAAACAAAAGGTCTCACAACTTATATTAAATAATCTTTAACACCAGCTAACAGTAGCTGGTGTTTTTCTTGTTTATGCGAGAAGAAAAGGGGAGGAGCGAGGGTGAACGAACCAATTCGACGTGCAAAGTATAATAAGATATACACTTCGTTAAAATAGCTCTTTATTGTAACACAATCTTTGAAGTGTTCAAAAGCTTACTACTGTAATGTATTTTTGTCTCTAGCTCTTCAGAAATAATTGGGTATTTTAATATCAATTACTTTTCTTAACCCACTTTCTTTCACCCAATTCCCTCCAAAATCTTTATAGCACCTTTCAGAAATCCAATTCTTTCTCGCTTTATCCCTTTATTTCCCTTTATTTTTAGTCAAAAAGCTTTCTGGTTAACAGAAATACTATGAAATTCTTTGAAATCATGTGAAAAACGGGGAAAGCCCGCTGCTTCGCAGCATCATTCTTTTTCTTTTCGTTCCTCTATATGTGGCACTACGTAATGTCCGACACTGTGGAACTATGTAAAATCGCCGCATCGCGTCCAATCCGCCCAACTTTATGTCCCTCTTTTTCGTCCTATATGTGGCACTCTTTCTCTCCTTATAGATGGCACTAAATATATTGCACAAAATGCTATATCGATTTTCTACATTTCACCCAATTTTATGGAGCGTTTACTTCCCTATAAATGTGGTATTATCAACCAACCTACGTTACGGCACTAAAATATGCATATTTATTCACTTATTTTCTCGCTTTATACCCTATCGGGAGCAATACGAGATGAAAAGTGATTAATTATACCCTATCGGGGCGATATTATTACGCTTTTAATAATCATATACACTTTATTTTTCACTTTCCGTCTCATATATTCTATTTTTAAATCAAAGAAACTTATGAAATTGAAACATGAAAGTGAGGCGATGATTATGGCAGTAACGTTTAAACAAATGAAATCGGCAGTTAGCGCGTACGAGTGCGCTAGCAAAAATACTCATGCCATAATAGAAGGAAATCTGAAAATCAGAGAAGTACAAGGGTATGCGGGTGAAATTGCATGCTTCCATGTATTTGGAAACGGAATATTTGATAAACCTGATTTATATCCAGTTAATCTCGATGATATTCAACAGGGTATGTCTGTGGCTTTTCTTTTTGGAATAAATGAAGATGGGTCTCCAAATTACTTTTACGCAAATAGCGTCGAAGAGATGAAAATTGATGAAGACGGATTAATCGTCGTTTCATCAGACTCTATATTTACGACAGATAGAATGGCTCTTGAACATGCTGTGATTGAAGTTGCAGATGATCCTAATCTCACTTTACTTTTCGATTTAAGTGATTTGAATCAAGATTGCGCACTATATGAAGAAAAGCTTTACGATATTGGAGATATAGGATATGCAATCGAAACAAAAGGAGATATAGAATGGGCTGGAATAAAAGAAGAAGAGAACTCATTAGAGGAAATGGTAATCGGGGAATAAAAGAACCGATTGTAAATCAAAATCAAAATAGCACACATATTACTAGTGAATTAGAAAATGATGATTTTGATAGAGAATCGTTTAATGCTAATTTTGGAATCGAAGAAGAAGATAAAGAGATGGAAAGATTTCGTGATATGACTCATGATAACTTTCTCGGCAATGAAGCATCTGACTTCGATTGTGATTGTGAGTATGAAGAAGACGATTATGATTATGATTTAGACAGAGATTAATCTGTTTATATATTGCGGAAAACACTCTTGTAGAGTTAGGTGGGATAACAGGTAGACCTACCGTCAAAGCCGAGCCTGTTAGCTAAAGGCACTATCCCTAATTGCGAGAAAACAAAGATAGTAATAGAAACCTCGATTTAGCATTCGCTATTTCGAGGTTTTTCTATTTTTATCTAACAGTCCTTTCTCTCCTTTTTCCTCTATATTTCTTATGTAACTCTTTGGAGCAAAAATATGAAAGGGGACGAACTGATGAGAACGTTTTATGTCATGGTAGGAATTCCTGGCTCTGGCAAAACGACCGAAGCTAAAAAGTTGAATGCCAAAAGAGTTTCTTTTGATGATATCAGAGAAAAGCTTTATGGCGATGCAAACGCTAAGGGAGAAAATGAAGAAATCCAAGCTGAATTCCGCAGACAGATTTGGAATCTGATTAATAACACCGAAGATGATGTTATTGTGGACTTCCAAGGATTGGATAAGAAATCCAGAAAACATTTCTTAAAAGTTTATGGGTCACACTTCGATAAAAGAGTAGCCATCTATATGGATACCAATCTCGAAACGTGTTTGACTCGTAACTCGCAACGTGACCGATTTGTACCTGAATTTGTGATTATCCGCAGTCACTCTCAATTGAAGCCCCCAACTTACGAAGAGGGTTTCGATGAAATCATCGTACATACAACTGAATAACAAAGAGAGCTATTGTCGTAATTGACAGTAGCTCTTTTGCTTTTGAAAGTTTATTTTTATGGCCCGTTCTACTATGTTAAATACATAATCGGAGAATTTAATATGAAAGGAAGATGACAATGGAAGAAATAAAAAGAACTCCTGCCGAAATTGTTGCAATGTTGGAAACAAATCCACCTCAGGCATTTGCAAAGATTACAATGCCAACTAAAAACAAAGCAGGCGAAGTCAAAGATAGATATTATATCATGGATCTTTGCACTGGTGATGTTTTTAAAAATCGACGTCTTGAATTTGGTGAATTTCCTCATCATCCAGTTGTGAGACGACACTCGGAATATAACCGTGGTGAAAAGATAGTGGAAGAGGTTGTGCATTTTGGTTTTGTGAAGCCTTATGTTTTAGATGAAGGTGTTGTTCTTGCAAAATGGATATACGCAGACTATTCCAACGAACCTGATACAAGCCACATCAATGCACCATGGTACGGTGGTGTTGGTGTAACAAATGCAATCGAAGGAGAGATTAAAAATCCTACTGCAATTAAAAATTTTGTGTTAGCCACACCTAAGATAGCTGCACTTCTTCTCGTCGATAAGGATAAAGAAATTTACACGTGGGAAGACGTGGAGCGATACGGAATGGAAGCGCCGAGTTACCAATCTAGGTTGCCTCACAATAGACACTTGTGTGTCGACTTGTATAACTCAGTCACCAATGCATCTTGTATTAAAGATGTTGTTGGACTCTTGGAATGTTTTAAAGAATTCTTTAAAATTGGTTACGTAGGTGCAAATCAATATGTCACATTTGACTATGCACAAGACATCTCATGTTTTATGCGAACCAAAAAGACCAAAGAAAAAACTGGGCCAAAACAAAAGACTATCAATGAGTTGTGTGCTATAACGATGCCAGACCACTCTAATGAGGAAATCTCAGAAGTTGATTGTGAAAATTTCTCCATTTGCTACGCAGACCGTGTAAATGATGAGTGGACTGCATTGAGATGGTATCGTCCTATTAACGGAGAAAGAGTGGAGACGACGCGTATGTTTGTTAATAAGACAAACGCTCTTCTTTGCAGAACAGAACTCAATATGCCTGGACAGTGGTTTTATGTCTCAGCAAAATTAAAAGCAGAAACATTTAAAGCATCCAAAGTGGTTATGCAGTCTGACGATGTATTTGATGGTACCAAGTTGGAGTATTTCAAAAACATTATTACCGATGTGGAAAATCAAAGCGCAGCGCTTTACATGCTAACCCTTTATCCAGAATTTGAAAAGATGTACAAAATGGACCTTGGATGGTTATGTGATAGCTACCTTGGGGCTGTATATCAAGGTGGATGGCACGGACATGTTGAAAGGTATTGTGGAAACGTAGATTGGAAAGCGAAGACAATATTTAAGATGCTTGGTGTTAATAGACATCAGATTACAACTATTAATCAGTATATTAAACATATGCATAGATTAAAATTGGAAAACTGGGAAAAATATTACACTAATAGTATTATCTCCGAACTAAAACGCATTTTCAATGTTAATGAGCTTAATACAATCGACGACAATACTTTTGATTACATTGTAAGTACTATGAAGAGAAAATCTCGTCTTGGTCATTATTATACTGGCGCACTTGAAAGAACTTATAATCTTTTTGGCAATAATGCAATTTATTACATTAAAGATTTAAATGCAGTATCTGACGGTACTCAGGTGGTAATGATTAATCGACGCGGGACAGCACAAGCAACGAGCGCTGACATGGTGTACTCGGATTTAATTCGAATGGTTTCTTATGCGAATTACTCAGAGCATATCAAACCTCGATTCTCGTCTTTAGATGAATTGGTAAGTCATCATGATACGATGGTAGATCTTATCAACACAGATAGCGATGCTCACGGCAGATATTCACATGCACAGTATATGGATAGCTTTAACAAAAATAAAGCTAAGTGGCTTAATTTTGAATATGACGAAGATGATACATTCTGCGTCATAGCTCCTAAGGCCCCTGTTGACCTTGCTGTTGAGGGTATTGAATTACACCACTGTGTAAAATCTTTCATTCCCGCCGTTGCATTAGGTGAAACAAATATCGTATTTATCCGAAAGAAAGGGAATGAAGAAGTTCCGTTTTTCACAGTTGAAATCGATACTCGTAATTCTATCCGTCAAGCTCACGGCAATTGCAATTGCAATGTAGATACAGTTGCTGGTTTGAAAGAATTTATAACCAAATGGGCAAAAGCTAAAAAGCTTAAATATGTGTCTAATTCTGCAAATCGAATCGCTGGTGCAGGTTATTAAAATTACAAACGACTCTCTGATTTTTTTCGGAGGGTCGTTTTTGTTTATAACATTGATTCAACTATATTAATATTGCATTGAATTAGGATAAAGGAATTGATTAAGAAATGAATATTAGGCTAATATTTGAATTAATAGATTGTGTTGTAGCATTAGTGGGAGGTTCAATTGCGATTCCACTGGTTGAAACACACATTGATAATCCCTGGATATCGGGAATTCTTATAGTCGCTATATATGTTTTTCAAATTGCTAGCGTAGCTATTGTTGGTAGTAGATTGTTTCGTTTGTATAAGTCACATCATGCACCAACTCAAACCAACCAGATGTCTGACAATAAAGAATCAGAAAAGGTTTTATATGGAGTCATTCTCGAAATTAAAAAGAAAAAGGCCTTGATAGTGAACAAACATGTATCACTATTTACATTATTAACGAATAAATGGATGCCAAAATATGAGTTGGAATTATTAATAGCATTTGTGCATCAAGGAGAAAAGAAGGTTTTCAAAGATCGTATAATTTTAAGAGATACCATACGCCCTGATGGAAAATGTGAATATGAGATTGGAATGTCTGTTTTTGCAAAATTAATTGGCAATGAAATTTCACTCCTAACACCAATTGAAAATTGCCAGGTACCACCAGAAGAGTTGTTTTATCTTCAAAACTATTGTAAAGATTGGAACTTACCGCTTCAATCCACATTTGAACACCCGCACCCGAACGTAGATTGGGCACATGTTTATGGGCAAAAGAAGGTTTAATTAAAATAAACAAAGCAGGGATACTCCCTGCTTTTTTCTTTATCAATATTCTTCTCTTTCTTTCCTTTTCCGCCTCGTTCCTCCTATACTAATTGCATAACGGAGAAAATATTATATGAAAGGATGATGTTATAAGTGGATAAAATCAAAGATTTAACACCGTTAATCAATGCTCTTCAGAAGACACCTCCTCAGGTCTACTTGAAGATTAAAACTCTCATTCCTGATAAAAAGGGACACGAGAAAGAAAAATTAATGTTGCTTGACGGTATTACTGGCGACGTATTTAAAAATCGAAAGCTAGAAGCGGCAGAAGCTATTAATTCTCATTTCTATGTCGGAAAAACATGTAAAAACGGAAAGACATATAAGAGAAATGGAGCAGCAAGAGATGAAGGTGTTATACATACATCATATGAACGAGCTTACATCACAAATGAAGGCATCTTGGTTGTTATGTGGGTTTTTGCAGATGATGATAACTATAAGAATGTAACACCGATGCATAAATCTTATTGTGGGCCCATAGATGTAGGAACACCTGTTCTTGGTAATAAGGTTAATGAAAACGCCGTATGTAATTATAAAATTGCGAAACCGCAAATTGCATCTGCTATTCTCATTGACAGAAACAAAAATGTTCATACCTGGGACGACTATGATAGATATGTTTCAAAACACCCAAATACAAGCCCAAATGCAAATGCTATATCATGGCACCTTATAAGCAGACTTTACGATCCAATGGGTTGTAAAAATATCATCGATTTACAAGGATGTTTTAAAGAGTTCTTTAAGATTGGATATCTTGGTGCAAATCGCTTTGTTGGGTTTGAAGACATCCGTGATATTGCATATTTCATGAAGACTAAACCTATGGTTGCAAAGCCAGGTCCAAAGCAAAATTTGATTGACGAACTCAACAAACAAACGACCATCAATCATACTGATGAAGTATTAAACGAGAAAGTTTGCTTTGCTGACAGAATCAATGATGAGTGGGCAGTACTTCGTTGGTATTTGAGCGTAGGGAATTCTTCTATTGAAACATCGCGCATGTACGTCAATAAAGACACTGCAATCTTATGTCGATCAGACCTTTTAGGAAACTGGATTCATGCTCCTGCAAAAATTAAGTCGGAAACGTTTAACGCAAGTCGAGTTATCATGTCTGACAAAAACGTTTTTGATGGCACGAAGTTAGAATATTTTAAACAAATATCTACAGAGATGGCCAATCAAAGTGCAGCTCTCTACATGTTAACCGTTTACCCAGAGTTTGAAAAGATGTATAAGATGGGTTTAAGCTGGATTTGTGATTCCTATTTAGAGTCACCGTATCAATTTAGTTGGAAAAGCCATCTTGATACGTTGTGTGGACATATTAATTGGGACGCAAAGGGCATACTGCAAATGCTAGGTATCAATAGTCATCAAGCTACCGCGATGAAAGAATATATGTCTCACATTCTCACCTTGGAACAAGACTACTGGCAAAAGCGTTATTGCAATAACATCATTAGAACGATGAAAAACATTTTTGTTACTAATCGACTCAATGATATTGATAATGACACTTTTGATTATATTCTCAATTCCATGAGAAATAAGAAGCGAACAAGTGGCTATTATACCAGTGCACTTGCAAGAACATTTGACATATATGGTATGGATGCGATGCATTTCATTAGAGACTTAAATGCAATATCCGATGGAGATCAACTTGTGCCGCTCATGCGAAATGGAAATATGCAGACAGTGTCTATTGACATGATTTATTCTGATTTAATGAGAATGGTGCAATGTGGAAATTACACAGATAGAATAAGGCCTAGATTTGATAGTGTTGATGAATTAATCCGTTGTCACGACATTATGGTAGACCTTATTAATGCTGATGAAGCTGCACACACCTATCGCACGACACGAGAATATATTGAGGGATTCCAGAAAAATAAGCCGAAATGGATTGCGTTTGAGTATGATGATGACAAAGAGTTCTGCGTAATCGCACCGAAAGACCCTGTTGATATTGCAGAGGAAGGTATGAATTTACATCACTGTGTAAAATCATTTATACCAGCTGTATCTAAGGGTGAAACAAACGTTGTTTTTATTCGACGTAAAGGGTTTGAAGAGATCCCGTTCTTCACCGTCGAAGTAGATAACAATAAAACGATTCGTCAAGCTCACGGTAACTGCAATTGTAATGCTTCTACGGTACCTGGTCTCACTGAATTTATCACCAAGTGGGCAAAAGAGAAGAAATTAAAATATTCTTCTGATTTTGCTAACGGCGTCCGAGCAGCAAGGTAATCTAAAGAAACAAAAGACTAAGCTTATAGCTTAGTCTTTTTCTTTGTTTTTCTCTATTATCCACAATATGTAGAGCTATCAAACGCACAAATTGCAATTGCAATTGGTTGAAAAATAGCGCCAAGGATTGAAAATATTACTCCCTTGCCAAAACCTCGAAACATTTTAAAAAATGTAATACCGTTAACAGCGTAAACGAGTAGAGGTGAAATAAAAGCAGCAGCTATTGTTAAAATAAGTACCCAACCAGTGCCCCAAACTCGCTTATATAAAACCCACGTTCCGTAAATAGGAATAATAGGAGCCCAAGGATTTAGTCCCATTTTTGAAAAACAGAACACCAGGCAAATAGCATTAGCTACATTTAAAATAATCTCAAAGACCTGCGAAGTAAAAAATTCCATCATATACAATACCTTCCTTCTGTGTGTTATATATGTATTATATTAGAATTAAAAATCGATTTCGGGTTGTTTTGCAATAAATTTATCATATTGATATTTTTACTTTGCCTCCATTTTTACCCCTGTTTTAACTATATTAAATATGTCAACGGAGAAAAAATTATGAAAGGAGAAAATGAATCTTGAAACTAAAAGAGTTATTACTAATGGACAATCCAGAACTTTACGATCTAAAAGATGAACGTAGCTATCCTGGAAAAGATGCTCTTGAAAAGATGTTGGCTTATAAAAGCTCCAATGATGGTTTTGATACTGATGGTAGTCTTGGAAAAGACACCTGCTCTTTAATAAGAGAATTGTATCGAGACTTATGGGGTTGGCAAGATAAGAATAATGACGAATTAACAAGATACGGATTGTCGTATTTTAAAGATTCTCAATTAATGGGTCCTGAAACAATGAATTCGTTTGCTACGACTCATAATTCATACTTGCGCTCTGATAAATATGATAGAAATAAAGCGATTCCTTTTGCAAGCGCTGTTGGACGAATTGGTAATATGACTCTGACGTTTGCAGGATTTAACAGATATATCGCCAAAGACTATTGGGATTTGAAACTCAAACTCCAATACGGTGATAATGCTGATTTGTCTCTATTAGAAAAACGAAGATATATTAATTTATTCTTCCACTGGGATTATGTTAATAAAACCAAAGATCAATATGTATTAAAAACATTTTGGCCTGAACATGTTGAAAATCAATATCCTTCACCTGAATGCATTCCTGAATTCATCAATACTGTAAATAGATATACAGAGAGAAGAGGGAAATTTATGGTGGGGTTGTTGAGGATTTCACAAACATGTAGAGAAGACTATCTTAATTTACTTCACAATGTATTGATGACTGATGTTGTATTTGATGGCTACGTTGACGTCATTCAAAAAGCAATGCAGTTACAATATAAAAACAAAGCAACACAAAACATTTTAACTCAACTGTTAGAATACTTTCAGAATGAGAATAAAATGGGAGCAAAATCGAAAGGAGAAATGCTATGTTAAAAATTGTTTTAACAGGCGGGCCATGTGGTGGTAAAAGTAGCATGTGCAACCGACTTATTCAGATGCTTGAAGAAAGGTCGTACAAAGTCTTCACCGTGCCAGAAGCAGCAACGTTGTTGATTTTGAATGGAATTAAACCTTCATCCGATTTGTCGATGATTGGATTCCAGGATTATGTTGTTGAAATGCAGTTGAAGAATGAAGAAATATTCCTTCAGGCTGCACGAGATTACGACCCTGATAAGGTTATCATCTTTTACGATCGTGGATTAATGGATGGCGGAGCTTATGTCGACAAAGACACTGTTATGAAAGACATTCTATCTAATAGAGGTCTTACTTTTTCAGATGTTTACAATCGATATGACGCAGTACTTCATCTTGTAACAGCGGCGGATGGTGCAGAAGATTGTTATCAATGGAATGATCCTTCAAAAGAAGATACAGGTAACAATGCTGCTCGCTCGGAAAGTCCTGAAATGGCGAGAAAGAAAGATAAGTTAACTCTCAATTCGTGGGTAGGGCATCCACATCTCAGAGTTTTTGATAATTCAACTAACTTTGATGATAAAATGCAACGCGTCGTAGAAGAAGTATTCTCTTTGATTGGAGAACCCACGCCTTCTGAGGTTGAACGCAAGTTCTTAATCAAGAAACCAACTGAAGAGGAAATTGCAAAGCTCGGATGTATCTCTAAAACGAACATCATTCAGACATACCTCAAAAAGAAAGAGGGAATTGCTGAACGAAGAATTCGTCAGAGAGGAACAGTGGAAGATGGTTTCTCTTTCTACTATACAGAAAAGACAGACATTTCCACTGGTGTACGTCTTGAAAAAGAAAGTAAGATTACCCAGGAACGCTATCTACAGCTATTAACAGAAGCGGACACTATGATGCATCAGATTTCTAAAACAAGATATTGCTTCGTGTATAAGAATCAGTATTTTGAGATGGATCTTTATCCGTTTAGCGATGAATATGCTATTCTTGAACTCGAACTTAACAATATTGATGATAAGTATGAGTTGCCTCCAATTACTGTTATTAAAGAAGTAACAGATGATAAGCATTTCAGAAACTATTCTCTCGCACAACATATGGCGTTTGATGTTGATAACACTATCAATACCGCACCATACGAAGACGATGGTTGGTTGTATGAAACTGGCGTGCAAGAACCTAGCATTCTTGGTTCTGGTTCATCTTATCACTTTGTCGCAAGAACTCGCAACGAACAGGAAGCTATTAAACTTGCTCATCAATGCGGACGTAATTACCTTGAAAGAAAAAAGAGGGTAGACGGCAAAACCGTTTATCAATGGTACAACCAATATTCCAGAGAATGGATTGATGGTTAAACAAGACAATCTCACTATTCTATTTTTAGAGTAGTGAGATTTTTTATTAAGAAAGGCTTTAGAATGTCAACATCTACACTTATATGTTTTATCGCAGTAGTTGCAACTATGTGCTTAATAAGCATATTTTTATTTCGTTTAATGATACTTGGAATAACAAAATTTGTCCGTGGAATAAAATCTGAAATAGCAAAATTTGTCCGTGAAATAAAACAACCAAATGAGACAAATCAATATTATAAAGTTACTCACAATTCAGTCTTAGACACATATCTTAATAAAGGAAGATTAGGAGAATATGCAGTTTACAAGGCTTTAAGACACAGGGAATATGATGGAGCCAAATTTCTATTTAATTTATATATACCAAAGAAAAATGGAGGGACATCCGAAATAGATGTCATCATGATTGATCAATCAGGTCTTTTTGTTTTCGAAAGTAAGAATTATAAAGGTTGGATTTTTGGAGAGAGGGAGGATAAACAATGGACGCAAGTGTTGTACAATCGAAACGGTGGTTCCGACAAATATCAATTTCCCAATCCGATAATCCAAAACGCACGACATATAAAATTTTTAAAAGAATTCATTGGACCATATAAATTGCCAATATATTCCGTTGTCATATTTTCAAATATATGTGAATTCAAAACAAATGTTGATATAGATTGTGACGAAATTACACGATTTAGAAATCTAAATAATAAGGTTAATCATTTTGCCAAACAAACCAGCAAACCGTTGCATGAAAGGCAAATAGAATGGCTTTATCAAAAATTATACCCACACTCACAAATATCGCGAGAAGAGAAACAATTACACATACAACAATGTAATCAAAACAATTAGAATCCCACCACTATAATGGTGGGATTTTTCTTTTTCTTTCCTCTTTCTCCGCCTTCTCTCCAGCCCCTCAATATTCTATATTAATATTAAGAATAATTATAAAAACGAGGTGTTTTTAGTGGAAAATAAAGAACTTTCTATGACTTGGCACTATATATTTTCAATTTATCAAATCGTTGCGAATGTGGGTTCTCTCATTTTCGCACTATTTTGTTTCTTCGACCTTCCCGATATCCTTTACCCTATCATAGGTATTTCTTTTTATAGCCTATTTTGTTTCATTACAGGAATTATGATGCTATGTCGAGAAAAATTGGCATACTTATTCTGTCAAATCATGAACTGGTTTGACGTATTTCTTGGAATATTATATGTGGCCGCAGCATTTGTGTGTTGGTTTTATTTTATTCCAAATTCAACCATTAAACTCCCTGTTGATGGATTATTAATCTTTGTTGGATTTTTATTATTAGTACTTGGAATTTCCATCTCTATTGTGCATGGAGTGTCTATTGGATATTTCAAAAAGAGAAAAGATTTCTTCGATAAGTAAGAAAGGTGTTACATATGTATAAAACCAATAAGTATTTAACCATGCAACAAAAGAAAGACTTGGCCTTATCAGGTAAAGATGTACCTCTTTGTGTTAATGGTACGAATTTAAAAACTCAATTTATCGTTAAAATGAGAGGTTTCATCTTCGACGATGCATTAAAAAATAAAAAGTTTAGTATATAGTAGG
>JAEIGA010005765.1_pt1 | contig 18869 bp, 42 predicted proteins | sample 9270691 | NCBI WGS metagenome assembly JAEIGA01 (sample SAMN17057246, study PRJNA624740) | gut metagenome | biome: biome; isolation source: fecal sample | host: Bos grunniens | place: China: Xizang | collected 2019 | reverse complement strand
GCGGTCAGTATAGAGGCCGTAACGCTTGCCGAGAAGTTCAGCCGCCTTCAGACTTTCCTTTTCGTCAGGAGGCTTCTCAATAACTTGCTCCGATCCGTCTTCGCACCGTGCCAAAACGCTTGATTTCGTCTTCTTTCGCATGACAGCGGTCAGATACTTCAGAACTTCATCCTGATCGGCAATCAGTTCTGATTCTTTTTCTGCCATACGCTGATCGATGTACTTTTTCAGTTCAGGTTTCTTCAAGTTTTCTTCACCGATGGAATATGCGGTTTTCTTTGAATACCCTGCCCGAATTGCCGCCTGTGTTGCATTCAGGTCAATCAGGTATTCATCACAGAAACGCCGCTGTTTTGCCGTCATCTTTGCCATCCTGCAACACTCCTCTCAACGGAAAAAGCACCCAACGGGTTCCCCGTCAGGTGCTTTTTAATTTTTCTCACCATAATAATATCACAAGATTCGTTTCAAATGCTATATCCTTTTTTATTTTTATTTATTACTTTTTCGTTATTTTTGATTAAATGCGCCACTGAGCATCTTTGCAACGGTTCCGTATTTCTCTTCCATCCGTTTCAGGTATGCGGCAAAGGACTTGCATTTGTCAAGCTCATGGTACGGACATTCGGGATAGGGGCAGTATTTGACTTTTTCGCAATACAGCGGATTCCCGTTGGAGTCAGACCCGGTCTTCACTTTGATAATTATAGCCTCTGCACAATATCGGCAACCTCTCCGCACCTTTTCCCGGTCAAATAAGTACCTTTTCATTTACCCCTCCCGTCAAGGATCCGCTGAACACTCTTGCAGCCCTTTGTGTGCATGGTGGATGCCCAGGGTGCTCCCTTTCCTCGGATCTCTGCTACCTCATTGTTAGACAGGTTTTGGAAATACCTCATGTGAAGCACTTCGTATTCATCCGTTGGTAGTTGCTCGATCACAGAAAGAACTTCATGCACCTCTTGTGCCAACTGCAAGACCAAACGGTCAATCTCGGTCTGCATGTCCACGCACATTGCAACGGCATTTGACATCTTCTGAAGGTTCCCGGAAGACTGCACCCGATCTCCGTCAGAATATGCCGTCACGCTCAAGGCCAACGCCATCCATTGTTCACGCTCTAACAATTTGTTCTTGATAAGCGTTTTAATTTTTCTCGGTCTCTCCAGGAATGCCTCAGCTCTCATTGGTTTCACCCTTTCTTGTATAACTCATATTTTACGAAAGATCGGGGTTGCAGATCCCTTCCGCTTCTGCTTCCTCTCAGCACGGTTCAGACGGTGGTTGAGGGCAGAAACTTCCTTCTTCAGTGCCTCGTTCTGTGCCTCAAGGGTCACATTCCTTGCCTGTACTGCATGGAGGTGAGCGGTAAGGGCTGTCCGTTCATCCTCAAAATCACGGTAAAGAGGGGCCTTTTCAAAGGCCTTGACGATATCGGAAACGGCTCTGCGGTATCCTGCCTCATAGTCTTCTCCAAAAATAGCACCCATGACAAGGGAGATCGTTCCCCCTGCGGCCTTGATCGTGGTAATAACTTCTTGCTTGTTCATTGTTGTAAATCCTTTCTTGATATTTAAAGTGTTACAGCCTTTTTCAGCCTGTAGTTTCTGTCCCGGCTTCTGCCGATAGTGAATGCCTTTGCTCTCTCATAGATCCGACCGCCTAAAGCCTCATCAATGTCAATCAGCTCATCCTCGGTCAACTCAGATGAAATAATGGTCAGCAGGGATGGATTGTTATACCGATAGTTGATGATCTCAAAGGCAACGCTTATATCTGCCCCCGTGGGCTTCTGCAGGCTTTGGTCAGATGCTTTCCCGATCTTAAAGAGGTCATCTATGTATAGGACATCCACCCTCTTGAATTCGTCAATCAGTTTGCTGTATTCCTCGGAATCGGTCACAGCTCCCTTGATTTTGACGATATCATCACGCCAAAGCATATAGCGGACACTTTTGCCGGACAGGAGAAAGTCCCTACAGATTGCCGTGCAAAGATGGGTCTTTCCGGCTCCGCTCTGACCTCCCAGGAAGAACCATCCTGAAGGGTTTTGGGCGTATTCCATAGCCGCTACCTTGATGGTCTTCTGCCACGGCTCCGAATCCTCGAATTTCTCAAAGGTGTAGTCCTTGATAATGTCCTTGAGTCCGCTCCGCTTCATCCGCATAATGGAATTTCGGATCTCTACGCATTTGCAATCAGAGAAGACCTGATGGAAGGAGCCGTCTTCCCATTCCTCAAGTTTGATGATATAGCCTTTGTTCCGGCAAACCTTGCAATGATAGCCGTCTTCCTCATGACGGTTCCCCTCAGTAGCATTCAGGCCGTCAACCTTGAATTGCTCATATTCACGGGGAGTCATTTCCTCAAATGACTGTCCCGAACTGCCGAACCGTGCCAGGATCTCCTGAAGCCTGTTCATTGTTCCCCTTCCTTTCTGTTGTTTTGGCATTTAGGTAGCCCTCAAATTTTGTGCCGAATAGGGTTTCCGGTCTCAGATATCTCTCCATATCCTTGTTACCGATCCAATCCGCACATTTCTTGTCGATAACGGTCTTAAAGTCATCGAGAGTGAATCCCTCTGCTAATCTTGCATGGATGCAAGTACGGGTCTTTTGCGAAGAAGAACGGTATTTTGTTCCGGCTTTTTCGTTCAGATACTCGACAATATATTTATATATATCTTTATCTATATCTATATCTTTATCTATATCTGTCTGCGCTACATCAGCGTTACATACTGCGTTACACGATGCGTTACCGCTTGCGAGCTGCTTTTGTTTGTTGCGGTGCATTGCAACTCTGTTCCGGGTCTGTTCTCTGACCTGTTCCAGCTTGTCAAGTTTCTGATGCTTCTCCCAATTTGGGATAGTGATAACACCGTCAACAATTTCGATCATTCCGAATTGCTCAAAGGTCTGCAAAGCAAGCGTGACCGTTGTTTCCTTCATGCGGAAGATGGTTGCAAGCATTTTGTCCGTGTAGGCAATACGCCCCATCATAAAGACTCCGCTGTTGTTCTGCTTCCCGGCAAGGCAGAGAAGTTTGAACCAGCAAGTAATGATTGCATAGGCATCGGGAAGGCTCTCGATAAGAAGGATCTTTTCATCATCGAAGATCCCCGTTGTAATCTTGATCCATTTAACCTCAGACATCAGGATCAATCCTTTCAGTGTTTTCTTGTCTGCACCACACTATATCTACATGACCACATTTGATGCATTCCCGAATCTCTACAGTGACATTGGTATAGATCTCAGTGGTCATATAGATACAGGGGTCTAATTCATGGGTTCCGTCCGGCTTGACGGTCATTCCATCGGGTAGTTTGCATTTACACACGAATGATCTTCACCGCCTTCCCGATGTCGCAGAACTGGAAGCTTTCACGGAGCTTCACGCCTTTCAGGACATATTCTGCAACAAAGAATTGATTCCGGGGATTTACGAAGATCACGGAGCCAACCACCATTGTAGGCTGCTTCTTGAATCCAGGTACATATTTTTCGCCCGTACAGAACCGGGGAATAAACCGCACTTGCTGTCCGATTTCAACCATTTCAACCATCACACTTCACCCCTCGCAAATTCCCTGTATTCGGCTTCATTTGCCGTTCTGAAGCCTTTCACAGGCTCAGTGGATGCAAGATAAGGGTGATGCTGTTGGAGTTTCTGACGGGTCCTTCTGACCGTCTCAAAGCAAGGGACAGCCGACCCATGAAGGTTCAAAAGGAAATAGGGAATTGACATTGCTTCAATATCAAGGCCCCTCTGTCTTCCGACCTCTTTCAAAACTTTATAATACAGGAAGCTGTCATTGTTTCGGGCCTTGGGATAAGTTGTCAAAATATATTTGACAAGTTCTGCGGTAGTCTTAAAATCTATCATCTTGTTTCACCTCTCAGGTTTCTTTGATTCTGACACCGTGTATGTACAGCATCAATTTCCGTTTGATGATATAGTCCTTGGTACGCATTCCCTTGGTATCTTCCACGACCCATTTGCCGTTTTCCCAATAGGTAAAATCAGCAACATAGGAACACTCCCGTTCTATGAGCTTCCCCGGCTTCACGCCTCCACGCTTGCCGACTGTGTCCGGCTCACGCTGGGCAGGGATCAGGATAAACTTGACTTGCCTGTCAAGCCCCGTGATTTTCCCTGCCTTTTCAAGCAGGGAAAGCTCACAGAAACGGTGGTATTCTTTTCGGGAATCAAAGGTTATTCCGTCACGGACTATCTTTTTATTCCCGTATTTGGGCATCGGAAATTGCCTCCTTGAACCAAGGGCAAGGTTCGTCATTTTCAATGACATTACAACGGCATTCACAATCACCATCTTTGTGTTGTTCGCATTCGCCGCAGTTTGCTGCATGGGAGCATCCTGTGTTGTAGTAGCCGTAGTAACACCGTTCACACAGTTCCACTGACTTGGTGTTCCATGTGGCAGGGACATTGTTGTCCTCACCACTCCGCTCCGATGCCTCTGCCTTGAACATATCAAGCTCTGCAATCAGTGCTTCAATCTTTTCAGGAGTAAGCCCGGTATCTTCATAGTCTGCAAGGCGGTCAATGATCACTAAATACGGGCAAGTCCTGTCCTTGGCACTTTGGCAACCAATGTTCTCGCAGAATGTGGATTTTTTTGCCGCTTCGTATCCACACAAAGAACACGCTTCGTGCGAAAGGAATGTTTTCTTTCCAAACCGCTCGGTTATTCTTTCCATGCCGTCACCTCCTAAAAGGGAAGCTTTCCGTCATCGTCTTCGATCTCAGCGAAATCCTGAGCCGGGACAGTAGGAGCGGAAGGGAATGTCGGGGCAGTATAGCCACCGTTAGTCTTACCGTGGCAGTTAGAAGGGGCATAGTTGGGAATATTGTTGCCGTTGGAAGATTCGGACTTGCTGTCCCCAAAATAGACATTATCGGCAACCACTTCAGCGGATCTCCGCTTGTTGCCCTCTTTGTCCGTCCATGTGCGGATCTGAAGCCGGCCGGACACAACAGCCATTCTGCCCTTGGTGAAATATTTACTGACGAATTCGGCGGTGTTTCGCCATGCTACGATATCAATGAAATCGGTTTCCTTCTCTCCGTTTTCGCTCTTGAAATCACGGTCAACGGCAATGGAGAAGGTTGCAACCGGGGTTCCGCTTGCAGTGCGGCGAAGATCAGGATCTGCTACCATTCGGCCCATTAAGATTATTTTATTAAGCATACTTTTTCCTCTTTTCAGATATTTTCTTTCGTGTTTCTTCGCTTCTTTTTGTTCCTGTATGATGAAAAACGGTGTGTGCCGTATGTTGCATCATACAAAGGTTATGGATTCTGTTATCAGCCTTATTCCCGTTCAGATGGTGAATACAACAATTCGGAGGAACGGGAACCCCGGTTTCTTGTTCCCAAATCAAGATATGTTCCATAACATAGCCACTTTTGTCCGCCCGTGGATGTCCGGGGCAAAGAGCCTGACGATATCCGGCTTTTGTGGTTCTTATGCCACCATTCCAGTTTGAGGCCTTTTCGCCCTTTCTTGCTTCAGAACGATTGAGGAACTCGATTTTAGAACTTTTCCGCAATCCCATCTTGTACGCCTTTTTGTATATAGCAAGAGGTGTTTTTGTCGAGAGTAGTTCGTGTAGCCGTTCGTTTGAAACACTGTTGTAGTTAGTGGCCAGTATTTCAACTTCTTGCGCTGTCCATGTTCTCACGGCAAATCAAATCCTTTCTATGTGGGGCGGTTATGCCGCCCCAATGCTTTAATATCAAAAATCTTCATTGCGAATCTCGGAATCGGCACATTTTGTGCCGAGATTCATACTCGCCTGGATCATTCCTCTTCCTCAAGCCGCTTCCGCTCGGCTTCTACGGCTTCCCAATCGACCTGGCCGCTCTTTCTCCACGCCGCCGCAAACAGGAGCATGACTACACAGGCAACAGCAACGACCACAAGCCCAACAGCATCGTCACGGGTCACAGGATTGCCCGTCCATTTGGTCAGGAACTGTGCGATAAATTCAAGCACTTTTTCCATGTTCATTCCTCCTTAGAATTTCTCATCATTGCCCCAAAGACGGCGAACACAAGAACACCCAGGGCAAAAGCTACGATCAGGGACAGCCCGGCGGCTCCGTTGATCCCGTTTTCAGCGAGATCGGCAAGCATTGCCGTGATACGCTCAATCATTGCCGGGTCTCCTCTTGCGCCATTCCGTCTTTACTGCCATGTGGAAGTCCTTCCACTTCGGTGCATCAATGATCGGATCACCCAAGCTGATGCGCATGGCTTCTTCAATGTCTTTATCGAACACCCACAGCGTGTTATCGTCTATAAAGGGAAGCAGCGGACGGATAAAATCGATCACAAGCCCCGGCATATAGGTTTGCCGTCCGATTGCATAGCGTACAGCGCAGTTGAGTACAGTGCCAAAATCAGCATTCACTGGAATAGCCATCAGGTTTGTAGGCAACTCGTCACTCTGCACCGTCACGCCGTTGGCAATCAGGTGTTCTGCTATCTTTTCGCACAGATTTCGACCACTGCCCTCGATGAGCATCGCTTCATAAAGCAACTCCACCAGCTTTTCCTTGATATCCATTGCTACATCTCCTCCACATAGCACCAACTTTGGGGCGGTCTTGTTAATGATTCACCGCACCGATCAATCTGACCGGCTCGGAAACAATGAAATTCGTATGTGCATCTGCTACCATTTGCAAAAGGACACTTACCTGCTTTCCAAAACTCAACCAATTCTTTCGGCGTGTCATATATCACAAGATCAGAAATATGCCAACCGTACATCATTGCATTTAGGCAATAGGATGCCGCTTCAACTTGACTCATGCAAGCCGCCGCACGAAATAGGGGGTTATGCCCATAAGTCTTGTCAACCACGAAGGTATCACAGACAAACTCACCTATAACCATTCCATTCCCACGCCAGTTATTATGATTCGTAAACACAACCTTTTTATCTTGTGTGCAGTAAATATATACCTTAAATGGAACTTCAAGATTTGGTCTTGTTTTTCTTACCTCGATTGTCTTTTCGCCAGCTGCTATCAAATCGCACCATTTAGGCTGTATGCTAAGCATTACCGATTTCATTGTTGTCTCTCCTTTCTTGAAAAAAGAAGTATAAACTCAACCAGCTTTTCTAACGGAGCCATTCTCAGCAACTCCAGCTTAGTCTTTTCGGAATAATAAGGGGGATTCATTTGAATCATTCTCCCTCTCTCCTTTCTCTGCATAAACCTTCTCAAACCGCCCACAGTGGCACTCACCGGGCTTGTCCTGTTCCCGGAACGCCTTGCAGATGCACTTGGTATCAGGATTGTGCTCAATGGCACAGGGGCAATATCCGCCAGCGGCCTTTACAGCTTCCCGAATGTCGGGATTGATTTCGATGATGCTCAAGGGGCTATTCATTCTCATTCCCTCCATCCATCTTGGCACCACAATGGTGGCAGTAATGTGCTTTCACGGCAGTACCCCTGCTATTACACGCAGAACAACGAGTATATCCGTCTTTAGCCTTCACCCACCGCCCATGCACCACAGGAACGGCATCCACGGTGGGAGCATCTTCCATCAGTTTTCTTGCACCACCGGGAGGCCCGATATGCACACGGTCGTATTCGGCTATTAACGCCTTTCGGCTAATCAAGTCATTCATTGGTTGCTCTCCTTTCCGCTCCGGGACAGAGCCACAATCAGCATTACCGCCACAGCTACCACGAAGATCACCGTAGCTACCGTATCTCCGTTCTCGATCCAGATCCAACGGAGCCTTGCCAAAAACTCAGCCATGATCGGTGCTCCTTTCTTCGAACCCAATGCATCTTGAATCGGTTCCTTCCTTCAGCTTTCTTGCCAATTCGGAATACTTGCCGATGTAATAGTCGGACTTCTTCAGATCCTCCTCGCCGTTCTTATCAGCCGCCCGGTATCGATACTTCCACGCATTCAAGAGGCAGAAGTGCATTGTGGCCTCCTCGCCGAACAAAAGAACCATCTCATCGATGCACTCCATAGCTCCCTCACGATTGTAGTGCCGGGGATGATTTACGGCATCGTTACGGCTCATCTGTTTCACCCCTCTCTCCGCAGGAGCAGAAATCGTTCTCCATCCATGCGGATTCGTGCACCATGCACCGTATACACCCATGGTGCGAAGGTCTGTGGTGCATACAATCTTTGCACCGCACGACCTCTACGATATCCTTGCTACGCCGTGCTGTCCTTGCCGATGTAGCTATGAGGCACTGACCGTCTTTCTTGCAGATTCCGGACTTGGGGCAGTATTTAACGCATCCATCCTCTCGGATCTTGGGGAGTTCCGGCAACAGGGCATACAACTCGTCCCACCAAGGATTCCGCTTCCCACGCTCCCACATACTGACGAGGGCGGTATGGCAATATAACCGCCTCGCTATTTCTGCCGATGTCATCCCAGCCCGAACCCGGGCAATGGTGATACATCTTCCTTCGATACAGCTCATTTGTTGCCACCCTTCTTGTTGAAAAAGCTGATAAAGGCAATGGTCAGGCAGATGATCAAGGTGATCTGAACTCCGGGAGTCATTACATCACCCCCTTGAAAAACTGACGGGCCAGCTTGTTCTGAGCCTTGATGTAGGCACGGATCAGAGGGGAATGCTTGGTAGCAAGGAACCCCTTCTTCTTCAGGGATCCCCGGTGGCTTCTTGCCTTGTGATTGATTGCAGAACTCATTGTTTTTTCTCCTTTCAAATAATAGAAATCTGTTTGTAATGGCGTACACCGGAAAGTCTCTTCTTGCTCCGACAATATGCACACTTTCCACACCCTTCCGGGGATATCTCTCCACGCTTGATTGCTGCATATCTCGGGGCAAACTCTTCGACTTCAGACAGTGCAAACGCAAGATCATCGTCCGGAATATGCAGGGCATCAAGATCCGGCTCCACTTCTTTTGTAACGGCAACAATAACAAAGGGAGCATTTCGCTTGTCGGCGGCCTGATATATAGCCCCCTGGATGTCATATCCCCAAAATTCTGCAAAGGTGATATATTCCCCGGCATCCTTGTCCCATACATCAAGAAGGTCTTTCATGCACTTCAGATCAACGATCAACGCACCGCCAAAGGGGACTAATTCTCGAACCCGGGGGAACTTCTTGCAGATTGCTTCAACCTGTCTCGAAGTGAGCAAGCTGTCAAATTTAGCCTTGAACCACACGCCGCCGATCTTTACGGTCTTAATGACCTGATTCTTTCCGGATAAAAGCATCCGGGCAAGTTCATCCGATTCGATCCGCTGAATGATCTTTTCCGCTTGCACAAAATCAGCTTTTAGAGTCCCGTCCTTTTTGAAGATTTCGGGATTCTCTGCCCGGAACTGCTCAAGCTCTCCGCTGAAATGTGCATCTACATAGGAGCCGACAAGAAGGGCTGTGGTTTCTTTCCGGGGCAACTCGCCCCGTAATTCTGCCATGGCCGCCGCTTCACATTTGCGAAATGCCTTGAACTGTGAAGCGGACATATATTCCATATTGGCCTCTTGGCTGTAGTAGTTCTCAGCCGTCAATTTCAATCTGCCCATCCGTTGTCACCCCTTCCGTCTGTACGGGTGTTTCCTTCGCCTTGGTGCGATTTTCGGCACAGTGGAAGCATAAACATACCCCAAACCTTTTTCTTGTGTATTGGGCGATATAATCAGCACCCTTGCCCATTGCTCCCTGGATATCGTTTCCGCAGTCGGAACACTTCACCGCTTCTGCAACGGTGGGAATTCTCTTCAGGATTCTCAGGGCATCATGGATGTCTCCGAATGCCTTGACCTTTTCGATTCCGATTGTGACGGCCTTCCCGGAAAGCTTGTCCGTTTCCTTGGTCTTGTAGAGTCGGCATAACATCTTTTTATTGGTTATGTTCAGGATCATGGGTTTGAAGTTGCGATCCGTCCAATAACAGACGGTGCAAAGTTCCGTCTTCCCGTTTGTTGGAATTTTTTCGTCTACGATTTGGGCAATCGTCAAAGTCACTTCACGGCCGGGAATCTCTTCAAGATCCCATGCGCCTAAATAATTGGGGTTCTTGCCCATCTTCATAATATCTGCCATAGTTTCCTCCTTTTTTGATTATTCAGATAATATAGTTTTCTGTGTACCGCTTGAAGAGTCTATCACCGCATTCCTCGCAGTACAGGGATCCGTCTATGTCGTATAGGTCTTCGCTCTGGATGTGATTGTCACAGCCACAGCAGACGGGGAACCTTTTTAGGGATTCTGTCTGTTCCCTGTCATGGCGGTCAAAGTCTGCATGGGGATCATCGGTATAGAACATTCAGATCACCGCCTTTCTCAGCCTCCTGCATGATGCATCTGAGGATATGTGCAATCACTTCAACCGTCCAGCCATTGCCCAACATTTTGTAAGCCTGGGCATTTGATACGGGGAATTCATACCATTCGGTCACGGTCTGAAGCCTCATGCATTCCTTGACAGTCAGCTTGCGGATGATATAGAAGCCGTCCTTCAGCTTGATGGGATAGGTCTTGCCCTTGATGGTGATTTGACCATCCTTGACTTCGTAGACGGTATATTCCTTGCCGTCTGCATGGGATTTCGCCTTGATAGGTTTGCCGTTTTCATCCCATTCCGTTGCTTCTGCATAGGCCGGAACTTCAAGGGTGTATAGCCCGGTTTTTCCCCCTGCTCCTCCTGCTTGCGCCTTCAAATGTCTGCCTTTCCCACACGGGCTGTACAATCTCATTGCCTCTCCATTTTTGATCGTCCCATCAGGGGAAGGAAGACAGCCAACTCTAACAGGCTCTGCAATCATACTTCGTTGACTACGCTCTATCGTGTTCCATGCACACGCTCCATCATAGGAAGCGGTTAGGCAGAATGACTTGTCCTTGCTTGTCAAGTCATACCCCCCCCTCAAGAATGTCCTTCACAAGAATTCCTCTATCTTCAGGCTGTGGCACATCCACCTTGGAATATGTGCCGTCCTCGTTTCTCTTGCCGACCCAATACAGGCGGTTTCGATTCTGTGCGGAAACTGAAGCGGAATTGATGCAGATAGGTTCAAAGCCGAATGCGTTTGTTATGCTCTCACGGATAGCTGGCGCCATGGATTTGTTGTTTTCGTAAACAAAGAACCTGGGCTTTGCTTCGTGCAAGGCTCGGACATATTGGGAGAACAGCTCCCAGCCCATGCCACTTGCCTCTGTCTCTCGGTTGTTCTTTTGGGAAATGCTCCAATAGGTACAAGGAGAACCGCCGCACAGCAGGTCAAATCCCTCAAACTCCGTGAAGTCTGCCTTGAATACATCCCCCCGATGCTCGATCATCGGGAAATTGTGGGAGGATGTCTGAACTGCGTATTTGTCGATCTCGAAGGCAACATAACGGTCAACAGGGATCTCAGCAGCCATCAAGGCGAGCATCCCACAAGCCATGCCGTCAAACAGACTCAATACTTTCATACGATCACTCCTCCCCACTGCTCAGCCATAGCCTTTGCTACGCCGGGGAAAGTTTTGCTTCTGTGCTTAGATCTATCTCCGCCAAATCCCCGTACCATATACTCGCTGAATGTGACCTTTTTGCCGTTCTTGCAAGTATATGTGACCAAAGTAGGATCTGTTTTCTCCGTGTGCTTCAACTCTGGCAGTCCTTTTAACCACAGACAAGTTGTTTTCTTGTGCGGATCGCCAAAGAAATACGGCTGAATAATTTGAGATGGCTTAATAGGCAATCCGTATTTCTCAGCAAGATCCGGGAACCATTTGGGGATATAATCCCCACTGATAATGCCCACGGGATTCTCTATTGCGATCCGATCACAATCTGCATTTAGGAACTGACAGAAGAACTCAATGCCTTCTCGCTGTCTACCATCAGCCCTCTTCTTTTCAAAGTGCCTCGCACCGGAAACGGCCAAATGTGTGCAAGGGGGGAAGGCAATGATCATGTCCCACTTACCTGGAATAAAGTGTGGTTTTCTGTCGCAAGTTGCAAAATAAATCCCCGTGACAGTTCCGAAATCATAACCGCCATGCCAAGTTCCTGTTGCAGTTTTATGTTCTTTCGGATTCAGTAGCCCTGACACATCTTGCATAATGTGCCATTCAGGATGACCGCCGCTACACGGGATGATGTCGCAGGAATAGGCTTCATGTCCCAGCTTTCGCAGTTCGATTGTTACAGCTTGCGATTCTTCGCAAGCAACCAAAACTTTCATTCTTTCACTTCCTTATGTATGGTCTTTCTGAGGCTGTCATTGTGCCGATGCACCAGCTCCATGCGGTCAGGGGCATCAACGGTGACAAGCCAGTTTTCGGGGATGAGTCCCCATGATTTGATAAACTTCCTCTGATTGACAGTCGGCCTTTTCCCGTGCTTCATACTTCGTTCCCCCAACAATCCCAACCGTCAGAGTATTGACGGGCGAAAAGTTCAATCTTATTCATTCCAGGAAACGCTTCTGAAATGAAGGCTTTGTACCACAGCGGTTTTTTGCTGTGTTTAGATTTCTTTTCCCTGAATACCGATGCTTTTCGGTGCTTCGGTTCAGGGGGTGAAACTCTGCCACGGGTTCCGATAAGAAGAATTTCGTGCTGACCCCTAAACCAATAACCCATACCTATTGTTTCTTTATCCCAAACCGAATGTGTCTTATAGGTATATCCCCAAGCCTTCATGACCTCTATTGCTTGTAAAAGTTTTGGAGCAGTAGCCCATAGGAAAAGCACAGAGTTTTCCGAACCCGGAACAGGCAGTTTGCAAATATCTTCTGTTGTCATAGTCGGATATTGGTTTTCGATCTTCCGGCTTGATGATTTTGAAAAGTCGTATCTCCACGGAGGATCGGCATAAATAATGTCGTATTTCTTGTTCGTGTTAAAAATATCAACCTTCACTTCGCATATACCTCCTTCAAGAGGTTCAAGGCTTGCTTCATTTCCCGGTTTTCCCCCTCTTGCTCAGGATTCGGTGGAGGACTTTGTAAAATTGGTCATTTGGGATGACCATTCCGGCAACGGAATCTCTGGTAGAGCCGTCAGCCATGACATGAATGATTTTCATGGGCTTTCTTCACTCCTCTTGCAGACTGTCACCGAACAGACGGGCTTCCATGTTCTCACGGGTGATCCCCTCGGAAGCTAACTGCTTCCCACGGGCTTCCATGTACTGCAATGTCCACATGTACTGTCGGCGTTTGTTCTTGATTTGGACTTCCTTCTTTGCAAGGCTCACATATTCGCTTGCCTTTAGACGGGCAATTTCGGCTTCTACTTGCTCGTCAGTCCACTTCTTTTTTCCTGCCATAGCCATTATCCTTTCTGCTTTTCCGCAATGATATTGTCCAACGCATTGTTCATACGCTTTGCAATCCCCTGCGGTTCACGGTGTCCGTTTAGGATCATACTCAGATATTCACGGGTAACACCCATTTCCTTGCTGAGTTGTGTAATAGTGACCCTATGCTGGTGCAAACGCCCCACAAAGTCACATACCCATTGTGCAATCATACAAATTTCACCATCCTTCAACTTTATTTGTTGAAATTTGTGAACTCTCGTGGTATCATAAAAGTGCCAACAAATATGAAGCACTTGGGTTCACGGTTTTCAACTACGCCCCTATTATAGTTCACGATTTTCAATTAGTCAAGGGGCAAAATGTGAATTTCGTGAACTTAGGTGTCTTGCACAAAAAATAGGGGGTAAAATTGTGTTTTATGACAAATATGCTGAGATTTGCAAAAAGCGTGGTATCTCGATGAGTGCCGCAGCGTTGGAAGCTGGATTGAGTAAATCACTTGTGACAAAGTGGAAAACGAACAATGTCGAAGTCCCGTCCCCGGATGTTTTGAAAAAATTGTCAACTTATTTTGGGATTCCGGTTTCAGAGCTTCTCGGTGAAGACAAATTCGGAGAAGATAAAAAAGAAAAGCCCACCACCCAAACGGATGATGGACTTTCTGAAAGCCAAAAGGCACTTATTGAGTTTGCAATGTCTGTTCCCGACGACAAGGCAGAGTTGGTTCTGAGAGTAATTCGATCAATCGTGGAAGCTGACTGATAATCTTGTCAGCCTGTTCAGCTGTCAGAGTAGAAATATAGGATAGCAATTCCTGTTTTGCATTCATTATATGTATCTCCTTTCATCGGGGCAAACTCCTGTTCGCTTGAAGCAATTATATGACAAATGTGAACAGTTGCACAGAGGGAATTTTTTGATATTTTGGAAAGGTTCTTTGGATTATGGGATTTTTGGATTTTTTGGGATTTGGCAAGCAACAGAAAAAAGTTGTTGCACCACCTATAGAACGCCTTGAAAACGGTGAATTGCCGTGGGGCTGGGTAACAAGGAACAAAGAATTCTGCGATAGCATCAGTCGTGAATATTCGTATTTCCTGAACAACTGGATTGATTCCAGAAGGAAGCCGACACTTGAACAGTATTCCGCTCTAAAATCATTTGTTGCGTATTTAGAAGATGCCGAAAAGCTGTGTAATTCAAAAGGTGAATGCTTTGCCTTTTGGTTTCGGGAAATTCTGACAGGAAAGGGATATGTCGATAAGAGAAAGAAAGATCTTGAAGTGCTAACAGCTACTTTGAGGAAATAATCAATGGTGTGAGGATGTCCAGTGCCAACAAGCCACCCCCACACCTTGCGATGGATGATGGGCCGTTCCCGACCTTGGGTATATCCTATCATTCACACTTCAACAATTCAAGGAGCAGAAGTGAAATTCGGGTATCACTTGTGAACTTGGCAGTATCACTTCTGAAAACTTGGTATCATAAGTGAATTTAGGAGAAAAACGATGTTTGAAAAATGTATAGTATGCAATCGAATGGGCGAAAGCTGTGTCCCCAATTTGATGCTTCTTCCCTTTGCTGATCTTATGCAATGGTGCAACAAAAGGCAAAAGCACCTTGAATGGACTTCCCAAGACCTTGCAGACAGGAGCAAGGTTCCCATCGGCACTATAAAGCGGATTAAAGCAGGGGAATATCTTGATTGCAAGTATTCCACTATTAAGAGCATACTTATTGCCCTGATAGGCGGCACCACAGACGAATTTGCTTGCACTGAGCAAGTGGAAAAGGAACTAAGGGATATAGAACGCCTTGCAGAAATTGAGGCCGAAAACGAGGCACTAAAACGCCGTATAAACGATATTGACGAAATCCACAGAAATGATATACGGGTGATCCGTGAGGAGTACAAGGAACAAATTGCATTCCTGAAGGAACAGTTGAAAGCATGGCAGACACGATAAGCCATTCCGAAACCATAAAGGGGGTGATGCCGAACAGATCCGGCAAGACAGCAAGGCCGCAAGGCAAACACAAAAAGGAGTTGGAAAAATGAGAGTTGGACTATACCCACGGGTATCAGGGCATGAGCAGGAAGATAATTACTCGATCCCGGAGCAGATCGAAAGAATGAAGAAATATTGTGATGCCAAGGATTGGATGGTGTACAAGATTTACACGGATGCAGCATACAGCGGATCCAACATGGAAAGGCCGGGGTTGCAGGACATGATCAAGGACTGCAAACAGGGCAAGATTGACATGGTTTTAGTCTATAAGCTGGACAGGCTTTCCCGTAGTCAGAAAGACACGCTATACCTGATCGAAGATGTATTTGAGGCAAACGGTGTCGGTTTCGCTTCCATGACAGAAAATTTCGATACAAGCACCCCTCACGGGAAATTCATCATTGGCATTCTGAGCGTTTTTGCACAGTTGGAGCGTGAGAAGATCCGGGAAAGAACGATGATCGGCAAGGACAGCAGAGCAAAAGAGGGTAAATGGCACGGGTCAAAATGGATTCCTATAGGCTATGACTACACAGACGGAAAGCTCATACCTAATGAGTATGAGGCAATGCAAGTCAGAGAGATTGCAGACCTATTCCTTAGTGGTACACCATTGCGGACGATTGCAACGAAGGTAACGAAGAAGGGCTATCTGCACAAGCACGGTGAGTGGGATGCTAAGACGATCCGTAGAGTGCTGTCAAACCCGACCAATATCGGAATGATAAAACACAGGGACACATACTACGATGGTGAGCATGAGCCGATTATTGACCGAGAGACCTTTGAGGCAATACAGAAGCTAATGAGTGACAGACGGGAGCAATACGGATCGACTAAGCCCCATCAATCCTTATTGGGCGGAATCCTCTTCTGTAAGAACTGTGGTGGCAGATATGCCCGGCAGAATATGAACGGGCTTTACTACTATGTCTGCTATTCCAGAAGCAAAAAAATGAAGAAGATGATCAAAGACCCGAATTGCAGAAACAATAATTACAGAATGGAAGTGCTGGAAGCCTCTATATTAGAGGAGATCCGTGCTCTTGCCGTGGATCCCGGCAGAATCGCACAAGTCAGAGAAAACAGACCTTTGACCGATTCCACGGAAAAAATAAAATCCATCACCTCAGAGATTGCAAAGATCGACACGCAAATCTCCAAAATGATGGACTTATATGCACTTGGTACAATTGATTTGGATGTTATTTCCGACAAGGTAGCTACTTTGAATACTACCAAAACAGGCCTTGTGAAAGAGCTGGAATCTATGCAGATAGTTGATGAAAAGGACATTATGCCGGACGATGAAATCAGGAGCGTAGCCGCCCTCATGAGTGACGATCTTCCTCTTGAGGACAGACGGGATATTGTTCAGACTCTGATCCGATTTATTGAGATTGACGGGGAAAACATCATCATTCATTGGAAGTTCTAAGGCATAACGCCGATCTTTCTCAAAATCTGAGCTAACACACTGACAGGCAAGCCCATGACATTATAATAGCAGCCGGAGATCCCCATGACAGCCATTGCCCCGAAGGGATCTTGGATGCCGTAACCGCCAGCCTTGTCCTGCCAATAATATTTTTTTGCACTATCATTCCATATAGGTACACTGGACTTGTCTGATGTACCTATATGGTATAAACACATATCTAAAACGCTCCAATCTTTGATCTTTAATCTTTAATATATCACAAAATTATTAAGGAGATGTAAACAAATGAGAAGTTATGAAGAAATTATTAACTATTTGAAATCAGAACTTACAGAAGCTCACGAATTGCACGATCAGGCAAGGGGCAAGGATGCACAGGAGGCCCTTTTTCAGATCATCAGAGCTACGGTAATCACTCACATATTGGAAGATCTCAAAAGCTAATAGTCAATTGTGGGTCAAGTAAAACAGTAAACGCACGAAAGAACGCACAGAAACACATGCCGTGCGTTTTTCTTTGTATATACGATCCAAAGAGGGCAGGATCAGTCCTGTCCTTTTTCTTCGTCCCTTCGCATCTGCTCCGAGATAGCCCGTCCAATAAAACCGTTGACAGATTCGCCAAGTGCATCGGCGTGGGCCTTGATTGCTTCCTTGTGCCCTTTAGGGACGGTCAAATTGATACGGTCATAATTCTCTTTCATGTACTTATTGACCGCCCTTTGTCCTGCTTTAGTTGTTGCCACTCTACGCCACCTCTTTCTACATTTTGGTACTAACATTATACATCTTTTCTATATCTGTGTAAATATACAAATTTGCACAAATATCAGCTATATCTACGCAAATATATTTGTGCATTATTCCATCTTGATATATCTGCACAGATATAGTATAATACAGACATCAAGAGGGAGCGCAAAGCCCCACCAGTAATGCAGCCGAGGACGGTCACAAGCCCGTGAAATGCAGAGTGCTGGAAATGAAAGGAGAAAACATCATGGAAGCAACCGTTATTTATAAAGATGAGAAGACCTGCGTTAAGAGCGTTTTTTTAAGAGGGCAATTCTTGTACACAAGAACCTACATTTTTGATGATGAAGGTTATGTTGATAAGATGATCACCGTCTTCCGGGACGGAACAGTTGACATACAATAAACATCCGCCGAGCCTGACCTACCGGGCGAACGGGGAGAAAGGGGAATGTATGACAGAAACCCAATGGAGCAAGATCATTGACCGTCTGCATAAATTCCGGGAAGTCAAGATGCCTGATGGAGAACGGCTTATTCTTTGGGAGAACGGTGATGTTTCCCTCCGAGACGGGCAGGACGGACACTGTATTTCTTGCAACCTCGATACAATAAAGGCATCTTATGTTCCATCATATTTTTCCGAGAGATTCAAGAAAAGGAGAGAACCATGAAAGAATTCTTTGTGATGTGGGACGGGGCAAGCCTGGGCAAGAGCTTATGCGGAACGCTTTTCCTGGAGGATCTTGACAGGATCTTCTCCCTGTACTATTACGGGGTAACGCCCTGGAGCATCCGTGATAGAGCGGAAGCCTTGCAACCGGGCGAAACCATCCGCTATATCTTCCCCGGAACCACTGATACCATCGAGATCTGCAACGCTTCAGATCTTTTGTACGAACAATGATAAAGAAGCCTATAAACAAAAAAGAGGGGAACCCACACCGGGTTCCCCTCTTCCTGTGTTATTTAGATCATGTCCAACAGCTTTTTCCATGTCTTATCCCGTGCGGAAATCTCACCGTCAGAAGTACAGCCGTTCTCACGCTGATAACGCTTGACAGCGGCGGTAAACTTCGCCCCAGCCACTCCGTCAGCCTCCCCGACTTCCGTGTAGCCAAGGGCCATTAAACGCCTCTGCACAGGCTTTACAGCCTTGTGGCGTGCGTTAATGGATGCAGACAGGGTAACGGTCTTGGAGAGCGTTTCCTGCCCTGCTACGCCATCCACAGCCGCACCGCAAGCCCCCTGGACATCCATGATGAACTGTTTCAGGGAATAGCCGGGCTTTTCCTCTTTGCCGTTGCTCACGATGATTGCCGCATAGCCCTCATTGCGGAGCTTC
>JAEIGA010005764.1_pt1 | contig 18871 bp, 22 predicted proteins | sample 9270691 | NCBI WGS metagenome assembly JAEIGA01 (sample SAMN17057246, study PRJNA624740) | gut metagenome | biome: biome; isolation source: fecal sample | host: Bos grunniens | place: China: Xizang | collected 2019 | reverse complement strand
TTGCGGATAAATCGAAGAATGAAGGGAATACTGATCAGTCCTGCTACAATATCAGCAATAGGTTGTGCCAGCTGAATGCCCAGCAGTCCCAGAAGGGGAACGCCGAAGAGGAGAAGGGGAATGGTAACCAATCCGGAGCGGATCAGAGAAAGTACAGAGGAAATGGTAGGCTGCTGAATACTCTGATACAGCATATTGACAGGTACAGAGAAGGGCATGAACATCATACCGATGGCGGTAAAACGCAGAGCTCTGGAACCGATGGAAATAACCTCAGGATGCTTCTGGAAGATTGTGATGATAGGTTCAGCAAAGATAATACTGATGGTAGACATGGCACCAATGAAAATCAGACCAAATGCAGTTGTGAACAGGAGTCCTTTCTTTACGCGGTCGTACTTTTTTGCCTGATAATTGAAAGATGCTACGGGCTGGAATCCTTGACCCATACCAAGGCCGACGCACATCAGGAAGTTGGAATAGCGGCTCACAACGCTCATCGCGGCAATTGCGGCATCGCCGAAAGGTTTCGTTACATTGTTCAGCAGACCGTTGGTCACTGAAGTAAGTCCCTGTCGAATCAGAGAGGGAAGCCCCACTCGAGCAATGGTGAAGTACAGTCGGAAGTCTTTGCTGACAGCTTTGATCTGAATGTTGCTCTGTGCCATTTTCAGATACATATACAAGAGAATGGAAAAGCTGACAACCTGAGACGCAGCTGTAGCCAAACCAGCACCATAAACGCCGAGACCGCATTTCATGACGAGAATATAGTCACCCAGTATATTCAAAAGACCACCTGCGGTCAATCCGAACATGGCATAAAAAGCTTTGCCTTCGTAGCGAAGTCCGTTGTTCAGAATAAAGGAACAGATGATAAAAGGGGCGGCCAGAAGAATCCACATACCGTAGTCTTTTGCATGAGGTACAATGGTTTCTGTGCTTCCTAGGAAACGGACCAGGGGATCGAGGAATGACAATCCCAGAATTGTGATGATCAAACCAATCAGTCCGCCCATGAAAAAGGCGCTGGAAATGTATTTAGTGGCTTCTTTGGTATTTTTATCAGCAAGCGCACGGGAAATGAATGTACCACCGCCATGGCCAAACATGAAGGCAATACCCTGCATGATTGCCTGCACCGTGAACAATACACCGGTAGCGGCCTGGGCACTTTCTCCCAGTGTACCTACAAAATAGGTATCCGCCATGTTGTAAATGTTGGTAATCAACATGGAAATCGTGGTTGGGATTCCTAGATTCAGAATGAGTTTTGCTACAGGCGTTTCTGTCATTTTGACATAGTGCTTCTCTGCGTTTGTCACCAATAGACCTTCTTTCAGCTTTTTCTTTAATTATAGCATTGGCTTGATGGTATTGCAACAACGGTAGAATAAAGAAAACCACGGAATTGCATTCCGTGGTTTTGGATCATCCATTTGCCTTTGCGGCTTTCAGTGCCTGTGCCAGCTGGTCGGGGCAGGAGGTTTTCTTCATACCGCAGGTGATTCCTTCAACACGGGAGATCACTTCATCGATATCCATGCCATCAACCAGAGCGGCGATGCCTTTCAGATTACCGTTACAACCGCCCATGAACTGGACGTTCTTTACTTTGTTGTCTTCCAGATCGAAATAAATTACCTGAGAACAGGTGCCTTTGGTCTTGTACTGATACATAGTGGAAATCCTTTCTAATTATAGCGTTATGTCAGCCAGTTTGGCATCTACCAAATTGGCAAGTTCTTCTGGGGGAAGGATCATCTGGTGACCTCTGGCACCGGCCGAAACAGCAATTTCCTCCCAGAGAATACAGGTTTCATCCATGAAAGTAGGATATTTTTTCTTCATACCAACCGGGGAACATCCACCTCTGATATAACCCGTGAGTCCCAGCAGATCCTTTACTGCTACCATTTCCATATTTTTATCGCCTGCGGCTCTGGCTGCTTTTTTCAGATCCAGTTCGCAGCATACCGGAATGCAGAAAACATTGATGCCGGTTTTCTCACCACGGGCAACCAGTGTTTTAAAAACCTGTTCCGGTGGCATGCCGATTGCCGCTGCAGCATGATTGCCATTCAGATCTTTTTCATCAAACTCATAAAAGCTTTCACGGCAGGGAATTTTCGCCTGCTGAACCAGACGGACAGCATTTGTTTTTGTTGCCATATTATCACCGTAAGTTATTATACGATAAACCAACGTACGTTTCAAGTCCGAATTATATTAACAGAACGGGATATCCTAAGAAAAACAATAGGGGGTAATCCGCATGACAGACAATCCTGAAATGAAAAAACAGGAGCAGGAGCAAATCATTGAGTTGGGTGCAGACCTGACCAAATCAAAGAGGGGTAATATTTATACACTGACAATCATTGGCCAGGTAGAAGGTCACCAGGTTGCTCCGGAAACGGTAAAGACAACGAAATATGAGCATGTACTGCCTCTCCTTGCTGGGATTGAAGAAAGTGATGATGTTGATGGGTTGTTACTGCTGCTGAATACTGTAGGCGGTGATATAGAAGCAGGTTTGGCCATTGCCGAAATGATTGCCGGTATGAAGAAACCGACGGTCTCACTGGTACTAGGAGGAGGCCATTCTATTGGAATTCCGCTGGCTGTATGCACAAAGAAATCTTTCATTACACCTACAGCCAGTATGACAGTTCACCCGGTACGGATGACCGGTCTTGTGGTCGGCGCCCCGCAGACCTTCCGGTATTTTCAACGGATTCAGGAACAGATTGCGGATTTTGTTACAACAAACTCTGGAATCAGCAGAAAAAAGTTTGAGCAATATATGATGGCCACTGGGGAGATGGCAACGGATGTTGGTACGATTCTCTATGGAAAAGAAGCGGTTGCATCCGGACTGATCGACCGGCTTGGTGGCCTGAGTGATGCGTTAACAGAATTGCACAGTATGATTGACACGCAAGGCAGGAATCAGTAAAGGATGGGAAAACCCATCCTTTTTCTTGTTGTATAGAATTAATACTGGAAATTCATAGGATTATATGATATAATATGATGTAAAAGTTTTGCGAAGGAGAGATGGCTTTGGAACTGAGTTTGGTTAAAAGTTGCATTTTTGGTGCACTGTCCGGTCTTTTGGATGTTTTTCCGGTATCTGCAGAAGCTCATAGAGTTTTGCTGTTGAAGTTTTTTGGCCTGAAATCTGCATCTGATGTCATGAATCTGCTGATTCATATGTCCGTCTTTGCAGCGTTGTATTATAGTAGTCAAATCCATTTGGTGCGGATGCGTCGGGCCTGTGAACTCGCCCGTGTACCCAAAAACAAAAGAAAACGTCCTCTGGATGTTCGCAGTATGATGGACTGGAGCATGCTGAAGACCATGATGATTCCTGCGGTGCTGGGTGTTTATTTCAGAAAGTACACAAGCGGGTTATCTTCTAATCTGATGATGATAGCACTGTTCCTTTTTGTAAATGGTGTTATTCTGTATTTGCCACAGTTTTTCCCTACCAGTAACCGGGATTCCCGGACACTTTCCAGAATTGAAGGCTTTCTGATGGGTTTGGGAGGAATGGCATCTGCAGTACCCGGTATTTCGGCAATTGGCACGACTACCTCTGTAGCTTCTGTTTGCGGAGTAGACCGTACATATGCTCTGAATATGGCACTGATGATGAATATGGCGATCACAGCGGGTTTGATAGTTTATGATCTCCTGGGAATGATTGCCAATGGCATTGGTATGTTATCCTTCTCAATAATTGTCAGCTATCTGCTTACTGCGGCGGCGGCATTTGGGGGCACAATCCTGGGTATTAAGTTTATGCGCAAGCTGGCACTGGAAGAGGGCTATTCCGGCTTCGGTGTATACTGCTGGGGTCTTGCGCTATTTACATTTATTTTGAATCTTATTGCATAAGGAGGGGATATAATGGCAAAAAAGAGCACTTCTAAAGCGGAGAAGACCGTAAAGGAAACTCAAAAGAAGGCATCTGCGGCCAATAAAACCTCAAAAACGACATCCAAAAAGTCTGCAGCTAAAAAACCGCCGGCAACAAAGAAAAATCCTAAGGTTACAACGGAATATGAAAATCCGATTTCATCCGGTATTACCGGCGGAATTCTTTGCCTGTTTTTGTTTGTTTTATTTGTGCTGATCCTGTTCAAGTCTGATGGAGCTTTGATTCAGGTGACCAAATCTATCATACTTGGTTTTGTAGGTGAGGCAGGTCTGCTGTTCTTTACCCCAGTTTTTCTGTATGTAAGTGTGATTAATCTGTTTGGCAGAAAAGTTGCGGTGAAAATGAGAAGTATTTGCGCCGTTTCTTTTGCTTTATTCTGCGGCGCCATTTACCATTTGATCGTAAGCTCCCTGAGTGTCATGGATGGAATTGACGTTATTCCGCTGCTTTATACCGGTGGTATTGCCGGAACCAGTGGAGGCATCATTTGCGGTGGTATCGCAATCCTTCTGGAGTGGGCATGCGGAAGTGCGATGAGCTATCTGATTACTGTTTCTGGTATGATTCTTACATTGCTTGGTGCTATGCAGATTACCATTCCCAGTCTGATCCGCGCAATTGCTAACCGTCCCAGACCGGATTGGGACGAGGATGAGGATGATTATATTGAACCTGCCGCGATTGTTGTAAATCATATTGCGAATAAGAAAATTGAACAGAAACGCCAGCGCCGGGAACAGGCCCAAATGGCACGAATTCAGAATTCTGCGCAGATAATATCTGAGCCTGTAAAAGTCTCCGAAGAGAACGTGAAGAAGGATCTGCAGCAGCCTGTTAAAAAGCAGACTGAGCAGCCCAGGCCCCAGACCCAGCAAAGCCCCGTAAAGCAGGAACCTCAGCAACCTCAGCAACCCCAGATGGATGAGCTGAATCGGGATCCTGTAAAACAGATGCCGGGAAAAGGCTCTGCATTCATGAGCCGCATTGACGTTGAAATCAATGCGCCTCTTGCTGCAGCGTCGGAGTTTGTGAAAGAAGATATTCCTAATGTATTTGATGAACCGGTAGTTCAGATTCGTCCTGTTCGGATAGATGCAGAGGAAATCGATTCAGAAATTCCTTCCAGGATGCCCGAACTGAAGAGGGATGCGCAGTATCCTGCTGCTCCCAAACAGCTCCAGAAAGAGAAAAAGGCAGTGCCGGCTACGGCTGAAAATAAAAGCGAGAAAGTCACAGCTAAGGATACTGCGGAATCTGCACAACAGGTTGCGGTAGAGATTGCCCAGAGTCAGTCTGAACGGAAATCGGAGTATTGCTATCCGCCCATTGATCTTCTGAAGCGTCCTGGTCATGGTGTAGCCGATGGAACAGAGGAGATGCGCGAAAATTCCAGACGATTGAACGAAACACTGGCCAGTTTCAACATTGATGCCCACATTATCAATGTTACCCGTGGTCCCAGTGTCACCCGCTATGAAGTGGAGCTGGATAAGGGTGTACGCCTGAATAAGATTACCGGTTGTGCGGATGATATTGCGCTGAGCTTGGGTGCCTCCGGTGTACGTATTGCGGCAGTTCCCGGAAAGATCTCTGTTGTTGGTATTGAGGTGCCTAACCGTACAGTTACTACAGTGTCTCTGCGTGAGGTTATTGATTCCGGAGAATTCAACAAAGCAAAATCCAAGTCCTCCATCGCCCTGGGCAAGAGCATCGACGGAAACTGTGTTGTTGGAAATATTTCCAAGATGCCGCATTTGCTGATTGCCGGTACAACCGGTTCCGGTAAATCTGTCTGCATGAATTCCATTATTATCAGTTTGCTCTATAAGGCTGGACCTGAGGATGTAAAGCTGATTATGGTTGACCCCAAGATGGTCGAGCTTGGAATTTACAACGGTATTCCGCAGCTTCTGATTCCTGTGGTTACAGACCCGAAAAAGGCGGCAGGAAGCCTTCAGTGGGCTGTTACGGAAATGCTGAGACGCTATAAGATGATGTCTGATCTGGGTGTCCGTGATTTGGAGTCTTACAACAGCATTGTAGTCTCGGAAGAAGGCGGCCAGAAGCTTCCGCAGGTTGTGATCATTATTGATGAGCTGGCTGACTTGATGATGGTTGCGGCAAAGGAAGTGGAAGATTCTATTTGCCGAATCGCTCAGATGGGCCGTGCAGCAGGTATGCATCTGATTATTGCAACCCAGAGACCTTCTGCCAATGTTATTACTGGCCTGATGAAAGCGAATATTCCTTCCCGTATTGCTTTCTCAGTTGCGTCCGCAATGGAATCCCGTATTATTTTGGATACCATGGGTGCGGAAAAACTGGTTGGTAAGGGCGACATGCTTTATGCTCCCATTGGCAGTGGAAAACCTCTGCGTGTTCAGGGCTGTTTTGTGACTGACAGCGAAGTGGAAGCTGTTGCGGAATATGTTAAAGATAACTTTACGGCGGATTATAATCAGCAGGTACTGGAGGAAATTGAGAAAAAAGCACAGCAGACAGGAAAGAAACCCGCAAGTGTATCCGATCCGGATCCCAGTGATGAGGAACTGGCGGGGGATGAGATGTTGCCTGCTGCTGTAGATGTCATTCTGGAAACAGGACAGGCGTCTGTTTCTATGCTCCAGCGCAGATTGAAGCTCGGTTATGCCCGTGCTGCCAGAATTGTGGATGAAATGGAAGAGAAGGGAATTGTCGGACCATTCCAGGGCAGTAAACCCCGTGCCATTTTAATCACAAAAGAACAATGGCAGGCAAGAAAGGGTGGCCAGGATCAGCAGATGGATTTTGATGACCTGACAGATTATGGTGTCCCTGACGAAATTGATTAATAAAAGAACCAGGATTCCGTGGAATCCTGGTTCTTTTATTATAGTAATGTTAAAGCGTGATCAATGATGGCATTCGCCGCAGATTCTTTAGATTGCAGAGGCAGTTCTGCACAGGTGTCCTTTGTGATCACGGTTATGATGTTGGTATCAACACCGAAGCCGGCACCGGCAACCTTGAGATTATTTGCACAGATCATATCCACATTTTTCTTGAGCAGCTTGTTACGGCTGTTTTCCAGCATATTCTCGGTTTCCATGGAGAAACCGCAAATTACCTGTCCAGGGGTGCGATGTTCTCCGAGATATTTTAAAATATCCTGTGTGCGTTTTAACGGAATGGAAAGATCTCCGTCTTTCTTTTTCATCTTATTATCGTTATATGTGGCAGGAGTATAATCTGCCACTGCCGCGGCTTTGAAAATGAAATCGGCAGTAGGTGCGTTGGCTGCAACCGCTTCAAACATATCCTGAGCGGACTTGATGGGAATAACGTTTACGAAAGGAGGAGGGGTAATTGCGGTGGGGCCTGTAACAAGAGTTACTTCCGCACCACGGAGCATTGCCATTTTTGCGATGGCATATCCCATCTTGCCGGTGGAGTGATTTGTCAGATACCGGACAGGATCAAGGGACTCCTGGGTAGGCCCGGCAGTGACCAATACTTTTTTACCTTCCAGATCATGGGGGAGAGCCAGATAGCGGAGAATATGCTGAAGCAGATCCTCGGGTTCGGGCATTTTACCTTTTCCGACAGCACCGCAGGCAAGGCGTCCGCTGGCCGGTTCGATGACATCCCATCCGTAGTGCCGTAATGTATTCAGATTGTCCTGGGTAACAGGATTTTCGTACATATTGGTGTTCATTGCCGGTGCGATCAGCTTGGGGCAGCGGCACGCAAGGACAGTAGTGGTCAGCATATCATCAGCCAGTCCGTGTGCAAGCTTGGCACAGACATTTGCAGTTGCTGGGGCAATGATAACCAGATCGGTTCGCTCCGCAAGGGAGATATGTTCGACCTGATGACTAAAATTACGGTCAAAGGTATTTACCATCGTGCGTCGGCCGGTAAGCTGTTCGAAAGTCAGAGGCGTAACAAATTCTGTGGCATTACTGGTCATGACAACTTCAACAGCTGCATGCTGTTTCACAAGCGCTGAGGCCAGTGCGGCTGCCTTGTAGGCAGCGATGCCACCTGTTACACCTAAAAGTATGGTTTTACCTTTCAGCATGGAGATACCTCCCAATTATTTTTTTATATTATACCATTTTTTATCATGGTGTAAAGTACACTTTTTCTTGTAATTAGGAAAACCACCTGTTATAATGGTTCTGTAATATTTGCGCTGTATCCTTGCTGTAAGGAACGGTAGCAGGAGGTAAATTCAATAATGAAACATAAGACTATGGATACACGCTACATGGCCATGCTGGCCATGCTGTGCGGTGTACTGCTTGTAATGGGAATGACCGGAATCGGGTTCATTCCGTTGCCGGTAATCAAGGCTACTACGATGCATATTCCTGTAATTCTGGGCGCAGTTCTTCTGGGACCGAAGGCCGGCGGCATCCTGGGCGCACTATTTGGTATGTGCTCCATCTGGGCCAACACGACGACGCCCGGACTCTTATCTTTTGCGTTTTCCCCGTTTATGACTACCGAGGGGCTGCCCGGTGTGGCCAAGAGCCTCTGGATTGCTTTAGGCTGCCGCATTCTCTTTGGTCTGATCGCAGGCTGGCTTTGGAAGTTATTCGGGAAAATGTTTAAGAGAGAGTATATTTCTCTTCCGTTAACGGCTGCAGCAGCTACAATTTGCCATACCCTTTTGGTTATGGGCAGTATCTATATTTTACTGGCACAACAGTATGCCGCGGCAAAAAATGTTGCAATTTCAGCTGTCTTTGGTCTGATCATGGGAACGATTACAGCATCCGGAATCCCAGAGGCCATTATTGCCGCAATTTTGGTAACGGTAATCGGAAAGACACTGCTGCATATGATGCTGCGGATTAAGAAACGATAAGGAGAATGTATATGCTTCTTGCGATTGACATTGGCAATACCAATATTGTGATCGGTTGTATTGAAAATGATACTATTTTGTTTAAAGCCCGTATTGCAACTGACAGACTCCGGACTTCTGACCAGTATGGTGTAGAAATCAAAAATATGCTGGAAGCATATGGTGTTCAGATCAAGGATATTGATGACTGTATCATTTCGTCCGTTGTTCCTCCGGTCTTTAATTCTGTAAAAACCGGTGTCATTAAGATTATTGGCAAGCAGCCAATGGTCGTTGGCCCGGGCCTGAAGACTGGTTTGAATATCCATGTGGATGTGCCTACGCAGGTGGGCAGTGACCGGATTGTGATTGCGGTTGCGGCACTGGCAGAATACAAAGCTCCTTTGATCCTTATGGACTTGGGCACAGCGACAACCATTGAGGTCGTAGAACCTGAGAATACCTATATTGGCGGTGTGATTATTCCCGGCGTAAAAGTTTCTCTTGAGGCTTTGACCAGCCGGGCTGCGCAGCTGCCTGGTATCAGCCTGGATAAGCCGAAGAATGTCATTGGAAAAAATACTGTGGATTGTATGCGCAGCGGTATGATCTACGGAACAGCATCCATGATTGATGGCCTTATCGATAGGATGGAAGAAGAACTGGGTCATTCTTCCACAATTGTGGCAACAGGAGGTTTGGCGCAGTTTATTACACCTCTGTGTAAACATGAAATCATCCTGGAAAAGGATCTTTTGCTGAAGGGCTTGAATATCATTTATAAAAAGAATAAAAAGTAAAACAGAATGTCACCTCGGGATTACTCGAGGTGACATTTTATTTTTGTAGTATCTTTATCTGTACATGCATAGGCTGTTGCAGGAGTGATGCAAATGATGTGTGCATGGGATGCACTGCTGGCAGTGTTGCCGCTGTGGATGCGAAGGGAAGTCGGTGAAATTGGTGATGAATCATTACGGGAAATCAGACTCAGGCGCAATGCTTGCCCGGAATTGGTTTTTGGAGATAAGAGCTGTTGGTTGAAGCGATGTGTAAAACAGGAGGAATTGGACTTTACAGTAAATGCTGCCAGCCGATATTCTCCATGGTCTGCAGAATCTGCTTCTATGGGATATATTACGATAAGAGGAGGTCATAGGATCGGACTTTGCGGGGAGGTGGTAATGCACCAGGGGGAACTGAAAGGAATCAGATCATTCCATTCCATATGTATCCGTGTTGCGAGAGACTTTGTTGGGATTGCAGCCGGGTTGGAGAGGCTGAAAGGATCTGTACTGATCTTAGGACCTCCAGGATGGGGCAAAACAACACTGCTTCGTGACATGATACGTCTGACCGGTGAGAATGAGTCAGTTGGCGTTGTAGATGAACGGGGAGAACTTTTTCCGGATGGGTTTGACAGAGGAAAACGTACAGATGTATTAACAGGATGCCCGAAAGAAAAAGGGATATTTATGCTGCTGAGAACTATGAGCCCCGGATGTATAGCTGTTGATGAAATTACTGATCAGCATGATGCGACAGCATTGCTTCATGCTGCCAACTGTGGTGTGCGTTTACTTGCAACGGCCCATGCGGATTCCATAAACAGCTTTCGTAAACGGGCAATATATTCCGTTTTGCTGGAGAATCAAGTGTTTGACAAGATTGTGGTTTTGAGAAAAGACGGATCTTATACTGTGGAAAGGATGACAGAATGGGCTACAAATGGATCGGCGCGATATTGATTATCCTAAGTTGCACAGCCTGTGGTTTTTCTATAGCAGCGGGAAAGCGCAGGGAGGAACAACTGTTGATTCAGATGCTGCAAATATTGCGGTTCATGGAAATGGAACTTCGGTATCGCCTCACACCGCTTCCGGAACTGTGCAAAATGGCAGCCGATGAAACCAGAGGAACGCTGAGAAATATATTAATGAACTTGTATCGGGAACTCTGCAGACAGAAACTTCCGGATGCGGGGAGCTGCATGGCTGCGGCCATTGGAAGAAGCGGAGACATTCCTACAAGAATCAGAAGCATACTTTCGCAACTGGGATATTCACTGGGGCGTTACGATTTGGAGGGACAACTGCTGGGTTTGCAGACCGTACGTAAACGTACAGAGGAGTCCCTTGGTAACATACGCAGAAACAGAGATGAGCGGCTTAGAAGCTATCAGACTTTGGGCATTTGTGCAGGAACAGCCCTGGCGGTTATTTTATTTTGACTATGGAAATTGATCTTATTTTTAAAATTGCGGCTGTTGGCATTATCGTATCTATTTTGAACCAAGTGCTGTCGCGGTCCGGAAGAGAAGAACAAGCAACTATGACAAGCCTTGCTGGACTGGTTGTGGTACTTATGATTCTGGCTCAGAAAATAGCAGAGTTATTTGACTTGGTCAAAACGTTGTTCCAATTTTGATGATATTGTTTTGGAAAGCCACTGCGATTGTAATATTATCTGTAATTCTGGGTGCAGCTATTGGCAGGACAGAAAAGGATATCGCGGTTGTATTGACAACAGTTTCTTGCTGTGGAATCGCCTGCCTTGCAATGGAACCGCTTTCGGAAGTAATCGCGTTTATTTTGAATTTTAGAATTATTTCGGAATATCAGAGCCCTTTTGCAGGAGTTATTCTAAAAATAATTGGCGTAGCTGTCATTACGGAAATAACCGCTTTGATCAGCGTGGATGCCGGATGCAGTTCGCTGGAAAAGGCAATGCAGTTCCTTGGGTCGGCAACGATTTTATCGCTATCATTACCGTTGTTTGAAAGCTTTTTGGAAATTATACAGGAGATTCTGAATGTTGTATGAGAAGGATTCTGTTCGCAGCAATCTTTGCGTTTTGTTTGGCGGTACCGGTTAGCGCAAAGCAGATTGTCGCACCTCCGGTTCATGAATCCGGACAGACGCTTATGCCTCAGAATACGGACTCTTTTGGCGAAGGTCTGTTGGAACTGCTGCAAAACAGTATAGAACTTCTGGGGCCGGATCTGCAGGAAGCATCAGAAACCAGTGGGTCTATTATCATTCTGTCTTTGCTGTTTTCGACGCTTCCACTATTCAGTCAACGGGTGGATACAATGGCTGGGGTTGCCGGTACGGTATCGATTGCCGCGATGATGCTTAAACAAAGCAATTCGTTGATTCTGCTGGCGGCGGATACAGTCAGGGATATTCTGGAATATGGAAAACTTCTCTGTCAGGTTATGACGGCAGCGCTGGCAGCGCAGGGAGGTGTGACAGAATCATCTGCGTTATACATAGGCACAACAGTATTCATAACAGCTCTGAATACATTGATATCCAATCTTATGATTCCGATGATATTCTTCTATCTGGCTTTTTCGGTAGCATACAGTGCGTTTGGAGACGAGTTTCTGAAAAAATCGGCTGAGATGATAAAAGGTGCTGTGATTTGGACTCTGAAAACAATGCTGATCATATTCACATCCTATATGAGTATTACCGGCGCTGTCAGCGGTTCTGCGGATTTGGCAGTACTGAAAACTGCCAAAATCGTAATTTCTTCAGCAGTGCCTGTAGTTGGCGGAATCTTGTCAGACTCATCGGAAGCTGTATTGATCAGTATGAGGATGATTAAAAATACGGCAGGGATTTATGGAATGCTGGCGGTATTGTCTGTGTTTTTAGGCCCGTTCATAAAAATTGGAACACAATATTTGCTTTTGAAGTTCTCTGCTATGATTTGCGGTGTTTTCGGAGATAAACGGATATCGGCACTGGCAGACTCTTTTTCTGTTGCCATGAGTATTCTGGTAGCGGTGATTGCTACAGGGTGTGTGATGATACTGATCAGCACTGTTTGTTTCTTAAAGGGGGCTGGATGATGGTCTGGTGGAAAGAATATATTCTTTCTGTATTAGGGTGTATCCTTTTTTTTGTGATCATCAGCCAGATTGTACAGGATTTACGATATAAAAAATTAATTCATATAGTTTGCTCTTTGTTTCTTACGATTGTGATACTGAAACCACTGACATCAGTTGAACTGTATGATACTGTAAAATTTGACCCTGTGAAGTTCAGTCCTGCTGTTTACCTTGACACCGGTAAGCAGGCAGCCCGGAATGCGCAGGAGGAATGCATAAAAGAAGCCTGTGAATCATACATTGCCAGCAAGGCGAATGAATTTGGGCTGGAAATAACATCAGAGGTCTTCTTGAATGAAGATCTGATACCTTACTTTGCACAGATAAATAGCTGCGATAGCCTTGACGCTAAGAGCAGACTGGAAGAACTATTGGAAGAAGATCTGGGTATTACAAAGGAGAATCAGGTATGGATTTGGAATCAGGAAAAAGGCAGCTCATAACGAATTTAAAGAAGTTCCAATATTTCCTGGTCATTCTTGTCGCTGGTGTTATGATTATGTTAATTCCGGAAAGTGAGCCAACACATACAGAAACAGTTTCAGCAGAAGTACCGGTACAGCTGGATTTGGAAGGTGAACTGGAAACGATATTAAGCCAGATTTCAGGTGCCGGAAAAACGGAAGTACTGCTTACAGAACTTTGTGGAAGCGAAACCATTTTTCAGACTGACAGCGGTCAGAATGCGTTAAATAACGATACCGTAGTTCTGACAGACGGTACAAGAGACCAATATGGTTTGATAAGAAAGATTCTTCCGCCAGTTTACAAAGGCGCAATTGTGGTTTGTAAAGGGGCGGACAGCGCCAGCGTCCGTCTGGCGATTGTAGATGCGGTTATGTGCGCTACAGGACTATCGTCCGACTGTATAACAGTATTGAAAATGAAGTGAATGGAGGATTCTTATGAGAGTGTGGAAAAAGAATATGGTTGCAGCAGCTGTTCTGATTACAGTTTGTGCAGGAATCTATGTCAACTGGCTGTATACAGAAGAAAATGAACCAACAAGCTTGATGGAAGTGGTGGATTCTGAAAAGGTAATGTCTGACGACAGTCTGATCTTAAGTGAAGATATGGCTGCAATTGCGGCTGGTGAAGCTGTGAACACAACCACTGCCACAGACTATTTTGCTGCTGTCAGACTATCCCGGCAGAAAGCCCGTGACAGTGCAGTGAATTTACTGCAGGATGCAATGGCCTATGCTGTGGATGGGGAGAACACAAAGGATATGGAATCCGCAATGGAATTGGAGGATATTGTCCAGACGGCACTGAGTGAAGCGCAGATTGAGAGCCTAATCATCGCCAAAGGATATGCAGATTGTGTTGCGTATATGTCAAATGAAGGTATCTCAGTTGCGGTTTCTTCTCCGGAAGGCGGCTTGCAGCAGGAAGATGTAGCGGTGATTGCGGATATCGTAATGACACAGTCAGCGTATAATCTGGATGATATCCGGGTAGTTGAAGTACAATAAGCCTAACCCCGGATGTGCTGCATCCGGGGTTAAATGCGAAAATAGAAAGGTCTTCGTAAAAAATAGTTGTATTTTTCTGGATGTGTGGTACAATAAACAAAAGTATGTCATGCTGAAGGCGTGACAATCATCAAGGAGGTTTACCTTATGGCTGAATATAAGCAGTACATCACCCAGATCCAGGAGAACGGCAATGTGATGATTTCTGAAGACGTAATTGCTGCAATTGTTGAGCAGACCCTGGCAGAAGCAGATGGTGTTGTCAAGGGCGGTTCTGATGTGGTTGGTAAGAAGAGCTGGGGCAAGGGTGTTCGTATCGCCATTGCAGAAGATAATTCTCTGATCATTGGTTGTAATATCATTGTCGGCTATGGCGAGAGTGTTATCAATGTTGCCAAATCTGTACAGGAAAATATCACCACTGCCGTTGAGTCCGTAACTGGTGTGACTGTCACTGATGTGAACGTCAATGTGTGCGGTATTGTCCGCAAGTAAGGGTTGAATTATGACTAGAGGCAATGCCAGAGAACTGGCAGTACATTTGATTTATGGCCGGGTTTTTACCGGCGAGGAGCCTGAACAGGTGGTGTCCACCCGCCTGGATAAGGAGTATTATGAGAAGCTGGGTGCGGAAAATGATGTCTATTCTGATCGTCCCAGCCGGGCACAGCTTCGGTATATCGACAGCGTGGTTTCCGGTGTTGCTAACCGGGAGGAAGATCTGAATGCGCAGATTAGTAAGTACTCTATTGGCTGGGATATTTCCCGTATTTCCAAGCTGGCCCGCTGCATTCTGCAGCTGGCTATCTATGAGATCCTGTATGTGGAAGATGTTCCTACCGGAGTAGCTGTTTCTGAGGCAGTTCGTATTGCTAAAAAGTATGATGGCGATGATACCGGTTCTTTTGTTAATGGCATTCTGGGAAGCTTCGCAAGAAGCCTGACTGCTGCAGCCGAGGCAACAGAATGAGTGTCATTGGTATTGATACAAGCAATTACACTACCTCTATCGCTTTTTTTGACGGTATTGGCGGTGAAAATTGCTCCAGACTTCTTCCTGTGAAACAGGGGGAACTTGGTCTGCGTCAGTCCGATGCTGTATTCTCTCATATTAAAAGCCTGCCGGAGCTTTCCGGCAGGCTGTTTTCCCATGTTCGGAAAGAAGAGATTACTGCGGTTGGCGTTAGTACCCGCCCGAGAGCAGTGGAAGGAAGCTATATGCCTTGCTTTATGGTAGGATACTCTCACGCAAAGATGTTGTCTGATCTGCTGTGTGTGCCTCTGGTAGAGGTTTCTCATCAGCAGGGACACGTGGCGGCTTCTCTGTGGAGCGCCAATCGGCTGGATCTGATGGACCAACCTCATCTTGCGTGGCATTTGTCGGGTGGTACAACCGAATTGCTGCTGGTAGAACCGAACGAAAAAAATGTGATTTGTACAAAAATTGGTGGAACAACTGACATTTCTGCCGGCCAGCTGATTGATCGGACAGGTCAATTGCTGCAGCTTCCTTTCCCCTCCGGTAAGCATCTGGATGCGCTGAGTGGGGAGGCGGTTCTTCATGATGTTTTTAAAGTAAAGTGTACCAATATGGAGTTCTCTCTTTCCGGTGTGCAGAACAAAGTTCAGCAATATCATGGTCAGCACGGAATTCCGGCTGAGACTGCAGCGTATGCACTTCGCTGTGTTGCGAAGGCAGTTTACCTGGCAACTGAGCAGGCACTGAAGGCTTATCCCGGCCTGAGCGTGGTATTTTCCGGTGGTGTGGCATCCAATTCTTTGCTCAGAGAAGTGACAGCTCCTCTGCGGCCTGTTTTTGCACAGCCTCAGTTCTCCACAGACAACGCTATGGGTACTGCAGTATTGGCATACCGTATTACGGAGGAATAAAATGGCTCAGAACATTCTGTCGATTGCTCAGTTAAATGAATATATCCGCGGCAGAATGGAGCAAGATCCGTTGCTGACGCAGGTTGCTGTACGTGGTGAAATCAGCAATTATAAAATGTATCCCTCCGGACATCATTATTTTACCCTTAAAGATGAAGCAAGCGCTTTAAAGTGCGTGATGTTTAAGGGAAATGCCATGCGTCTGCGGTTCCGTCCGGAAAACGGCATGAAGGTAATTGCCATGGGCAAGGTTTCTGTATTTCCCAGAGACGGTGCTTATCAGCTATACTGCACGGCTATGGCAATGGATGGAGTAGGAGACTTGTATGCGGCTTTTGAACAGCTGAAAAAGAAACTGGAAGGCCAGGGCCTTTTTGACCCAGATCATAAAAAGTCTCTGCCTCAGTATCCTGGGACAATCGGTATTGTTACAAGCTCAGCCGGTGCGGCAGTTCATGATATGCTGCGCATCTTAAGGAAACGCTATCCTTTGAGCAAGGTTCGTCTGTTTCCTGTTCGTGTACAGGGCGCAGAGGCTCCGGGTGAAATTGCGGCTGCGATTCGGTATGCAAATTACTGGAAACTGGCAGATCTGCTGATTGTAGGCAGAGGCGGCGGTTCCATTGAAGATCTCTGGGCTTTTAATGATGAGCGGGTAGCTTATGCCATATATGAATCTCAGATACCGGTTATTTCTGCGGTGGGTCATGAGCCGGATGTGACAATTTCAGACTTTGTAGCGGATCTGCGTGCGGCAACACCGTCCAATGCTGCGGAGTTAGCGGTTCCGGATCAGGATGCTCTTCGGCAAAATCTGGATTCGATGACATCTGTGATGGCATCTGCCCTAAGCCGGCAGATCAAAGCAGCGCAGAAACATTTGGATGTGCTCTCCAACTCTCCTGCTTTAAAAAGTCCTGATGGTTATCTGCAACAGCGGGAACAGGGACTGGAATTGCTTAAAAACAGGCTGATAGCAGCACAAAACCATAATATTACGCAAAAAAAACAGAGCTACATTGCGGCAGTATCCAAATTGGATGCGATGAGTCCGCTGAAAGTATTGTCCCGAGGCTATGCTATGGCACAAAACCAAAAGGGGGAAGTGCTGCTCTCAGTCAGACAGGTAGAAACGGGAGAACAGATCTCAATCAGTGTAAGTGATGGCAGGATTTCCGCAACGGTGATGAATAAGGAGGAGTCCAAATGAATCAGCAGAATCAGTCATTCGAAGCATCTATGGCCAGACTGGAACAGATTGTCCGGGCCATGGAACGCGGTGAAGTGGCTCTGGAAGAATCTCTGAAACTGTTCCAGGAAGGAACAGAATTGGTTAGAAATTGTCAGAAGTTACTGGACGAAGCACAGCTGCAGGTAAAGAAAATTATGACAGCTGCGGATGGCAGTCCTGTTGAGGAGGATTTTCAGGATGAACTTTGAGTCTCAGAGCCGGGAATACCGGGAATTTGTTGAGAATTACCTGAAAGGCATTTACAACAAGTACCAGAACCATCCTCAGAAGCCTCTCTTTGAGGCAATGGATTACAGTCTGCTGGCTGGCGGAAAGCGGCTTCGCCCCATTTTTGCACTGGATTTCTGCAAAATGTGCGGAGGAGACTGGCAGAGTGCAGCTCCCTTTGCGGCAGCTATTGAAATGATCCATACGTATAGTCTGATCCATGATGATCTGCCCTGTATGGATAATGACGATTTCCGCCGGGGCAGACCTACCAATCATAAGGTTTATGGCGAGGGTATGGCAGTTCTGGCAGGTGATGCATTGCTGACGGACGCATTTATGGTGGCCTCCACCACAAAGATCCCCAATCCTGCGGATATGGCCTACGCGATTGGTTTGATTGCGGAAGGTGCAGGTTCTTTGGGTATGGTTGGCGGACAAGTACTGGATATTATGAGCGAACTGCGTGAGCTGACAGAGCAGGAGGTTCTGGATATTCAGTCCCGTAAGACAGGCTGCCTGATCTATATTGCCTGTTGCTTAGGTGTTGTGGCCGCCGGCGGCAGTCAGCAGCAGCTGGAAGCAGCAGGAAAATTTGCTTCCAATCTGGGTCTGGCGTTCCAGATCCGGGATGATATGCTGGACGTGATCGGTACACAGGAGGAAATGGGTAAGGGCGTTGGTACGGATGCTGCCAAGAATACCTTTGTTCGACTGTATGGCCTGGATAAGTGCGAGGAACTGGTTCAGAAATATACTGGCCTGGCAATTGACGCGCTGGAAGCCTTTGAGAATACTGAATACATGATTGCTCTTGCAAAGAGCTTGACTGACAGACGTGTATAAAACAGGAATCCCTGACTTTAATAGTCAGGGATTCCTGTTTTATTTCATATCATTGCTGTCGAAGGGGTCTCCGCATTCGGGACAGAATTTAGGAGGATGCTTGGGATCCGCAGGTTCCCAGGCGCATTTGTCACAGGCATACTGGGGCTCGGACGCGGGCTTTTTGGCTCCGCATTCGGGGCAGAACTTACCCTTGTTGACACTGCCGCATTTACAGGTCCATCCCTGTGCGCTGCCGCATTCAGTGCAGAACTTACCGGTATTGACAGTGCCGCATTTGCATGTCCAGCTATTGGCCCCGGAAACTGCGGGGGAAGCGGGAGCTTGCTGCTGACTCATCTGGAAAAGCTGTGCCGCATTAAAGCCGCCAGCATTCTGAGCCATGTTCATACCCATGAAACCCATCATAGCGCCGTTTTCATTGGCGGCTGCGGTTTTCATGGCTTCTGCCTGTGCCTGTACCATGTGGGCGGCTGCCATGCCTGTGTTGCGGAAGACGGCGGATTTCTGCAGTTCTTTGATA
>JAEIGA010005763.1_pt1 | contig 18871 bp, 15 predicted proteins | sample 9270691 | NCBI WGS metagenome assembly JAEIGA01 (sample SAMN17057246, study PRJNA624740) | gut metagenome | biome: biome; isolation source: fecal sample | host: Bos grunniens | place: China: Xizang | collected 2019 | reverse complement strand
TGGCGGTGGTGTATCTTCTGGAGAGAATTACGGGCTTTTCGGTGGTGCGCCCCACAAGGCGGCTCCTCCACTCCTGCACAGGGTAGCTGCTTGTTGCCTCAACAACCTCATAGTCATCCGAACGGCTCACCTCACTCCACAAAACGGGAGTGGTGCCAAAGGGGCGTGGCGAGTACTCATAGGCAGAAAATAGCGCCTCGTCCACCTCCGGGAAATGCTCCTCGGGGCGTCCCTCAAAGTGGGCTACCAACATCCTTGCGGCAGGAATCTCATTCTCGGGAGCCTCCGTGAGCGACACCCTTACCGTATCACCAATGCCGTCGGCCAAGAGGGCACCTATTCCCACCGCCGACTTGATGCGTCCCTCCAGAAGGTTGCCCGCCTCGGTAACGCCGAGGTGGATGGGATACTCCATCTGCGCATCACGCATAGCCTTGGCCAGCAGACGGTAGGCATAGACCATAACCCTCACATTGCTCGACTTGAGCGACACGACAACATTGTGGAAATCAAGCTCTCTGCAACGCTCCAAAAACTCCATTGCCGAGGCCACCATACCCTCGGGAGTGTCGCCCCAGAGGTCAAAAACCTTCTTGGCAAGAGAGCCGTGATTGACACCAATACGCAGCGCCACACCTCGTGTGCGGCAGAGCTCCACGAGCTCCTCAAAGCGACCTCCACGGTCGTTGTAGTTGCCGGGGTTGATGCGCACCTTATCGGCCGTAGTTGCAGCCACCGCAGCCACCGCGGGCACAAAGTGTACATCGGCCACCAGAGCCACCTCGGGGTGTTTTGCCCTGACTGCCTCGCCTATGGGGCCGAGGTTGGCCGCCTCGCGCTCATCGCGAGTGGTGAGCCTCACAATGCCGCCCCCGCACTTAGCAACAGCCTCAATCTGTGCCACGCAGGCCTCGGTATCCATTGTGGGGGTGTTGGTCATTGTCTGCACAACAACGGGCGCGCCACCTCCAATAATGTGGTTGCCCACGCGCACTTGAAGGGTTGCACGACGGGTGAAATTGGTGAGAGAATTGCAGTACTTATTCATTTTTCCACAAATTTTAGGCAAATATACGGCTAATTTGCGTTATCTTTGCCTTATGCGAGAGGATATGGAGATAAAATTTTTACCCGGCGTGGGCGAAAAGCGTGCCGCACTACTCGCCACGGAGCTCGGAATACGCTCCGTGGGCGACCTGCTGCACCACTATCCCCATCGTTACATCGACCGCACAAAGGTCTATCGTATAGGCCAGCTCTCGGAGGAGAACGCCTCGACCTTCGTTCAGCTCCGAGGCCGAGTGGTGGGCAAAGCCTTCCTTGGCGAGGGTCGCAAACAGCGACTCTCGGTGGTCATCTCCGACTCGACGGGCGAATTGGAGCTCGTGTGGTTTCAGCAGACCAAGTGGATTGAGAAGCAGATTGAGATGGGGCGCGAATATCTCATTCTCGGCAAACCCTCCTTCTTTGGCGGTAAGCCCAACATCGTTCATCCCGAAATCGAAACGGTCGAAAAATTCCTCTCACGAGGCAACCTCGGTATGCAGGGTGTCTATGGCACCACCGAGCGTTTAAGCGCCATAGGCCTCGCATCCAAGGGGTTATACACATTGGTCTGCGCTCTTTGGGAGCGAATCAAGGATGATATTACGGAGACTCTGCCCGACTACCTTATCAAGCAACTCGACCTGCTCTCGCGCCGCGAGGCACTCCAGAACATCCACTTCCCCACCTCGCCACAAATGCTCCAGAGGGCCATCTACCGTCTGAAGTTCGAGGAGTTGCTGGGTGTCCAGCTGGGCATTTTGAGCATTAAGGCGGGGCGCACAACTCTCCGTAACGGTTTTATGTTCCCTCGTGTGGGCGAACTCTTCCGCGACTTCTACGACAACCACCTGCCGTTCCGCCTCACCGGCGCACAAAAAAGGGTGGTCAAAGAGATACGATCCGACTGCACCTCGGGCCATCAGATGAACCGCCTGTTGCAGGGCGATGTGGGTAGTGGCAAAACCCTTGTGGCGCTTATGTCGATGCTTCTGGCGAGCGACAACGGCTTCCAATCGTGTATGATGGCGCCCACCGAAATCCTTGCACGCCAACACTTTGCCTCCATCTCCAAGATGCTCTCGGGCACCTCCTGCGAGGGACGAGTGGCTGTGCTCACAGGCTCCACCAAGACCCGCGAGAGGCGTGAGATTCTGGAGCGCACCCTCCGCGGCGAGGTTCTCATCCTCATCGGCACCCACGCACTGATTGAGGACCGTGTGCAGTTCGACAACCTCGGCCTTGTGGTCATCGACGAGCAACACCGCTTCGGCGTGGAGCAGAGGGCTAAACTCTGGACCAAGAACTCCCAACCGCCACATATCCTTGTGATGACCGCTACGCCCATCCCGCGCACCCTTGCAATGACTCTCTACGGCGACCTGGATGTGTCGGTCATCGACGAGATGCCCGCAGGTCGCAAACCCATCAAAACATACCACCTCAAGGAGGCACTACGACTCAAGCTCAACGGATTTCTCAAACGCGAAATAGATAACGGCCGACAGGTTTATGTGGTCTATCCGCTCATCAAAGAGTCGGAGGCGCTGGACTATCAAAACCTCTACGACGGCTTCGACCACATTGTTCAGGCCTTCCCGCTACCCGAATACCGAGTTGGAGTGCTACACGGCAAAATGCCCCCTGAAGAGAAGGCCGAGTCAATGAGATTGTTTGCCGAGGGAGTAAATCATATTCTCGTGGCTACCAGCGTGATAGAGGTGGGTGTGGATGTGCCGAATGCAACCGTTATGGTCATCGAGAGCGCCGAGCGATTCGGACTCTCACAGCTCCACCAGCTACGCGGTCGTGTGGGACGAGGTGGCAACCAGAGCTACTGTGTGCTGATGAGCGGCGACAAGCTCTCACGCGATGCCGAGGCACGACTCGAGGCTATGGTTGAGACCACCGACGGCTTCAAGCTCTCCGAGCTGGACCTCAAACTGCGAGGTGCAGGCGATGTGAACGGCACCCGCCAGAGCGGTGAGGCCATAGACCTCCGCATAGCATCCCTCTCCTCCGACGGACAGATTCTCGAACAAGCACGAATGATTGCCTCCGCCATCCTCAACGAGGACCCCACCCTCACACAACCCAAAAACGGCTTGCTATCAGTGCTAAAAGAGCAGTATAAACCCAAGAATACCATAGATTATGGTATGATTTCCTAAAAAATCACTATATTTGCGCCTAATTGTAAAACGCATCTTAAACACACAAAAAATATGGCACACTACGAAGATTACGACAAAGAGTTGGAAAACCGCTATAAAGACTCCGACGAGCGCCCCACAGATGACGCACAAAAGATTCTCAAGGGCTATCGCATCATCATCATCGTTTTGATTGCGATTCTCGGTCTGCTCACCTTCCAGCACTTCCGTATAACCTCCGACATCAAGGAGAACTACCGCATCGAGCGCGACACCCTCAACAACCAAATCTCCGGCCTTATCGCCGAGATGGACCAGATTACCGCCACCAACGACTCGGTGAATAGCGAATTGAGGGCCAACATCATCGTTGAGCGCGACAAGGCCGACTCTCTGATGGCAAGGCTGCGCAGTGAGCGCAACATCAACCACAACAAACTGCGCCAATATGAGAAGGAGCTCGGCACACTGCGTACCGTTATGCGCCACTATGTGCACCAAATCGACTCGCTCAACACCCTCAACAAGGAGCTTGCGACACAGAACACTCGCTACCGTAAGAAGGTAGCCGAGGAGACCAAGCGTGCCGATATCGCAGAGGAGAGAGCAGCAGAGATGAGCAACCAGATTCGCCTCGGCTCAATTGTTAAGGCTCGTGGTATCACCCTGCTGGCCTTCAATGCAGGCGGCACAAGCGTAAAACGCGCCTCGAGGGCTTCGCAGCTGCGTACCGACCTCATCCTTACCGCCAATGAGCTCACCACCCCCGGTGGCCGCAATATCTATGTTCGCATCACAGGCCCCGATGGTATGGTTCTCTCGGGTGGTCCCGATTGTATGATGGACTTCGAGGGCGACGCCTTGAGCTACTCGGCATCGCGTGAGGTGGATTACCAGAATCAGGACCTCGATGTGAGCATCTACTACCGCGCACCCGCCGAGCTCGAACTCGCCGCAGGTGAGTACCGTGTGGATGTCTATATGGACGGCTACCTCCTCGGCTCCAGCGAGCTTGTTCTCCGCTAATCGCCCATCCGTCATACTCTTACTGTAACCGATGGAGCAGAATAAGAAGATAAAAAGTTGGGTACTGTGGGCCATTGTTGTGGGCCTTGTGCTCCTTGACCAGGTGATTAAAATCTCCGTCAAGACCTCTATGACTCTCGGCGAGAGCCACAATGTGCTGGGCGATTGGTTCCGCTGGTGCTTCATTGAGAATGAGGGCGCCGCGTGGGGTATGAGTCTCGGTGGCGACTATGGCAAACTCATCTTGAGCCTCTTCAGGCTTGTGGCCATCGGCGCACTTGTTTGGTTTATTGGCCACCTTCGCAAGAAGGAGAGCCCCCGAGGTGTCATTGTGGGCTTTGCGCTCATCCTGGCCGGCGCCATTGGCAATATGGTAGATAGCGCCTTCTATGGCCTCATCTTCTCGGAATCGACCTTCACGAGCGTCGCACAACTCCTTCCCGAGGGCGGTGGCTATGCCCCCTTCCTCTATGGCAAGGTTGTCGATATGCTCTACTTCCCACTCTTCCACTGGCCCGAATGGATGCCCCTCATTGGCGGCAATCTCTTCTTCTCGCCTGTGTTCAACTTCGCCGATAGTTACATCACCATCGCCGTTTTCTACCTCATAATCTTCCACTGGAAGTTCTTCAAGTAGAGCGAGCATAATAGCCACAAGAAGCGCCCTGCAAGGTCTGCAGGGCGCTTTTATTTGCGTCGGTCTTGGGCTAACCTTCATCCCCTAAAGGGCGTAATACAAGACTGCGGGGCTCATTAGACAACCCAATCGGAGGACACTCCCCAGAGGACAATATCCAAAAACAAAGGAGTTGCGAAAAACCGTGCTCACAACGATATCGCAACTCCTCTAAACAAGAAGACCTCTGCGTTTGCAGAGGTCTTTCGTTTCTTGTACTCGGTATGGGATTCGAACCCATGATTTCAAGAATGAGAATCTTGCGTCCTGGACCAGCTAGACGAACCGAGCATTGTTCCGTTTTGGTGGTGCAAAGATAAAGCAAAAAATCAAATCTCCAAAACTTTTTAGAAAAAAAATGCAAAAAAATATTTTTTTCGCTAATTCTCTGACACAAATCCTCGCAATATACATTCATATCCTTTATAACCCCACTTTTCTTGACCAAATCAGCTGCTTATATCGAAATAATTTTTTATCTTTGTGAAAACTACTATTAGGGGAGTGTAAATCGTTATTGTAGATTTCTGCACCACTCGTCCCCTGAAAACTTAAATCTACCGAGGTGCGGGTAGAAACAAACTCTCTAATATACTATGTATTGTAGAAATTGTGGTGCACAACTCAACGAAGGTGCAGTCGTATGTTTAAATTGCGGCGTAAGCGCAGGTGCTGGTAATAAATTCTGTCCCCATTGTGGTGCGCAACCAGATCCTCTTGCAGTTATCTGTGTAAAATGTGGCCGCCAGCTCTCGAAACAGGGTCTTCGAAATAGCAGGCCCAATACCCCAGCCGACCGTTCAACCTTTGGCGGTGCCATCAAGAGAGGCTTCCAAAACTATGCCAATTTCACTGGCCGTGCTACTGTGGCAGAGTATTGGTATTGGATTCTTTTCGAGTTTCTGGTAATGCTTGTTGGTTGGATTCCAATCATCGGTTGGTTGGCATTACTCGCACTTATACTCCCCACTTGGGCTGTTACTTTCCGTCGCTTGCATGACACAGGCAGGAGTGGTTGGTATATTCTCTTTAACCTCATTCCTTTGGTAGGTTCCATCCTGCTGATCATCTGGTGCTGTGAATCCAGCCAGCCTAGCGAAAACAAGTATGGTCCCTATCCACACGCAAATTAGTATATTATTAAACTAGACACATATACATCAAGGGCCGACAATTCTTGTCGGCCCTTGATGTATATATACGAGTATGGAAGGATTATTCTCACGCCCACGATAGCTAGCACTAAAAGCACCAACCCAGGCGTATGCTGAACGAGAGTGCGATGTTGTCGTTGCGGCATCCAAACCAATCCCATACCTGAAAGCCGTGGTGGTAACCCGTATCCGCAGGGGTGCCAAAAGAGTAGCCTCCACCAACCCAACCATCCACCAGAAAGCGACCAAAGGTGTACTGATAGCCAGCCGTCGCCAACAGAGCCCCCATCTGGGCAAGGGTGCGTGGATGCGAAGGCGCCGCCGAATCGTAGGTGTAGCGACAGAAGATAGCCTCGGGGCGGAGATAGAAGCCATCCAGAGGTCGCTCGGCGGAGTAGTCGCCAAGGAAAAACTTGTGGCCATAGCGCACCGTAAAGCCAAGAGGATTGTTGTGGTACTTATCGTAGCCGGCACAAATGAGGCTCGCACAAATCTCGGCACTCTGCTTTATCTCGGGCAGCGCACGCTCATAGGATATCTTGGTACTGCCACTGCTCCACGATAGGAATGTAAACTTCAGGGCATTGAGGCGCACCTCCTGTGCACTTCCCACCGTGGCACACAAGAGCACAAGGGCCACAACAGCAACTCTTTTCAGATTGATTACTCTCATAAGAATATCTATTTTAGAAATCGCCACAACTCCCCACACCACAAGGGTGACAGAAGTTAAACACAAAGGCGAGTTCGCACTTTGCTTATCGCAAATGAGGAACTCGCCTAATGCTATGCGGCAAAAATATTACCAACTATTTTTTCGCTACTACTCTTCGTCGGGGAACGAAACCAAAATCCTACCGCAATACTCGCAGATGATAATCTTCTTACCCTGACGAATCTCGCTCTGGCGCTGGGGAGGAATACGGTTGAAGCAACCACCACAAGCGTCCCTCTTAACCGACACAACAGCCAAGCCGCTGCGCACATTCGAGCGGATGCGGTTGTAGGCAACAAGAAGCCTCTCGTCGATAACCTCGCGAGCCTTCTCCTCCTCCTGCCTCAACTCCTCGATATCCTTGGCGGTCTCGGCATCGATACCCTCAAGCTCCTCGCGTTTGGCAGTCAAATCCACGCTCCTCTCGGCCTTCACAGCCTCGGCATCCTCCAAAAGCTGTTTCTTAACCTTCAGTGCAGCGTTATACTCCTTGATATGTTTCTCGCAGAGCTGGTTCTGCAACTCCTGATACTCAATCTCCTTACCGATAGCGTCGAACTCGCGGTTGTTGCGCACATTGTTCTGCTGCTCGGTGTATTTCACAATCATTGCCTTGTTCTGCTCAATCTCCTCTTTTGCCTCGCGGAGCAGAGCGTTCAGCTCATCAATCTCACCCTGGATGTTGTCGATACGGGTCTGAAGACCTGCAACCTCATCCTCAAGGTCTGCAACCTCAATAGGAAGCTCGCCCTTCACCTTATTGATCTCGTCGATTTTGGAGTCGATTTTCTGCAGCTCATAGAGGGCTTTGATGCGCTCCTGCATGCTGTAGTCGTTGCTCTCTGCGTTCTTTTTGTTTGTTGTTGCCATAGATTAACCTCTTTATATCTTGCTCTAAATATTTTCCCTAAACCATATAGCACACAGGGTTTTCACATCGTGTGCTCTTGCGAACTGCAAAAGTAGATATTTTTTTTGATAATAGTTCAAATAAAATGTCGATTGCGCAAATTTCTGTCTCAAAATGGCCCGCATCGACCAAAATCATCCTGTCGGCATCGACAAAATTGTGGTACTTGAAGTCCGCAGCCAAGTAGGCATCCGCACCTGCAGCCTCGGCTTGTGGGATAAGGCTACCGCCCGAGCCGCTACAGATTGCAACCCTCTGGACCCTCTCGCACCTTATGGGGCTATGCCTCAGAGCCTTCACACCCAGCACCCTCTTAACAAGAGCAAGAAACTCCTCGGAGGGCATCGCCTCTTTCAGCACGCCCACGATACCAATGCCCACGCTCTCCTCCTTGGAGGGCTCCAGGATGGCCTCCTCGGCAAGTCCCAACTTTTGCCCCAACAGGTGGCTGATACCCTCCACGGGGGCGCTATCGAGGTTGGTGTGGGCAGCATAGAGCGCCACACCTGCGGCAATAGCCTTGGCGATGGCTCGCTGTTGGCGATTCTCCCACACAAGCCTCTTCAAGGGGCTGAAGATTATGGGATGGTGGGTTACGACCATCTGGGCGCCAATCTCAATGGCCTCCTCCACAACCTCCTCGGTCGCATCGAGGGCCACAAGCACCAAGTTCACCTCCGCCTCGGGGTTGCCCACAGCAAGGCCTGCATTGTCATAGGACTCCTGCCAGCGCAGGGGCACACTCTCCTCAATCAGTCGTGCAACATCCTTTACTTTCATACCTAATTGCTCCTTTATTCTATATCGCGCGCACGCGAGGGGGAACTCTAAAACTCAAACAGAGTGGGCATAACCACCTGTTTTTTGGCCTCCTTGGAGTTCTTCTTGGCCTCCGCCTGTCGTATATCCACGGGGTCGAAGAGATTGCCACCAACAAGAGTACCCAACTTCTTGCCACGAGGCTGCTTGGGCTCCTCGGCCACAGGCTCCGTAGCGGGCATCTCCATCTTGAAGTCCGAGAACTCCTCCTTGGGTGCGGGGGCAGGCTCTGCCACACTCTCCTCCTTCGCCTTCACCGGTGCGGGGGCAGGCTCTGCCACACTCTCCGCCTTCACCGGCGCAGGAGCAGGGGCAGGCACAGGGGCCACCTCCTCAACATCGTCATCGAACTCCACAACCTCAACATCGTCGCTCATCTCCTCGCGCAGTGCGGCAAGCATATTGCGTACCGAACGCAGACGCTCGACAATCTCGGCCTCGCGCTTAATGCCATCCTTATTCTGCTTGAGGCGTTTGCGCGCACCATCGAGGGTCATACCCTGCTCCTTAACTAGGTGGTAGATGAGCCTCAGGTTGTCCACATCGGCAGTGGAATAGACACGATGACCTCGGCTATTCTTGGAAATCTTCAAAATGGGGAACTCCTCCTCCCAGAATCGCAGCAACGAGGCGTTCACACCGAACAACTCGCACACCTCGCCCACGGAGTAGTAAATTTTACCTTTGGGATGAATAATCTCTTCCATAAAAAATGCGTATATTTGGCGCAAGTTACAAATTTTTTACAAGAAGGACAACAGCAAATGACTAAAACCAACCTTCAGACAATAAAATTAGTAGGTCGTGTGACCTATGGGAACGCTTTAGGTCAGAGACTCGGCTTCCCCACCGCCAACCTCATTCCTTCCTCGTCGATAGAGGGGATTGCAGACGGCGTGTGGGCCGGCGTAGCCCTGATTGAGGGCCGAGACTACAGGGCGGTTATCAACATTGGCTACAGTCCCTCGGTTGTGGAGTGCGGTGAGCGACGAGTGGAGGCACACATCATCGACTTCTCCGGCGACCTCTACAACAAGGAGATTCACCTCGCGCTCTACCACCATCTGCGCAGCGAGATTAAGTTCGACTCACGCGAAGAGCTTGTGGAGCAGATTCGCCGCGACAAACAGAAGGCCATTGAGCTTTTGACAGACAATGATATAGAAACAAATAATTAGAAAAAAGTATGGAAAACAATCAGGAAAATATGCACAAGTTTGAAATTGAGGTGCCCGCAGATGTTATGGGCGGCCACTACTCCAATTTCACCGTCGTTGTACACTCAAACTCGGAGTTCATCCTCGACTTTGCAGCTATGCTTCCCGGCAGCCCCAAGGCCAAGGTTAAAAGTCGTATAATTATGACTCCCGAGAATGCCAAACGCCTTTTGTATATGCTGCAGGAGAACATTGCCCACTACGAAAAGAAGAACGGCACCATCAAAATAAGCAACAACAGGGGCCCCATCATCGGCGGCGGCTTCGCATAGTGCCACGGCGCCCGACAACACCCCATCCCCCGTCACCCACTGCGCTGACGGGGGTTTATTATACCCACCCCTTAAAGCATAAAAAAAGTCGGGCCCGCTGACCTTCAGCGAGCCCGATAATTTGCTTTGAAACTATAACCTTCTATTAGAAGAATTTAACGCGGTTGTCCTCAACATTCGACAGCTCCGTGAGGTCGTTGTTGATGTTGTTGATGAGGTTGCGGGTAGCCATAGACTCGAAGAGAGGTTTAGCGCTCTCTACGGTGCTGTTCTCAAGAGTCTTGCGACCGGTAACCACATATACATAAGCGCCGCTGTTACCACCGATAGTGCCAAGCACATTCTCCTCGGCAGCCGAAATTGCGCCAACAAGTTTAGCGTCGGGACCAACACCCATAATGGCGGTTGCGTTGCCCTTAACCTCCTCGGCGTCGATAATCTCGGCACCCAGAATCTCGGCAGCCTCCTCGATGGTGGCAGCACCCTTAACCTGCTCTGCTACATAAGCAGCCTTGGCCTCCGAACGGAGACGGGCAGCAATCTGTGCCGAAACCTCGTTGATGGGGGTGTACTCCTCGTCCTTAACACCTGCAACAACAGCAACGATGTAGTCGCCATCAATCTCCATAGCCGACGAAACCTCGCCTACCTTGTTGTTGTAGGCCCAGCGTACCATCTCGCGAGCGTTGTCGAAGCCCCTTACATTGCGGTCGAAGCCACCGATAACGGCGTTGCGTTTTACGAGGTTGAGCTCTGCAACTGCGTTGTTGAAGTCGCTCTTATTGATAGCGGCAATGAACTCGCCAGCCTTATTGGTTGCCTGCTGAATGGTTGCATCGCTTGCAACAACCTCATAAACGATAGTTGCAATCTGTGCTTTGCGAACGGGCTTGGAGGAGTAGGTGAGTTTTGCGATGTGCACACCGTAGTCGCTCTCAATCCTGATAATCTGATCACGCTTTGCGGCCATCAGTGCATCGCTGAACTCGGGAACCATCATCTCGGGAGCGAAGCGACCAAGGTCACCACCATTCACAGCCGAAGCGGTATCCATCGAATATTTCTCAGCGAGCTCTGCGAAGTTTGCACCCTTCTTAAGTGCGGTCTCGATGCTATCGATGAGTGTCTCCTCACCGTAGGGGAGCAGGATGTGGCTTGCGCCCATCTCATCGGGCATCATACGAACATCCGACACACGAGCCATAGTGTAGGTGTCACCACTCTTCACGGGACCATAGAGCTGGCCCTTCTTGTTGCCAAAAGCGTATGCCTTATACTCTGCAGCGATAGCGCTCTCGGAGTAGTACATCTGGTCCATAGTGCCGTGGGTGTTGGAGGCTGCAAACTGGAATACATTCTCTGCTGCCACAAACTCCTTTGCCAGAGCATCAACCTCGGCCTGAGCCTCGGCGTAGTCGCTCTCGGAGGGATCAACGGGGAATACTACATACTCAACACTGCGGCTCTGGGCGCTGCGGCGGAAGAGCTCTTTGTGCTCATTGTAGTACTTCTTAATCTCGCTGCTGGTGGGCTCTGCAACCAACGAGTCGGCGATCATAAAGTAGGGCTTGCCCACGATTTTAGCGCTCGAAGTCACATTTGCACCATTGGTCTCATTCTGCAAATCGAGTGCGTTTGCATAGAAACCTGCGGAGATAAGGTCGTTGTAGTTGCCCATAAGCCTCTGCTCGGAAGCCACCTTCTTGAAGTAGGTCCACCTCTGGTAAGCAGCGGGGTCGCTCTGTGCAGCAGCAAGGAAGCTGTAGAGCACCTCGGGATCGGCGTTGAACACGGGCGAGATGAAGTTACCGTTGACCATATCTTTCATCTCGGCCTCCGAGATGGTCAAACCCAACTTCTCGAACGAGGGTTTGAACGAGTAGGTCATAAGCATATCGTTCCAAGCCTCCTGGTAGATTGCATCGTAGGCTGCCGAGTCGAAAGCGCTCGAGCCCTGAACCATTGCATAGATATTCTTCACATTCTCGGCGTGAACAAGGAACTCCTGGTACTCAATGTTCTTACCGTTGATTTTACCTACACGGCTAGCGCGCGAAGAGAAAGTGCTGCCGCTGCTGAAAAGGTCGCCAAGCAAGAAAGCGACAAGACCAACGGCGATAACGACAGTTACGATAACGCCACCTTTGGTCCTCAAATCATTCAAAGTTGCCATACTGAAAGTTTTGTTTTTTATTGTTTATATTTTTTGTTCGTTCTCTCTTTTACAAAATTGGCCTCAAATATAGGTATTTTCTTCGAAAATCCTATCACAAAACCCTAACTTTTGCCAATTCTACCCTCGAAGAGGTCGATTTTAGGATTTTTATCTCCTTACCCTCGCTCTCAAGGATGGTTCCCTCGGTGGGAATACTACCGTAGCGGTCGATAATATAGCCCGCCAGAGTGTCATACTCGCCCTCCTCCGAAAGGCCCAGCTGGTAGCGCTCATTGAGATAGGCCACCTCCAAGCGGCACGAGAATACCCATTGGTTATCCTTGAGCACCTTCTCGACCATCTCGGGCTCGTCGTGCTCGTCCTCAATCTCGCCCACAATCTCCTCCAGCACATCCTCCAGAGAGATGATTCCGGCCGTGCCTCCAAACTCATCAATCACCACCGCAACACTCTGCTTGGTGCGAATCATTTCACCCATCAGCCTCTCGGTCACCATCGTTTCGGGCACATACCTCACGGGGATAAGTATTTCGCTAATGCTCTGTGGGTTACGGAACAAACTCTTGGTTGTCACATAGCCCACAATATTGTCGATTCCGTCCTCGCACACAAACAGTCGCGAAAAGGAGGTATCGATGAAGCGTTGGGTCAGCTCCTCGATGGTGATTGTGGACTCGACGGCCTCCACATCCACCCTCGGCACCATACAGTCCCTCACACGCAGGTCGGAAAAGTCGAGAGCATTCTGGAAAATCTTAATCTCATTGGTCTGCACCTTCTCGTTTTCGGCGCTCTCATCAATCAGATTTTCGAGGTCTATCTTTCCGAAGCTCTTGATGTTATGCTCCTCCTTAACCTTGAGTCCCACCAATCGCAGAATACCAAAAGAGATTGCCGTGGAGAGTTTGGCTATCGGGAAGAGAATAAGGTAGAAAAGATAGACGGGGAGTATGAGCGCTTTCAGGAAGGCATTGGGGCGCATCTTAAAGACACTCTTGGGGGTAAACTCGCCCAAAAAGATAATCACAATGGTTGAGATGAGGGTCTCAACGGCCACCGCATCCTGCGGCAGAGAGGGTATCACAAAGTGGATGAGTTTGGTCATATAGAGCGAATAGACAACAAGCACTATGTTGTTTCCCACAAGCATTGTGGTAATATATTCGCCGGGCTTGGTCGCAAAAAGGTCAATGATGCGACCCACAAAGCCTCCTCGTTTGCGGTCTATCTCCATACGAAGACGGTTGGCGCTGGTGAAGGCTATCTCCATACCCGAAAAGAAGCCGGAGAGGAGCACCGACACCACCACAATAACCACAACGCTTGACAAACTATCCATCCTTCGAAAAAAAATGTCGCCTTACATTCGGCCCCTTCGTCGCATCATTAGGGCCTACCCACACCGCCACGGCGCAACTTCTCCTGACGGCGTTGTTCTTGTTGTTCGAGGTAACTCTCGTTCTCCGATGGGCTATAGGATTGTGGACGCTCCACACTCTCGGGCTCGCTATTGGTGCCCGAAGAGGAGCCTCCCTCGTCGTCCGACTCAACCCACATTCTACCCTCGCTCTCCTTGAAAATCCACTCTTTGAACTCGGAGTCGGACTCGAAGCCCTCGCCCACAAACTCATCGTAGCCATCGATAATCCTACTATCCACATTGGAATAGACTTTGTCGATTTTCTGGTTCCAGAAGAGCTGCTGGGTGTGGAGCTCACGCCCATCGGCACTCACGCCGACAACATTACCTCGCGTCTCCCACAACTCCCTCTTCTCGTAGAAGATAGCATAGTCGGCACGGAGCCTCGAGGCCTCGCCGCCGAGCGAGTCATAAGTGATGATATTTATGCCATAGCGGAACTCCATATAGGGGTCCTTGGCAAACTCATAGCGCTCCATCAGAGGGGTCCAGAAGCGATACTCCTTCTCGCCGTTGGTGCTGAAAACCATCGTGAGAGAGTCACTCTGCTGGGTAATCATCGCCTCCATATTGAGCTCCCCTGTGGCCTGACGGCCAGAGCACGAAAACAGCAAGATAGCACCTCCTAAAAGAGATGCTACCATTGCTATTTTATATAGGATTGTTCTGAACACTATTTGTTCGATCTAACGGTGGTGTTACCTGCAGCCCAACCACAGTTTACATAGTAGGACTGACCATCCTGCAAGCCACGGAAGAAGCAGTCGCTCTGTTTGGGGAAGTAGCCGCGGAAGGTACCCATCAGCCTACCACACATATCCTGCAACTCCTGGTTACCCTCGGCAAGACCACGAGCCTTGGCTACGAGGTCGTATGCCAACCAGTAAACGGTCTGTTTGCTGAAGGCGTCGCCACCAACCTGGGTGTAGGACTGTGCCAAGAGAACATATGCCATAGCGTTGTTGGCGTCGAGCTCGATAGCCTGTTTTGCATAGGTTGCAGCCTCACGAGCAGCACCAGCGTTGAGCTGTGCACCTGCGAGCTGAACGCAGAGAGTTGCCTTGAGGGCGGGATCGCTCTCGGTCGAGAGTGCAGCACGGAGATACTCGATAGCCTTAGCAGCGTTGCCCGACTTCTCAAATGCGTCAGCCACACGGCGAGCAACCTCGGTCGAGGGAGCCACAGCGTAGTACTTCTCGCAAACATTCAGATAGAACTCGCTCTGGCATTTGTTACGCGACATCAGATTGTAAACCTTTGCCAACAGAGCAGCGTCGTTGGGGTTCTTGGTAATCCTGTTGCGGTAGATGAGCTCGAGGTTGTTGCAATCTGCAGCACCCGACGAGATAAGAAGGTTATCGAAGGTGTTCTTTGCCTGCTCGTCGGTAACCTGATCCATCTTGGCAGCCAAGAACTCATACTCACCCATAAAGTGGTCGGTCTCAACATTGAGCTCCAGGTACTCCTCAACCAAAACGCTGAAGTACTGGTTGATGAAGGTTGCGTCAATCTCGGGATCCTTCTCAATAGCCATACGGAAGAGGTTCAACATACCCTGCTTGTCGTCCGAACGATACTGGAAGTAGTCTTTTGCTTTCTGCTTGAGGATGTAAACCTCACCATACTCCTCGTGATCCTTGAAGGCAGCCAGACGGTAGTCGTAGAGCTCCATCAGTTTGTTTACGTGAGCGCTCTTCTCCTCAAGAGTCCTCGAGAAGATAATCCTGTGACGATAGATATCGGCACCGGTAGCATAGATACCAACACGAGCTGCGGGACACTTCTCAATCAGAGTGTACATATACTCAAGAGCCTTATCATACTCCCTGTTCTTGAATGCGGTCTCAAAGAAGTTGAAGGTTGCAACGTTCTGCTCCCTCTCCTCGGGTGCACCCCACTCCTCACCGAACTTGTTGGTGGAAGAGGTCTGCTGCTGCTCAACAAGAGTACCGTCCTTTTTCTGTGCAGCAACCAAGCGAGCGAGTTTCTCTGCCTGTTTGATACTATCCTTGATGGCTTTCTCACGAGCCTTGCGAGCCTTCTCGGCCTCCTTCTGGGCCTTCTTCTCGGCTTTCTCGCGAGCTTTGCGCTCTGCGGGAGTCTCAACCTTCTCGGTCTGCTGGGTCTGTGCCAACACGGTAGTAGTGTTCATTGTGCCTGCCAATACAAGCGAGAGCACAAGCATCGATTTGATAATGACTTTTTTCATTGTGTTTAGGTATTCTTTATGTTTGTTGTTTGTTAAGTATTCCTTCTTGTTCTGCCTTCGGAGCCCACCCCATTAGTCGTACTTCATCTTCACAAACCAGTAGTCCTCACCGAGGAAGCTGAAACCGATTGTGAATTTGAGGTAGTTCTCACGCGAGAGTCCCGCCTTGGTTGTTCCCCTCTGGCCCAGCTCCAGACCGAGGTTCACATTCGACAGGCCCGTCATCCTCAACGGCATTCCCACACCAAAGGTGAGTGCCACATCCGAGATGGGTTGATTGTTGAGCACCAAGTAGTTCTGGCCCCAGCGCACACCCGCACGATATGTAAACCTGTTGAGTGCGTTGCGAACATCGCCGGGATTGGGGGTGTACTGACCACCCACCCTCACGGTGCTTGTATTGCGGAAGGAGAGCACATCGGTCACATCACCGCTATTCCTTGTGCCCCAATCGGCCCACTCATAATCGGCGCCGAAGCTAAACTTTGTCTGGTGGTAGTAGAAGCCCACAGCACACACACTTGGCATCTGAAGGCTCGATTCGTAGGTGCGATCCACAACCGTCTCACCGGGCAGAATATTCTCATTCAGAGGTATCTTCTCAACCACCTCGTTGCCCATCTTGCCGCCAAACTTATAGGTTGCACCCACAGTCAGCACATTTCTCTCGCTTGCCAGCGGAGTCCACTGCAGACCGAGGCTGCCGAAGAAGCTATTTACATACTCGGTCGAGGTGCCGCTCATTGCATAGTAGAGGCCGCTACCCGTAATGGTTGTAGGCTGAACGCTAAAGGTGCGCTCAATGCTGCCGTGGTAGTAAATCAGGTCTGCACCCAGCGAGAAATTTTTGAAAAGCTCATAACCCGCACCGAGCTTGAACTGTGTAATATCGCCCGAGCCCGAGTAGGAGTAGAACATCTGACCGATGCCTGCCTGCACATCCACATTGTCGTCGTAGCGGTTCACATTGTAGCCCACCGAGCTATAGGGAGTGACGCTCAAACCCACACCGAGGCCCTTAACCAGGGGGAACGACATTGCAATATCCCTCACATTGAAGGTGTTGAACGAGGTCTTGGCGCCTGCGCTACGGAGGTAGAAGTTCTGGCCCTCCATATCGAAGTTGGTCAAAAACGAGTTGTTCCTCACGGAGCTATACGATGCAGGGTTCAGAGGATTGACATAGAGGTAGTTGCGGAAGCCCACAGAGGCACCACCCATTGCGCGCGTAACTGCGATACCCTCGTTGTGGATATCACCGATTCCGTAGAAGGTGTAGGGCGAATAGGTATTAAGGCTACCATCCTGTGCGAGGGCCCTCTGACCACCAAGGCAGAGTGTCGCAAGCACCACTATTGACAATATTTTATCTCTCAATTTCATTTCCTAATTTTCACTCTTTTGCTTAAAGCCATATAGACTATGTCTATACAACTTGCAAATATCGTATATTTATCTCTCTTTTCAAAGTTTTTTTGGCCATATAAAAGAAATTTTGCCCCGTGAGGCAAAATTTCCCTGTTTATGGTTCCATATTTCCGCCTCTATGGGGCTATTTTCCACCCTCTTGGGCAAGTGCTTGCGATATCTGATCGAGCACCTCACAACCCTCCGAGAGTCCCTCCACACCTCTAACGGTCAGATAGACTTTATTATTGTTCTGTTTGAGAACAAACCTATCGCCTCGGGAGGTGATGTAACGCAGAATACCGCTAAAAATCGGGCTCTTATAGTAGAGGTTGCGACCATCCGAGGGGAACCACAGCAGCATAAGGCCATTTTTCACCTTCACCCTCTCAATTCCCAGCGAGATGGCCCTCCAGCGCAGACGCACCACATTCACAAGTGCCTCTGCCTGTGGCGGCAACTTACCAAACCTATCCTCCAACTCGGCCACAAAACGCCCCATCTCCTCCTCGGAGGTGATGCCATCCAAGCGGCGGTAGAGCTGGAGTTTCTCGCTCACCTGTCCCACATACCTGTCGGGCAACAAGGCCACCTGATCGGTCTCCACCTGCGAGTCGGTCACATAGTTCACACCTTCCGGCAGAGCCACCTGTGAGCCCTCCGAGAGCACATCATCAATACCCTCTGTGCCCTCCGTGCGGAGCTCCGTAATGGCCTCCGAGAGAATCTTTTGGTAGGTCTCAAAACCCATATCTGCAATAAATCCGCTCTGCTCGGCACCCAAGAGGTTACCCGCACCGCGAATATCCAAATCCTGCATTGCGATATTAAAGCCCGAGCCCAAATCGGAAAACTCCTCAATGGCCCTCAACCTGCGCCTTGCATCACTCGTGAGCATCTCATCCGGAGGCGAGAGCAGATAGCAGAAACTCTTCCTATCGCTCCTTCCCACCCTGCCTCGCAGCTGGTGTAACTCGCTCAGGCCGAAGCGATGAGCATTATTGATGATTATCGTATTGGCGTTGGGAATGTCGATGCCGTTTTCGATGATGGTCGTCGCCACCAGCACATCATACTCACCATAGATGAAGTCCATAATGAGCTTCTCGAGTTGCGGGGCAGGCATCTGGCCGTGGCCCACAACCACCCTTGCCGTTGGTCGCAGCTTTTTGACCAGAGTGGCTATGCGCTCAATATCCTCAACCTTATTATGCAAGAAATAGACCTGACCACCCCTATCCAGCTCATAGTCAAGAGCCTCGGCAATGATAGCCTCATCGAAGGTATGCGACTCGGTGACAATCGGCTGGCGGTTGGGCGGGGGCGTGGAGATGACCGAAAGGTCCCTCGCACCCATCAGCGAGAACTGCAAAGTACGGGGGATGGGGGTAGCCGTCAGAGTGAGCGTATCGACACTCACACTCAAGCTTCGGAGTTTCTCCTTGGCAGCCACACCGAACTTCTGCTCCTCATCAATAATCAGCAGTCCCAAATCCTTGAATTTAACCTCCTTACCCAAAAGTTTGTGGGTGCCGACAAGTATATCTATTTTACCCTCTGCAAGGTCGGCCAGAATCTGTTTCGTATCCTTCGAGGAGCGTGTGCGCGAGAGGTAATCCACCCTCACAGGCAGGCCCCTCATACGCTCAGCAAAGGTTCGGTAGTGTTGGAGC
>JAEIGA010005762.1_pt1 | contig 18872 bp, 16 predicted proteins | sample 9270691 | NCBI WGS metagenome assembly JAEIGA01 (sample SAMN17057246, study PRJNA624740) | gut metagenome | biome: biome; isolation source: fecal sample | host: Bos grunniens | place: China: Xizang | collected 2019 | reverse complement strand
GGCCACTTTTCCTGTAATTTCGCAAACTTTCATTGTTACTAAATTTTTTAATTAAATCCCATTTGGGGTTGCAAATATACGAATTATATTCGGAACTAACAATCTTGCAGAGAAAATTTTGAAAAAAAGTTAGAAAAGAGTACCTTTGTATAAAATAAAAGATACAACTATGAAGCTTTTCAAGACTATTCTACTCGCTGTTTTTACTCTTGCATTTGCCATTGAAACCTCTGCTCAACGCCATATCGAGGTGGGTGCCGAGGTGTGGATTGAGCCCGGCCAGACCGACCAAGAGATCGATATGTGGTTCCGTCGTATGGCCGACAACAAGATGCACTCGGCACGCATATTCCTGATGTGGAACTACCTCGAGACCGCCCCTGGCGAGTACGATTTCACCATTGCCGACCGTGCATTCGAGGCTGCAAAAAAGCACGGCGTAGAGATTGAGGCGTCGCTCTTCTGCACACACGCACCTGCGTTTTATGGTAAGCAGTATGAGTATCGCACACAGCGACACACCCTCCTCTGGAGCCGAGATATACAGGCAAAATCGGCAAAATTTATCGAGGCGTGCGTGGTGCGCTATCGCAACCACCCGGCACTCGGTGCGTGGTGGATTTTGAACGAGGCGAGAGGTTTTACCGCCACCTCGCCGTTGGCAGTAGAGTTTACACAAGAGTGGCTCACCAAGAAGTATGGAACAATCGAAAATCTGAACGAGGCGTGGCGCACCGCCTACCGCTCGTTCGACAAGGTGCGTTATAGCGACGAGTGGGTGGCAAACAAGGCCTTCTACGCCACAGGGGCAAACTACGATTGGTGCGACATACAGCGAGATTTCTTGACCTACAACTTCCGTTGGATTGGCGACGAAATTCGCAAGCACGATAAGAAGCACCCCGTAACCACCAACCCTGCCGACTTCTTCTTCTCGGCCGACAAGTACGACTTGGCCGAGCATCGCAACATCCTCGACATCTTCGGAGCATCGATGCACGCAGCGTGGCAGCTCCGAGCGATGAATCGTGACCAGTATGGCTACGCCGTGACTGGCATTTGCGAGATTTTGCGCTCGCACGCACCGAACAACCACTTCTGGGTGAGCGAGATGCAGGGCGGAAACAACATCTTCTCGGGACAGACCCCAATCTGCCCCGACCGCAACGACCTTGCGCAGTGGGTATGGTCGAGCATCGGCACGGGCGCACGCAAGATTATATATTGGAGCACCAACTACCGCCGTCAGAGTGGTGAGGCGGGCGAATGGGGCGTATTCGGTTTCAAGGGCGAGGATACCGACCGCTCGCTGGTGACCAAAGAGATAAATGAGGTACTCGAGAAGGAGGAGGCGTTCTTTGCCAAGTCGAAGCCCGAGTTGTCGAACATTACGATTATTCTAAGTCCTGAGACACAACGAATGTTGCGCCATATCCGCAAGGAGAATGTGGGCGTTCGTGAGTGGGATATTATGGCGCAGACACGCACCTCGTTTATGTGGTTCGAGTCGTTGTTGGAGCTTGGACACCAACCGCAGATGCGCTATATGAGCGACTACGAGTGGGAGAAGCGAGGCGAGGGCGATGTTGCAATTATCGCCAACGCAGCGACCATTCCGTCGTACGAAATTCCTCGCATCGAGGCCTTCGTAGAGCGTGGCGGAAAGCTCATCATCGAGGGTTTGTCGGGCTTCTACGACGAGAATGCAGTATTCACATCGCTCACAAAGTTTGGTTTGGAGCGATTGGTTGGTGGCGTATTCGAGGATATTCGTATGCGAGAGACACCTCTTCACTTCGACCTCGACGGAATTGGCAAGATACAGGGTCACGCTTGGCACCCTATCGTTCGTGCGACTGCCCCTACTGCAAAGGTTATAGGCAAGGGTGCAGAGGGCGATGTTGCCCTCCACAACACACTCGGCAAGGGCGAGGTTTGGTGGCTGACACCTTCAATTTCGATGTCTTGCGCTGCACGCAACAACTCGGCCGAGTTGGCAAAGGTTTGCGCATCGCTTTTGGCCAACGAACTTGCCGAGCAGCCATTCCGCTTCGCCAACTATTCGGATGGCGCATTGATGCGAGTTTTGCGCAGTGGCGACGACTATATAACCATCCTCTCCAACAACAAGCGCACCGCTTGCACCATGAAGGTTGTTGCTCCAAAGGGGTTGAAGGCTACACCATTGTTCGGCACAGCAAAGATTGCCTCATCGGGCAAGGTTACCCTCGGCGACCGAGAGACCTTGGTATTGCGTTGGAAGTAGTTCCGAAAGGGATTGCAAACAATATAGCCTGTCAGCAAAAACTGACAGGCTATATTTGTTTAGTGGCTTCAAGCGACACTCCGAGGAGGCTCTAACGCCACGCTCCTCTATCGCTGGAGCTTGAGAACGAAGATTGGGGTCATCTCGTTATACTTTGCAATCTGCACCTGGCGACCCTTACCTTGCTTAACCCACTCGCCCTTGACGATACCCGAGATATACATCTGGAACGATGGCTTGCTCTTCTTATTCTTCTTAAATCGCTCCATAGCCTTCGGATTGATGCGAATATTGATAACCTTCTCGGTCTCATTAGGCAAAATCTGGACAGGATCGAGCTCGAAATTGCGATTCTTTCGGCCTATCTGCAAATCGATTGGATCCTTGAAGTCGGGATCCCTATCCACTACAACCTTCACTGGGATATACTCGTCATTGAGAGTAAAGGTCTGCTCCTGCTCCAAGTCGAAGGTGAGCGAAAGGCGGTAAGGCGATGGCTCGATAACATCTACCGCAAGCTCCGCAGCAGGGATGTGGTGCTCGTAATAGAAGGCCTGCATCATCTTATCCACAGGCAACACCTTGGCCTGCTCACGCTCGCCTCTGCCCACTGGGTACTCCATCTTCAACTCGATAGGTATACGCTTTGGCTCGGCACCCTTTGGTGCGGTGATCGAGACATCCCAACGACGGCCACCACCCAACTTGAGGCGGCTTGTGGTGTAACCCTTTGGCAAACCCTTGATAACAAGGTTTGCAGGACGACGCAACTTACCGGTAATATCCACACGGAACTGCGATGTACCACCCGATGGAGTGGAGATATAGGCAGGAGATACGAAGGCGTTGAACGATGGCATATTCTTGTGGCAACGCAACAGATAGTGGTAGTCCTTGCCATAGCCACGATGCAAATCCTCGACCTCGAGAATCATCTCGCCATTAATCTTCGGTGTATACTTCAACACTGGGTCGGCGTGGAAGGTCATAAGTCCCTGAATAGGATCCTCGGTATCGTCGACCTTGGCCACAACATTGCCTCGCTTATCCATCAATCGCATCACGGCATCGATTCTCGAGCCATTGCGACGGCCGATAAGCTCCACGATAAGCGGCACTCGCTTCTCGCACGCAACCTTGTAGCGTTTAATTCTCGACTGCTCGGTCAACGCATCGGAGATGGAGGTCTCATAGTTGAGTGTAGCCCAATCCTTCGGAGACTCGATAAGTTTTGTGCCTCGTGGCAAGGTGTAGAACGGAACGGCATTCGATGTGCCAATCTCGTTGGTGAAGGTGAGCTGATTATAGCCCTCCGACTTGACCTTTGCCACGGCCTTGTTGCTACCGAGGTTTACACCCTCCAACTCCTGCTTCACCTTCTTGCCCGCAACGCCATACGCTGGATAGCGACCCGTAACGAACGGAATAACACCGAGTTGTATGCGGTAGTTGAAGTCCTCACGGCCACGGAAGATGGCATCGTGAATCATCAAGGTATACTTATCGTCCTTCGGAAGAGTGACAATAATCACAGGGTCGACATTGTGGTAATAGTCATCGGAGTAGGCTATCTCCTTGCCCTTCGAGTCGACAATCTTTACAACAGCTTGGAACCAACCTGGCACCGCATCGGCGATATAAGGCACGAGCTGGCGACCCTTGACCGAGGCGACGATAGTCTCACCCTTCTTGCCCGAGAATTGGAAGTAGTCGATACCGCCTGGTGCAACATATCCGCACAACACCGCAGGGAGCGAAGTGACCTTGTTCGGCTGCTTTATCGAAGACTTCTTATTCTCGATAAAGTTTGGATACGAAGATACCTCGAATGGCAACTTATTCGACAAACCCTTTGGGCTCTGCAGACGCAAGTCGTAGAGGCCGCAAGGTACATCCTCGGCAATCGAAATCTTAATCTTCACCTTATCGGCCAACTGTGGGCTACTCTGGTCGGTCAGGCGTCGACGCTTACGCTTGCTAGCAGCCGACTCGACAATAGGAATAACCTCACCCTTGATACCTGGGTGGTTGAACATAACCTTTGTTGCTCGGTTAATGTTGAGTCCGCCCGCCTCGATCTCGACGGTTGTACCCACCTGACCTCCAGCCGGAAGGAGGTATCCCGAGGTCAACTTCTGCGCATAGGCAGAGATGGTCAAAAGTGCGCCTAAAATGGCCAACACTACTCTTCTATTTCTCATAGTCTGGCTTTTTAATGTCAATAATTTCGTAGAGTAAGCCCTCGCTCTTCTTCTCCAAGAGCGACGGAAGTATCGGCAAGTTGCCCTCCGAAACATGTGGCAATGTGCCATAAGGGTCAATACCCATAAGGAGGTAGACTGTACCTATCAAATCGCAAGGGCGAACAGGTCGCTCAACGACATTCTCGCCTGTCTTGTCGGTTGCGCCAAGCACCTTACCACCCACGAAGCCACCACCTGCAACCAAGTAGCTGAAGGTCTTGCCATAGTGGGCACGGCCACCATTCCACGGAGCCTCCCACAACACCTTTGGTGTGCGACCGAACTCGCCTCCGAGCATCACAATAGTACTCTCGAGCAAGCCCTTCGCATCCAAGTCGGCAATCAGAGCCGATACCGCCTTGTCGAGGCTTGGCAACATAGAGTTCATCTTCTGGAAGTGTTTTTTGTGGGTATCCCAACCTGTCGTACGAACATTCACGAATGGAACGCCCGCCTCAACCAATCGTCGTGCAACAAGACACGACTGACCAATACGGCTCTTTCCGTATCGCTGACGCACCGAGTCGGCCTCGTGGTTGAGATTGAAGACTTCACGGCTCTCTCCCCAGATAAACTCCATATTGGTAGCACGCAACGAGTCCAACTCCTGCTTGTTGAGCGAGCTCTCGAAGCCGTTGAGCAGAGACATACGCTTATTCAGACGATCCTTGTTTACAAACTTGTTGACAATACCCTCAACCTCGTACTCATCCGACTCGGGTCTACCACCCGTATCGAACGACTTGTAGGCATTGCCCAAGAAACCACCCTCGTTGAATCGGCTATTGGCACTTGTCACCGAGATGTAGCAAGGCAACACACCCTTGTAGGTATCTCTCTTCATATAGGAGATTACCGCACCGAACGATGGATAGACAATGGCACTCTTCGAGGTGTCGCCCGTAATCATTGCGTAGTGACCTGTCTCGTGGGCATTACTGCCGTGAGTCATACTGCGGATGAGTGTATACTTGTCGGCCATAGTTGCAAGCAAAGGCAACTTCTCGCCAATCTCGATACCCTCAACATTTGTCTTGCATACCCCCTTGTAGTTGCCGTAGTAGTTGCGGCCAGCATTAGGTTTAGGGTCGAAGGTCTCGGTCTGTGCTGGGCCTCCGTCCAAGTATATCAAAATTACAGACTTGGCTCGTTGTGCCGTAGCCACAAAGCCAATAGTCAGCAATAAAATCAGTGTTAATACTATCTTTCTCATATCCATAGTCGGTTTAGTGGTTATAGAGGAATTCGTTGCTATTGAGCTGCATCCACATAATGTCGACCGCCAACTCCATCATCGGCAGATTGCTCTGCTTCATATGGTTTTCGTAGAGGGCAACCTCCTGCGGTGTGGCTCTTCTCGAGAGAACGAGGAGCGAAATAGCATCGGCAAGTTGTGCTACATTGTTGCTCTCCATATAGATCTTCTGCAACACGGCACTCTTACGGATGCGCTGCTCGAGCTCCGACGAGTTCATCAGATAGAGCAACTGTCGTGAGGTGATTGAGTTGTTGCGCTGGCTCTCGAGCGAAACATCTCTCGACACCTTACCGAAAAGCTCCAACTCCGAAGAAGAGACTGTAGCGTCGCCCAAGTGGGTCGAGCGAGTCTTTGGCGGATAGTAGGTAAATGGCTCGGGCACACGGCTATGGTAGGTACTCCAGATGCCAGTTGTCGAGGCCAAAGCATCGACGATAACCTCGGCCGGGAGGCGTTGTGGCTCGTAGAAGCCTTCGGGTGCAGCCTTCGAGTTAAACTGCTCCGAGAGGAGCATCTTCTTCATCAACTTTCGCATATCGAAGTTGTTCTTCACGAAGTAGTCGGTCAACTCGGCAAGCAACTGCGGGTCGGAAGGCTTGTTCGCCTCGCACCAATCATCTGGCTCGTGGACAATACCCTTGCCAAAGATCCAGTACCACATTCTGTTGACCATAACCTCGGCAAAACGACGATTCTTTGGCGAGGTGAGCCAAGCAACATACTCCTCACGCCAATCGCTATTTGGCTTTGGAGTGATTGCCGTACCATCGGCCAAGACAATGTGCTGCCAAGGACGCTCCTTGTGGATGTCGAGGTAGATAATCTCCTCCTTCCACTCCTTCGTAGACTTGAACTTTATCTGCGAGAAGCAGTAGTGGCCATTGTCCTTACAAGCTCTATTTCCGAGGAAGAGGAGGTTGATATTGGCATAGAAGTTCTGCGGTGTGCGCTTCTGGAAGCCACGATAGAAGTTGGCTGCCGGAGCACGGAAGTTACTACCCTCCGAGAGGAGCAATTTCTGCACCATCTTGTCGTATGGCACATTATTTAGCAACTGCTCGTATATCCAGCGGTTGTAGGCCTGCACTCCATTTGGCCAGAGGTTGCTCGGGAACTCCGACTTTATGCGGAGGATATCGCCCCAGCGCATCTGCGTATATTTGAGTGCAAGCTCGCTCTCGAGCAACTCGTCGACCAACGCCTCTCGTTTGTTGGGATTTGTGCTATCGAGGAACTTGACGCACTCCTCCGTCGTAGGCAATGCGCCCGTTACGGTGAGGTAGGCTCGTCTCAAGAAGACCTCGTCCCGACACTGATCGGCAGCCATTGCCACCATTGCCGGAAAGAGCAGACAAAGAGTGAAAATCAGATATTTTTTCATATGGTTATAGTGTTAGGATTCCTTCGATTTCGACTAGAAGTTCGCTGCGACAAACATCGGCAAGCGAGTAGATTGCCGCCACCTGCGGATAGTGCTCCTCGACCACTGCACGCACCTCGGCATAGTCCTCGGCGTGCTTGATGAAGATGTGGAGAAAGGCATATTTCATCTCGTAAGGCTTGCTGCCGAAACGCTCCAAGTTCTCGGGCGAGACCAAATACTCGATATTCTCGATGGTCTTGATGGTCTGCTCTCGAGCCGAGGTCGGATCGACACTCTCCTCGCCACGAATGGCCGCCGTACCCGAGACAAAGCAGTAGGCACCACCTGCGCTCTCGATGAGTTTCGCTCGCTCGAACTTTGGTGTACTCTTCACAGCATTCTCATCCTCGTCGATAAGCACACTCTTCGAGTAGATGTGCGCTGCCACCTGCAGAGGGTTGTCGATAGGATATACACCCTCGCCATTTGCCCTCTTGAAAGCGATACCGCCAACAATTATACCATCCACCGAGCCGATACCTGTCGCTGCGGGGTAGCCATTGTGCCACTCGCTCTTTGCATAGTAGCGAGAACGAGCATCATTGAACTCCTGGTAGTTCTGCTTGCCATCTCTACAGCCAACGATATTGCCGATATAGTTCCATTGGCGCACGATATCGCCCACCTCGAAGCCATATTTCGTGAGGAGCGAATCGAGCTTGGCAAAGACCTCTTCGCTCTGCGCACTCACCTTGGCCGAAAAATCGGTCGCTGGGACACCCTCGACAAAGAGCATCTTCTCCTCGTCGCTCTCAATCACGCCGTAGCAGACTCCGCCCTGCTCCTCTATTGCGAAGTTAGCACCGCCCTCCAACGCATAGACCTCGACGGCAAGACCGCCATCGGGCAAGAGGTATTGTGGAATGAGTGTTACGGGAACTTTTTTGCCCAACGAGGCATAGATTGCCGACTTGACATCGCCAAGTAGTTGATGGTACTCTGCACTCTGGCTCGTACCACAAAGAACAACTCCGCAAACTTGGTCTACTGGAATGCCCTGCAACGCACCTGCAATGCGCTCGGACAGCCCTTCACCAATGCCCAGAGTCGAAGAATATATCTTTAAGCCCATAAGTTCAAGAAGGTTAGTCTTGTATATAAGACAAAGTTAGTAATAAAAAGTTAAATTTCAAACCTTCGTTTGCGAAATTTCGGAATTATCTACTTTCGTCGTGCAAACCCAAGCGTCATTCCGAAGGAGCATAGCGACTGTGGGAATCTCCTCGCAACCCCATAGCAAGGAGATTGCCACGAGACTGAAGGCTCTCGCAATGACGGAGACGGCGAAAGCAGACTATTACATTTTCTGCCACCGCCATAAAACTCCGACCAAAATGAACAAAGGGCATCCAATATAATTGGATACCCTCTGCTATGTGGCAACTTGCGTTACAAGTGCTATTTTTTCACTCTGTCGGGGTTCTCTCGCAAGAACTGATCCCACGACTTTGTGCCTCGTTTGCGAGCCTTCTTATCGCCTCCCAGACCCTTGACCTTCGTGCCACCAAGAGCACGATTTATGGGCGAAGATATCGAGTAGTAGTGGCACAACGCCACCGCCATACCATCGGTCGCATCCAACTTCTTCGGCGGGGTTTCGATATGTAGAGTCTTCATCACAATACCCGCAATCTGCTCCTTCGTAGCCGAGCCGAGACCTACGACCGACTGCTTGATGCGTGAAGGGGCATACTCGAAGACATCGACCTCCTGGCTCAAGGCTGCTGCCATAGCCACACCTTGCGCACGGCCGAGCTTGAGCATCGACTGCACATTCTGCCCAAAGAAGGGCGACTCTAGCGCCACCTCTCGGGGTTGATACTCCTTGACCAGGCGGCTAACGCTATCGAAGATATATCGCAACTTCTCGTAGGGGTCGGCAATCTTGTGAAGGTCGACCTCGCCCATCACAACGGCACGCACCGTGCGACCATCCACCTCCAGCACACCATAACCAGTATAGTTTGTGCCGGGGTCGATGCCCAAAATGCGATATGTCTCCGTCTGCTTTACCATCGGCTACTTGAACAACTCGGCCAACTTCTCGACTACCGCCTCGCCACGCAAATTCTTCGCTACGATAACACCATTCGAGCAGTCGATAAGATAGTTTGTAGGGATAGACTCTACGGCATATGCCTCGGCTGCCGGAGCCTTGAAATCCTGCAACGAGCATACATTCACCCACTTCATAGCCTGCTTCTCGATAGCTCCCTTCCACGACTCCTCACGAGAGTCGAGCGATACGCCAAAGATCTCGAAGCCCTTCTTGTGGTAGAGCTTGTAGGCCTCCTTCAAGTATGGCATCTCGGCCATACAAGGGCCACACCACGAAGCCCAGAAGTCGAGCAATACATAGCGGTTGTTCTTGTTCTCTACAACCGACTTGAGCGACACCTCCTCGCCCTTCGTGTTAGGCTGTACGATGTCGATATAGTAAGGCACATAGTCGCTACCCTCCACCTGTGGCTCGGTCTTGAACTTGCGCTCGGCCGAAGCCTTCATACTCTCGGCCATAGGCAACGCTTGCAACTCGGCAGGGAGCGTAGCCAACTCCTTGAGCAACTCGGTCGATGGCATCGAGTAGGAGAGCTGATGCAACATAAAGAGACCCATAACATTCTCCTTGTTCAGCTCGAAATACTCTTGCTGCATAGCATCGTGAGCCGCCTCGACCTCCTTCACCTTTGCCTTGTCGCCCTCGCTAACGGCCTTGCGATACTCGGCAATGAGAACCTGGCTCACACCCATCATATCTTTGAAAGCATCGTTTGCTGGAGTACCAGTCGCCTCGCTTGTACCCAACTTGCAGTCGCACGAAACCATAATCTTACCCTTCTCGACGAAGATGTACGATATAGGCTGACCACTCTCCATAACAAGCTGCGCCAAAGTTGGCTCGTGCTTAACCTTCTTGAAGTGGAAACGATTATTCTCCAACTTCACCGAGTCGATAACCTCTCTCGCATTCCACATATCGGTGAGATAGACATAACCACGCTCGTCGCTGTTGTCCAACGCTCCGACAATCTCACACTTGTTCGAGTTGCAGCCAACAAATGTTGCAAGGGCTGCCAAAATCACAAAAATCTTCTTCATATTATCTCTTTTTTATTACTCCTTTTTTGCCAACTCCGCCTCGAGTTTCATCACACGACGACGCAACTCTGGCAACTCCTTGAATACCGCAAACGAGCGGTGGAAGTTGATACCCGCCAAGGCTGGGCTACCGAAACGAATCTCGCCATCTGGCACATCCTTATCGATGCCGCTCTGCGCACCAATCTTAACCTGGTTGCCGATGGTGATGTGGTCGGCAATACCCACCTGGCCTGCGATAAAGCAGTTTGCACCCACCTTCGAGGTACCTGCGATACCTGTCTGTGCCGACGATACGGTATTCTCGCCAATGATAACATTGTGGCCAATCTGAATGAGGTTGTCGAGCTTAACACCCTTGCGGATGATTGTCGAGTCGGTCTTGGCACGGTCGATACAAGTGTTTGCACCAATCTCGACATTGTCCTCGATGATAACATTTCCGAGCTGCGGAATCTTGTCAAAACCGCCCTCGGCATTCGGTGCGAAGCCGAAGCCATCGGCACCAATCACAGCACCTGCGTGGAGGATACAGTTTGCGCCAATCGAACAACCCTCATAGATCTTCACACCTGCAAAGAGTGTGGTCTTTGCGCCAATCTTCACATTGTCGCCCACATAGCACTGCGGATAGATCTTTGCACCATCGCCCACAACTGCACCCGCCTCGACAACGGCAAAATCACCAATGTAGCAATCCTCGCCGATGGTAGCCTTCTCCGACACCGAAGCCAACTTCGAGATACCCTTCTTCTGCGGCTTCATCGCATTGTACATATCGAGCAAGCGCAAGACGCAAGCGTTCACATTATCGACCTTGACCATAGTTGCCTTCACTGGCTCCTTTGGTTCGAAGGTGCGATCAACCAACACCACCGAGCACTTTGTGGTGTAGAGGTACTGCTCGAAACGAGGGTTCGACAAGTAGGCCAAACCACCCTCCTTACCGCCCTCGATAGAGGATATAGTATAAACCGAGGCGTTCGCATCGCCCACCACCTCACCAGCCAACAAGCCGGCAATCATCTCTGCTGAAAATTCCATATTACTCAAATTTTTGGGGCTATTAGCCATTAGCCGTTAGCCATTAGCTTTATAAATAGTTTTTAATATTGATATTCTTTGGTAAATAGTCGTTGACCTCACGGCCAAATGCCAACAGTTCACGCACCATCGACGACGAGATGTGCATCACCTCGGTTGGTGTAGGCAGAAGCACCGTAGTCAGCTCGGGGAAGATCTCTCGGTTTGTCGCCTCGATTGTGCGCTCGAACTCAAAGTCGAGCGTATTGCGAACACCTCGCACCAATACCGTCGCACCCACCTCACGAGCAAAGTCACCTGTCAAGGTGCTATACGATGCCACTCGCACACGGCTCTCGTTCTTAAATGCGTCGGCAATGAGTTGACAACGCTGCTCGATGGTCAAGAGCGACTTTTTCGAGACATTCTCGCCCACTCCAATTACAACCTCGTCGAAGAGCTTCAAGGCCGCCTCAACAACCGCCTCGTGACCTCTGGTGAATGGGTCGAACGACCCTGCAAAGAGTGCTATTTTTGCCATTTATATCTATCTGTTTGCGTATTGTTCTTCGTAGTAACGCTCGTATGCGCCACTTGTTATATTATCCAACCACTCCTGGTTATCCAAGTACCATTTCACGGTCTTCTCTATGCCCTCCTCGAACTGCAACGAAGGCTCCCAGCCCAACTCTCGCTGCAACTTGCGACTATCTATCGCATAGCGGGCATCGTGGCCAAGGCGGTCGGTAACATAGGTTATCAACCCCAACGAATGTCCCTCCTCGTTGCCGAGTAGGCGGTCTACGGTCTTAATCACAACCTTTATCAAATCGATATTGCGCCACTCGTTGAAGCCACCGATATTGTAGGTCTCGGCAACCTTGCCCTTATGAAAAATCGTATCGATTGCTCGTGCGTGATCCTCGACATAGAGCCAATCTCGCACATTCTCGCCCTTGCCATATACAGGTAACGATTTTCCCTTGCGGATATTGTTTATAAAGAGCGGAATGAGCTTCTCGGGGAATTGGTATGGGCCATAGTTGTTCGAGCAGTTGGTAACGATGGTCGGCATACCATAGGTATCGTGGTAAGCTCGAACAAAGTGGTCGCTCGAGGCCTTCGATGCCGAATATGGCGAGTGAGGATCATACTTTGTCTGCTCGGTGAAGAGAGTATCGTCGAACTCCAACGCACCATAGACCTCGTCGGTCGAGATGTGGTAGAAGAGTTTGCCCTCGTAGTTACCATCCCAGCACACCCTCGCCGCTTGCAACAACGATAATGTACCCATTACATTGGTTCTCGCAAAGGTAAACGGATCCTTAATGCTACGGTCGACATGGCTCTCGGCTGCGAGGTGTATCACTCCGTCAATCTTATATTCTCGGAACAACTCCACCATACGCTCATAGTCGCAGATGTCTCCTCGCACAAAGGTGTAGTTCGCCTCGCCCTCCACATCCTTCAGATTTGCGAGATTACCAGCATAGGTCAAAAGGTCGAGATTTACGATGCGATAGTCGGGGTATTTCTTTACAAATAGCCTCACCACATGCGAGCCGATAAAGCCCGCACCGCCCGTAATCAGTATATTTCGTTTTGCCATATTGTATTCTCTCTCCTACCCCACTATTGACGATTTGAGCCCTTCACGAGGTTTATCATATATTCGCCATAACCGTTCCTCTTCATCGGCTCGGCAAGTGCCAACAACTCCGCATCCGAGAGCCAACCCTTGCGCCAAGCAATCTCCTCGAGGCAAGCAATCTGCACCCCCTGACGGCTCTCTACGACCTCAACAAAGCGAGATGCGTCGAAGAGGCTCTCGTGTGTGCCGGTATCGAGCCAAGCAAAGCCTCTACCCATAATCTGCAACTTCAATGCGCCCTCCTTACGGAAGCACTCATTCACATCGGTAATCTCCAACTCACCACGAGCTGACGGTGTAACACCCTTGGCCGCCTCGATAACCCTATTTGGGTAGAAGTACAAGCCCGCAACGGCATAGTTCGACTTCGGATATTGAGGCTTCTCCTCGATGCTCAAAACATTGCCATCCTCATCAATCTCCGCCACGCCAAAACGCTCGGGATTGGACACCTGATGGCCAAAGATCGTCGCCTTGTTCTCCTTTTCTGCCGTCTCTACCGCTTGTTGCAACATTCCTGTAAAGCCCTGGCCATAGAAGATATTGTCACCCAAAACCAGGCATACACAATCCTCACCTATGAACTCCTCGCCAATGAGGAATGCCTGCGCCAAGCCATCGGGCGAAGGTTGCTCGGCATACTCAAAGCGCACGCCATACAAAGAGCCGTCGCCCAACAATCGGCGGAAGCACGGAAGGTCGTGAGGTGTCGAAATAATCAGAATATCACGAATGCCCGCCAACATCAAAGCCGATATCGGGTAGTATATCATCGGCTTATCGTAGACTGGCAACAACTGCTTGCTTACGCCCTTGGTAATAGGATAGAGGCGTGTTCCACTACCTCCTGCCAACACAATGCCTTTCATAGTTCTATACTTTTAATCCTCCTCGGGGTGGGTGATATAGCCCCACGCCAAGGAGATAAACTTTCTAATGATTCCGACATTCGAGAATGCCTTATATTTCCACTCCGAAGCAAAAAGATTGCGCACCAACATCACACGCTTGCGCCAAGCACCGATATTCTGCGAGAAGACCAAATCGTCGTCGTTGAGAATCGAGGCAAGCACCTGCTCTGCGTATGGGCTCTCGGCAACAACCTTCTCGTTGGAAATATTTATGCCGAAGATCTTGACCGCCAACGCCGTCGAGCAATCGACAAAGGCTCGCATATCAAACTCCTCACACAAGGCATAGAATCGCTCCCAATCGAGGTTATTCTGCTCCTTTTCGAGGAGCAATGCCCAGTCGAGAAGATGACGCAGACGGATACCCTCCGAGAGGAAGTGGGTCAGCGAGTGGTGATTCAAAAAGAGGGCATTAAACATCGGCGATGGCATCTCGATTTTGGTGTCAAAAATCGGCGTACGCCCCTCGTTGCGAGCGATATTGTCGAGCAGATCGTGCAACTTTTTGGTCTGTTTGCCGTTGCGCACCGCCACGATAAAACGGTGATTTTCGACCATCACCTTGCGGTAGATAATCTCCGAGTGCTTGTACCAATCGTCATCAACCTTTGCGCCGAGAACCTTGGCGATATCGTTGCCCTTGGCGTAGTCGTCGTATAGATAGCAGTCGAAATCGCCACACTCACGATGGCTAGATACGGGATAATAGGTGCTGAAGGCGAGACCCTTCAAGCATAGGGTCGAGATGCCTTGCTCTGCCCACTTATCGACCAACTCCGAACATACGGCCTTGGCATTATCATATCGTTTTTCGATAGAAAGAACGGCATTTATCCACTGCAGCTTCAGCGATTGCGGAAAGGACTTCGCAAAGGCCTTATCCTGCTCGAAGAGCTTCGACAAACCATCGAAAGCGACCGCCAACACCCCCTGCTTCCTCGCCATCGCATACACCGCCTGCCAAGAGACGCCCTGCATATCGGGAGCAAAAGGCTCAGATGAGCCAATAGCCACTCTTGTCAACAAATATAATATATTTTCTGTTATCATTATTTTCTTCTTACATATAAAAATGAATCAAACTTGTTGCGCAAAACCTTCGCTATATACAGCGGAATGAAGCAAAACACGAAGATAGTTATCGCCTTAACTATAGACCAACCTACAATATCAGTATATACTTGAATGCTAGATTTTACAATGTCAAGTTTGTTTCTCGACAATGAATTTGAGACCGCCCTATATCGCCATAATGGCTCATTCAAAGAATATGCGCCATCGGTAAGTTCCGAAATTTTTATCCACAAAGACCAATCTTCGCTACGACGCATAGCTGGCATATAGATTTTTCCGATTCGTTGCGTATCATATATAACGCCTGGTGTTCCAATGTTGCAGCCAAACTTCATATAATCTTTAGAGATATATGCTGGTTTATGAGAGACCCCTACAACATTCAACATTGTATCAGCATACTCAAAGGCTGTAAATGTAAACTCACAACCTTTCTCCCGCATAAAATCAAGTTGCTTTTCTAACTTTTCTGGATACCACCAATCGTCCGCATCCAAAAAAGCAATATAACGACCTGTCGCCTCTCTTATGGAGTTATTGCGTGCAACTCCTGCGCCCATGTTGCTAGACAGACAATATAGATGTATGCGAGAATCTTCCACAGCATACTGCCGAACTATATCACAAGTATTATCGATGGATGCGTCGTCTGTAATAAGTAACTCCCAATCAGTATATGTTTGAGCAAGTACAGAGTCTATTGCTGCCCCTATATATTTAGAGACATTGTATGATGCTACAATAATAGATACTGTTGGATGAGTCGACATTTGTGCGAATTAATTTTCAAATAGAGCCTTTACACAAGCCTCAGTGGCACCGCCACCATACTGATTATATTTCTGTTTGAGCACAAGCGTCTTCTTACACTCTGCAAGATAGTCCATATTCAAGATGTGCTGCAAAACCTCTTCCTCACACTTCAAAACACCATTAGGGATTTCAGCATCAAGATCCCAATATAGTCCTCGCTGCGCCTTATACTCTTCATAATCATAGCCAAAACATATAATAGGTCTCTCCAAAATGGAGAAATCAATAATAGAAGCAGAATAGTCAGAGATTAGGATATCGGATATCTTGAACAAATCGTTTATATTTGGATATGAGGATGCATCGACCACTATATCGTCAAATGTAATATTCAGTACCTTATTGGTATAGGCGTGAGCCCTTACCAAAATCACATATTCTTCGCCAAGAGTCTTTCTCCACAAATCGAAATTAATCGGCGGTGCAATAGCATATGTTTTGCCATTATCCACACTATCTCGCCAAGTCGGAGCATACAAAATAACCTTCTTATTCGATGCTATACCCAACTGATTCTTTATGTAATCATTATCCTCTCCTGCATATCCATACAACACATCGTTTCGAGGAAGACCGACAGGGAGCATCGAAGATTCTTGTAGTCGGAATGCTCCAATCATAATCTTTTTCTCGTAATCTCCCGAATAACAGAAGTAATTTATGCCGCTAAAATCATAATCCTCTCGTCCCTTGGCATCATTGCCAATGCACTTTATCGGACATCCGTGCCAAGTATTTAAATATACACACGCTCTCTTCTTAAAATGCAAGCTTCGCTCAATGTTGACTGCCGATACCCAATATTTTGCTTTTAATGCCGTGCGGAAGTATTTATATGAATCAGCCTTGACTTTCACTGCGTTGCCAGGAATATCAATCGAAATATCCTCCAATGCCCAAATAAATTTATAGTCTTTATACTTTGGGTCACGAATCATATACTCGTATATCTCTCTTGGGGAGTCATTGTATTTGCGAGATAATGAACTAAATAGTATCAACTTGCTATCCATTGGCAAAAACTTTCCCCACAAACGCATAGCAAAGCTCATCGACACATTAAACACCCTATATATTGCCCTATTGTGTTTCAATATATAGTCTAATTTAGCCCTAAAACCAGCCATACTAATCCAATATTGAAGCTATCACATTTGTTATTTTCTGCAAATTCACCTTTTTCAGGAACACCTGCTCTGCACACAAACGAGCATTTCTACCCATTTCCAACAGTTCTGCTCTATCTTTCTCGGCAAATTCGACAAACGCCTGCAATAATTTTTGTTTATCACTCGGTGGAACTACTATTCCACAATTATATGTTTTAATAAGTTGTGCCGCAGCACTATCTTCATCCAAGCTTGCTATAATAGGACGACCCGCCAGAAAATAGGCTGTAAGTTTCGATGGTAGAGCAGTCTTCGCTATTCCTGGCTTTAGCGCCAACACTAAGACATTACTATTCCACTCTACATTTGGAACCTGGTCAGGGGTGACACTATCAAACAAAACCCCTTCTGCACCCAATCGCTCTACCAACTCTACACAACCCCGTTTATTGGGGCCATCTCCATAAATGTATAATTGAGACTCTTTAACTGCAGATGCAATATATGATTCTATCAAATACTCTATGTTTGAAGAGTCATTTACACTACCCGCATAAGCAAACTTGAATATTTCGCCAAAGTCATTAGGGCGCTGTGCGTCAAAGATAGAGTCCTCCTGCCAGTTGTTTACGATAACGAATTTATCCCTTGCAATATCTCTTGTCTGCGAAAGATAATCTGCCATCTCATTTGATATGGTACGAACATAAGTCGCATGAGATAAATAGTATCTATCTATGGGCAATGCAAGTAACTTTATTATCTTTGACAATATCGGTCGATTATTTAATTTCGCTAACAATGACTCGGGATATATATCCTGAACAGGTACAATATACGGAACTTTACGACTAACAGCATATCGTGCTATCATAAACAGACCTATCAAATGCCAACTGCAATTATAAATTAAATCTGCTTCGATATTATTCTCTTTGATGTATCGTAGCGTAGCTCTTGCAAAAGAGAAACTCTCTCGCAGTCTACCAAAAATATTCGACTTCGGGCAAGTGTAGGATTCTACCCTAATATGTTTAAAATCTCTCTCTAAAGGTAATACATTCTTATATTCTTTACCATATGGACGACTAGGATATGGGGTAATAACCGTAACATCGTACTTTTCCGACAATGCCACAGCCATATCATAGTTGAGCCTTGCCGACACCACTGGCTCCGGCAAAAAGACACCACTTACAATCAAGACCCTACGCCTATACGACATACCTCCTTGCTATTTTGTGTGAAGATCTGTTTTTATTTGGGTCGTGCTAATCTCTGGTGTGCGAGGCAAATAGACAACTTCTACGCCTTCCTCTTTCAAAAAATCAAACTTGCCCTTCCAATCGTCTCCCATCACAAATGTATCTATATCATATTTGTGAACATCTGTGCGTTTCTGCTCCCAATTAGTCTCTGGCACAACCAAATCTACATAGCGAATTGCTTCAACCATAGCCTTGCGTTGTTCATATGAGAAATAGCACTTTTTGTTTTTCTCGTTCCAATTAAACTCATCGGTGGAAACCACAACAACCAAGTAGTCTCCCAACTCTTTTGCTCGACGGAGTAGGTTTATATGACCATAATGCAAGAGGTCGAATGTTCCGTAGGTAATTACTCGTTTCATCTATTATTTTCTTTATTTCCTCCAAACCATTTTGTTTACGACGCCGGTGTAGGACTGAATCAGTTTTACAACCTTGGTCGAGACATTCTCGTCGGTGTAGTTTGGTACAGGGATACCATTGTCGCCATTGGCTACCATCTCTACGGCTGTATCTACAGCCTGCAACAACGACTTCTCGTCGATGCCTGCCAAGATGAAGCAGCCCTTATCCAATGCCTCGGGGCGCTCGGTCGAGGTGCGGATACATACCGCTGGGAACGAGTGACCCACACTTGTGAAGAACGAACTCTCCTCTGGCAGAGTACCACTATCCGACACAACAGCAAATGCATTCATCTGCAAGCAGTTGTAGTCGTGGAAACCGAGTGGCTC
>JAEIGA010005761.1_pt1 | contig 18872 bp, 14 predicted proteins | sample 9270691 | NCBI WGS metagenome assembly JAEIGA01 (sample SAMN17057246, study PRJNA624740) | gut metagenome | biome: biome; isolation source: fecal sample | host: Bos grunniens | place: China: Xizang | collected 2019 | reverse complement strand
TGATAGGTTTGCCAAGTTGTTCTTTTTTCATACCGTTGGCTACCCATAATGCTCTGGCACCTGCCATGCGTCTTCCTTCTGTGCTTTGTGCACTGCGTAATTGAATTTTCATATTACCTTATATTATTAAAAAAACCTTCCAAAAAGGGGAAGGCTACACATATATTATATATACAAAACCTACCCGTGTTAATGGCGGACTACCACCACTAAGCCTAAAATAGACACGACGACTAGATTTTGTTTCATTTTCTAATAAATTTCTGCAAAAATACTGAATATTTTTTTTATTTCACAAGAAAAAGTTAGTTTTTTTAAATGTAGTAACAAACAAAAATCCTCACTCAAGAAGTTGATTTGAGTGCGGATTGGAGTTAGGTATAGATTAATCTTTATATTATTCATCCTTAACTAGACGAACAGAAAAACCATAATGACGGTAGCTGTTGTTCATGAACGTATCAAATGAGTTGAAGACAAATTCGTTCGCATTGTACAAATTGTACTCAGTGGTAGACCAATAGTTACCACTGGTCTGCACGACATATATATAGGAACCGAGGCGGCAGCCAGCTGCAGGAAGAAAAACTGCGCCAGAAGACTCTAATTTAGACCAATCTGAAGCGGATATGGTTTGATAATTACCATAAGATTCTACACCAGATATGTTGTTGAAGCCTGATTTAAAACTAACTCCATCTGGGCATACCCAAGCGTCAGGAAGAAGAATAAGACCATTAACTTCATTTACCTTTGCTATACCTTTTAGATTTGAAGCATTTGAACGATTATTTATAAGATATTCCCATTCATCGTAAGTAAGAGTACGCCATACATTAGGAGCATCATTACCTATCTTATTTACACCCCAATCTACAAAGTCTTGGAAATCTGCATCATCAAGACTTTGGTTTGTTGGATTATTACCTGTTCCCCAACAAAACATATCTATCCAACCATTATAGGTATCACTAATATTGGCATTATCTGCACCTATATAATCTGTTTGACTTGGTGCAAAACGCCACTCACCATTTGCTGCATGATATTGCAAATTACCAGGAGAAAATGTTATAGTTTCTGTAGCAGATATAGAGAAAGGTTTTGCAACAAAATCACCAGTTTCAGGAACAACAGGGTCATCATCTTCAGGGCATAGAAATTCAAAGCAACCTTCGAATTCGATTACAGAGCCTGAGCCAAGTTCTACTAGTCTATTTGCACCTTCTAACCATAATTCCGTAAAACTATATACATAATCATCTTTACCAAAGACTAAGTCTTCGCAATCAGCTATGAATGCTTTGAATTGGAAGTTTTCTGGATAAGCGCCTTCCCATACGTATGTGCCATCAGTTTGTTTTGTCATAACACGATCAGATTCACCCCATGATTTTTCTTCAAAGCTACCTGTAAAGATAACATCTTTACCTACAGGAACTTTACCAGTAACAGTTAAAACAAATTTAGCTCTACCTGCTGGAACTGGTTCTTTACAAGGAGTATCCTCTACAGCTAGTATTTTTACTGGGATAACTACATTGTCTACGTCATCAGCTACTAAAATTATAGCATTTTGTGTACCAAAGTCATCTACTAAAGTAATATAATCTTCTGAACCTGTAATATCATAGCCATTACTTGAAACTTGATAATCCCAAGAAGAAGTGCCATCTTCATCTAATAATAAGATTTTTGCATTAATAAATTCTACTGCAGTCATTGAAGGCATATCGATATAGAACATATTTTCTGCAAATTCAGTACCTTGTAATGGTTCAAATGCATTCCAATCATTGAATCCACCTTCAATACCAATACCATAGCAAGCATCAACTGCTGTAGCATCAACAATGAAACGAATTTTACCTTCTCCAGGAAGTTCCACTTCTGGCGTATCAATGTCATCATCTCCGTCGTCTGGTTTTACTGGAGGAACAACTGGATCATCATCTGGGTCTGTAGCGACATCCTGGACAAGACGCACAGATCGACCGTAGTAGCGATTGGTGGAGTCCACGTTCGCCTCGACAGAGTAGAAGTAAAGGAGTTCCGCGCAGCAGTCGTAGCTCTCAGTGGCAGACCAATAGCCACCGCCGTACTGCACATTGCTGATATCCGAACCGTAGCGGTAGCCCGAAGCAGGAAGAAAGACAGCACCAGAGTTCTCTAACTTAGACCAATCTGAAGCACTGAAAGTTTGATAATTACCATAACATTCTGTACACCAATCATCATCAAAGCCAGACTTGAATGTAACACCACTTGGGCTAGTCCAATTATCTGGAAGAAGAATCAAACCATTAACACCATTAACCTGTGCAACACCGATTAATTTATCATAATTAGGACGCTCATAGCGAAGATATTCCCATTCGTCGTAAGTTAATGTACGCCAAGTATTAGGAGCGTCATTGCCTATTTTATTTACTCCCCAATCTACAAAGGTTTTGTAATCGTTATAATCAGTACTTGCATTTGTAGGATTATTACCTGTACCCCAACCAAACAAATCAATCCAACCATTATAAGTAGAACTAAAATTAGCATTATCTTCTCCTATATAATCTAATTGACTCTGAGCAAAACGCCACTCATTATTTGCTGCATGATACTGTAAATTTCCAGGAGAGAAAGTAATGGTTTTTGTTGCAGATACAGAGAATGATTTATTATCACTTGGAACTACTGGTGTATCTGGAATTTCATCGCCAGGACAGAAATATTGGAAACAACCTTCGAAATGGATTACAGAACCAGATTCAGCCTCTACTTGAAAATCCTCAACTGGCATCCATAATTCATTCAATACATAACCATAATCATCTGCACCAAGACCTAAATCTTTACAATCTTTTATTAAAGCTTTGAAACTGAAATTTTCTGGATATTCACCTTCCCAAACGTATGTACCATCAGCTTGTTTTGTCATAACGCGATCAGATTCACCCCATGATTTTTCTTCAAAGCTACCTGTAAAGATAACATCTTTACCTACAGGAACTTTACCAGTAACAGTTAAAACAAATTTAGCTCTACCTGCTGGAACTGGTTCTTTACAAGGAGTATCTCTCCATATACCAGACTTAACGTAAAGAACTTGGTTGTTACAGTTTGCAATGGCTAGTAAGTTATTTGTTTCATCTGCTTTAACTTGTAGATATAGATCTGCGTCTTTTAGTAATTCATAACTTTCTTTAGGCTCATATAACCAACTATCACTGCCATCTTGCATACGGAATTTAAAGTTGTATGCATTTTCTGGAGTTAAAGCTTCTACTGTAACTTTCCACCAGTTATTACCAAGAAATTCCATTCGGTTGTAATACTCATTATTCCATGTATCACCAGAAGGAAGAACTCCTAAAATATAAGGTTCTGCTTCTTTACAAGAAGATTCAGGGATATAAAGAACAATAGTAGTATAACCTTCACCAGGAGCTTCTACTACAGGAATCTCAAACTCATCTTCTTCTGGGTCTTCTGGAGTAATTGGTTTGTCTTCTGGATCATCTGGTTTGTCGCTAGGAGTATCAGGTAGTGATTCACCTACGAAGCCTACTTTTAAAATTTGGTTGTAGTCAAATATTGCTGGCTCATCATCATTAAGCCATACTTGCATTTTTATTTGTGCCACTGCTATTGCAGAAATAGTTAGCAATGCAATTAGAATATAAATAAACTTTTTCATAAGCTATTATTTTATAAATCCATTATGTAATGTGATACACTAGTAAGTATACTTAATATAACCTTCTACTTTATTTGCATAATAATAGTCAGAGTAATCATTAGATTCATTTTCTTGTGTAAAGGTGCAGTTTAATTCATCTTTCCATGTAAATATCTGAACCTGATTTGATTCAGATAACTTTGCTCCATATTGGTTGAAACGCACTTCTGATGATTCTATTTTAACTGGACCATAAGTCCCTATTTCATATAGAGCTGTAGATACATAAGTTTCTTTGAAACCACCTAAATTTTGACTAGTGCGTCTTACTTCTTTTTCTTGCGTATATGTGTAATCTGTAAACAATGTTGTGTCTCTACTAATACTAGCAATTTGACTGATGTAGCTACCATCATTATTGTTAGTTATAGAGTAATAAGTAGTCTCACCATATCTAACTAATCCACTATACGAAGATACATAACTAGACTCCAATATTCCTTTGTAATACCATTTTGAACTGATAAGTCTATCATTTGCATCATATTCACAAATACACTTATAGTCTTCAGAAGAGATATTTTCTTTTATTTTAGTACGTGCTTCATCATACCAAATATATGTAAAATTGTTTTCTCTATTTTCTGGAAAAACTAACTGAAAATTATCTTTATTACCTTCCGAAGTTACAATGTATTTTTCTTGTAACTCGTCATTTGTATAGTACATTTGAGATAAGATATATCTAGCATCATCACCTCTTTCTATTACCGATTTATTAACTTTATTAATTGGGTCATATTCGTTAGAAGAGTAAGTAACCCAACTAGCTTCTTCCACAGCGTACTTAATCTTTTTATTTTCAATATCCTCTGAATTATTTATAAAAGTGACACTATCTACACGAGAAGATAAGAATTCTGTTTTTTGACCATCTTTAAAATAGACAACAAACTTTACCTGTGCGATAATTCCCAAAGATATAGTTAGGAGTGCTATAAATAATAAAACAAACTTTTTCATAGCTATTATTTTTTAATGAATTTTATATATTGATTATTTACATTTAAAATGTAAGTGCCTTGAAGAAGCGAAGTTACATCTATTTCTGTTCCTTTTTCTTGGATTAAACATTTACCATTAAGGTTATATACCATTAATGGAGTTGTATCGTCTACACCTATAATATTTAAGGTGTTAAATACAGGGTTTGGATAAATATATACTGAAACTTTACCAAATTCTTCTAATACAGTTATATCCTCTGTAGAGAAAAGAAGTTCTATATATCCAAATTGGATTGAACCATCTTTATTAACAACATTCATATAAGCACTAGTAGCGGTGTTGATAATGTCTATACGTCTTATATCTGCTAAAGCGTATGTAGTTTCATAACCATCAGAATAAATAGCTATAAATTCTATATCTGTTGGTATAGTTGGGTTGGTTGGCACATCAGGTTCTGTAGGTTCCTCTGGAACAGTTGGAGTGTCTGGATCAGTAGGAACATCTGGGTCAGTAGGCACGTCTGGATCAGTTGGCACATCTGGATTAGTAGGTACATCTGGATCTGTTGGTACATCTGGGTTTGTTGGTGTGTCAGGTTCTGTAGGTTCATCTGGAACAGTTGGTGTGTCTGGATCAGTAGGAACATCTGGGTCAGTAGGCACATCAGGTTCTGTTGGCACGTCTGGATCTGTTGGTACTTCAGGTTCTATACATTTAGTATTTTTGAAATTACCAAATACTGCATCAATATCATAATCCTCTTTTACCTCACAAGGAATATAGAAATATGAATTGTAATTTTCAAAAGAATTGTTCTCTGCTAAAGGAACAGTAGTTGGGTATGAGAAAACTTTTTTTACTTTACGACAACCAGCGAATGCGCTAGCGCCTATGTAAGAAACATTCTTTCCTAATTCTATTGTACTTATGCTTGCGCAGTTATAAAACGCATAAGCCTTTATAGCATCTGCAGATTTGATAACAACATCGGTCAAAACCTCGTCATTTATATAAAGGTCTTTTGCATAATAAGTAGGATTTGAAAATCCTGAATCAAAGTCTATTTCAATCCATTCTTCTACAGTGCCTAGATAATTTACCATAGTTAAACTGCTACAATTATAAAACGCAGAAGAACCTATAGAAGTAACACTATTACCAATTGTAACAGAAGTTAAACCACTCATTCCATAGCATAAATTTGCTGGAATATGCTCTACCTCATTGCCAAAAGTAAATGAAGTTAAGGATTGATTATTATAGAATGGAATATATGAGCTAGAACTAAAGTCTGTACAATTCTTAGCATTCCAAACCACAGAAGTTAAAGCGCTACAACCAGAGAATGCATATTCACCTATAGAAGTAACACTATTAGGGATAGTAACAGAAGTTAAACTGCTACAACCTCTGAATGCATATTCACCTATAGAGGTAACACTATTAGGGATAGTAACAGAAGCTAAAGTGCTACAATTTCTAAATGCATAATGATCTATAGAAGTAACACTAGTAGGAATAGTAATTGAAGTTAAACTGACGCATCCGCTAAATGCATAATTGTGTATCCTCGTAACACTATTACCGATAGTAACAGAAGTTAAACTGCTACATCCTCCGAACGCACTAGGAGCTATATAAGTAACACTATTGGGTATAACAACCTCTTCTAAATTCTCCATTTGATAACATAAATATTGAGGTATATATTCAACTTCATTACCAATTATAAATGAGGTTATATTGGAGCGAATGCCAGCAAGAGGATCATAAGAGGTAGCATCAATAATTGTAGAATGTTTAAAGTTTTTGCATTTTTTAACGTTCCAAACAATAGAAGTTAAACTGCTACATCCTATGAATAAACAATCGCCAACAGAGGTAATGCTACTAGGGATGGAAATTGAAGTTAACTCATTACAATTGTAAAACGTATTATAACCTATAGAAGTAACACTATAAGTAACAGAATTATACTTTATAGATTCTGGAATAGATACAGAACCTGTATATTCATTAGTATAAGAATCTGAATAAGACCCTTTATACGTAACACTGGCGGTGTTATTTGTATCGTCTAAATTGTAGAAGATTCCATCTATTTCTACATCGTGTGCCCAGAGTGCTATACACGATAGCATAAGGGAAGAAAATAAAAGTAAAATTCGTTTCATAATATTATGTTTTTAGTTATTAATTCTTCATAAATCGGTGCAAAAACACAAAAAAAGTCGCTATTCTGCACTAAGCAAAACAGCGACTTTGTATGGTAAAAGCACACAAGATACTACACTAAACGCGTATGTATGTATGTATGTATGTATGTATGTATGTATGTATGTATGTATGTATGTATGTATGCGGCGGCGATACATCCGTACATACATAACGCATTCTTAATATTTAACACAGCATTTCTCATACCCTACAAAAATAGTAAAGAATTTTTATTTTCACAATTTTTAAGGAATTATTTTGTCTTACAGATTAGATTTATTATTCAATTATAATTTTAACATATTTATGGCGTTAGAAAATGTGTTTTTGTCTGTATTATGGCGTTTGATATAAAAAAATTACTATATAGAAGTGGTAAATCTACTTTGTGTTTTACGAGGCAGATTTTGTGGTTTGTAGATAGAAAAATAAACACAAATGCTCGCTACAAAAGTGACGAGCATTTGAGTTTGTATGAGATGTGATTTATTTTACCATCACTTTAACGATGTTGTTTTCTATAGAAACAAGGTAAACGCCTGGTTGTAGGCTGCCGTTGAATGCTGTTACATCTTGGCCTATGGTGTTGTAGATGCTAAAGTCTGCATCTGCAGATATTTTGCCACCAGATACTGTGATGTTTGCATCAGTTATACTTTCGTTTATAGATGTTGTAACGTCATCATCTTCTTTGTAGCCATTTGTTATAAATGCTCCTGCATAATAATCTAATACTTCATTGACTTCACTTAATGCGGTCATTTCGTATGAGTATTTAGAACCTTGAGATAAACCTGTTACAGTAAATTCAAATCCTACACTTGCAGAACGCTTCCCTAAATCTATAGATGTTAATTGTCCCTTAGAGTTAAATTGAAGGGTACAAATAACATTTCCTGCGTGTGAAACTACTAATTTATAACTATTAGCACCTTCGGTAGGAGGCCATTTGATATTAACATTGCCATTGTCATCTACTTCTATTTCTACGTCTTCTGGCGCTTCTTCCTCTTCTTCTATGCAACGAATATACTTAAATTGTCCAAATGCATTGTCTAACTCATAGTCTTCAAGTGCTTCGCAAGGTACGTATAATTTTGCAATATATGTGCCAAATTCATATTGTGCAGATGATTCATAATAGTTTATTGTAGGGACTTTGGTAGGATAGGCTGTGATGTTTTTAAGATTATAGCATTCATAAAATACTACTTCTCCCATATCAGTAACATTCTCTCCTATAGAAGCAGAAGCTAAACTACTACAGCGATAGAATGCGTAGTCACCTATTGAAGTAACGCTATTGCCTATTTCTAATGTTTTTATACTTTTGCAGTATATAAATGCACATCGTTTGATAGAATCTGCAGAGGTGATTTTTACATCGGTTACTAATTCATTGTTGATATATAAATCTTTTGCATATTCAGTTGGGTTTGATTCATATTTATTAGTAAAATCAATTTCCACCCATTCGTCTATTGTGCCTAAATAATTTACTTTTTTTAAACCGTCACAACCATAGAATGCTTGTGAACCTATCGAAGTAACGCTATTACCAATTTCTATAGATTTAATGCTTTCACAATTATAAAATGCATATTGTTTAATAGAATCTGCAGATATTATTTTTACATCGGTTATTAATTCATTATTTATATATAGGTCTTTAACCATAGAAGTTGGATTAGAACTGCTGTTTTCAAAATTTATTTCTACCCATTCTTCAATGGTTCCTAAATAATTTACCTTCTTTAAGGATGTACATCCGTAAAATGCATTTCCACCAATATGTGTAACGCTATTGCCAAACTGAAGAGCTTTAATGTTTGTACAGTTAGAGAATGCATCTTTGCCAATATATTTTACACTATTAGGAATTCCAAAATAATCAATATTTGCTGTGTTTTGTTCTTCTTCAGATTCTAAACAATAACCTTGGAAGCAACCAGAGAAATTGATTACATCTTTTCCTGCGGAAACTTTATGGTTTTCACCTGTCAACCAAACTTGTTGACCGTCAATTATAGCGATAGTCTTGAATTCAAAGTTATCTGGATAATCGCCTTCCCATACATATGTTCCATCTTCTTGTTTTGTCATAACACGATCTGAATCATTCCACCTCTTTTCCGTAAACCCACCCGTGAAGATAACAGATTCTGGGTTACATTCTCCTAGCATTGTGAATACGAATTTAGCAGTGCCTGCAGGTGCAAGTGTATTTGTTAAGGAAGTACAACCATCAAATGCTGCTTCTCCTATAGATGTGATAGTATTAGGTATATTGACAGAAGTTAATTCACGACAGTTATAAAAAGCAGAATCTCCAATAGAGGTAACAATATATTCCTCACTTTCGAAAGTAATAGAAGAAGGTATTGTATAACTTGCAATGTATTCATTTGAATAGTCCAGAGCAGAACTTCCACGATATGTTACCTCAGCAGTTTTATTGGTTTCATCTAAATTGTAGTAGATGCCATCTATCACTACATCATGTGCCCAAAGTGCAGATATAGAAAGCATAAGGGCTGAAAATAAAAGTAAAATTCGTTTCATATTGTATGTTTTAAGATTAATTATTCGTTATAAAAAAGTATAGTGCATGTAATGCTCACATATCTAGAACCTAACAAAAATAGTAAAGAATTTTTATTTTCACAAATTTTAAGAAATTAATTCAGTCTTGCCTATTATATTTTACATCTAAAATCTGTAAAATCAATGTGAGTAAAAGTGGTATACAATAGCTTAAATCAATAACTAACCAATTAAAAATAAAATTAAATGATGGAAACAAATTGAAATTTATTATATTTGCAAAAAAAAGAAGTTATGTTACAAACTTGTGTTCAAATATCCATACCTAAATCAGATATGGTATTTTTTAAAAAATTAGCGAAAAATATGAAATGGGAATTTACTCCAATATCTGTTAAACAAAGTGGAATAGAAAAAGGTTTAAAAGATATTGAGGAAGGTCGTGTATATAAAGCAGAGAATGCTACAGATATGGTTAAACAAATATTAGGTTAGTAATGTATTCTATTTTTTATACAGGTCAATTTAAGAAGTCATTAAAATTAGCAGTAAAAAGAGGTTTAGATATTACATTACTAACAGTTGTCATTGATGAACTGCAAGAAAAAGGTGTAGTTGATAGCAAGTATAATCCTCATCCTCTTAAAGGCAATTATAAGGGATGTATGGAATGTCATATACAATCTGATTGGTTATTAATCTGGAAACAAGATGATAATAAATTAGAATTGATTATGGTTGATACAGGAACTCATTCAGACTTATTCTAGAAAAGAAGAGAGCGACTTTTTTGTCGCTCTCTTCTTTTGTGTTCTAAGTGGTGGATTGCTATTTTTTATTATTGTTTTCAAATTGTATTTTTTACATATTTATGGCGTTGGAAAAATGGCGTTACGAAATGAGTTTTATTGCTAATGTGCCGAGTTTGTAGAGAAAGGGTTTGTTTATGGATAGGAAGCGGCCGTGTTCTACTAGGTGTGAGCCAAAGCGAAGTTTGAAGTCGCGTACACCGTAAGCTTGTCCTGGGGTGCCTGCTCCCATGGTGTCGAATGTAGTGTAGCCAAGTGCAGAGGCACGTTTGATTGTTTCCCAATAGACTAGCACAGAAGGGTAGTTGTTTGGGTATTGCGTATCGAGACCGAATACATAATAGTCGTATACTGTTTTGCCGTGCAAAAGTTGGAGCATACCAGAAACAACCTTGCCGTTTATCTTTATAAGCATGATTTCGCCTACTTTTTGAGCAAGTATTTGTGCGAAAAATTCTTTAGGGAAAATTGGCTTTTTTACCTTGTTTTTGTAGTGTGCAGAAAGAAGTGTGTAAAATTCATTTATTTCTGCCTCGGTTTCTGCCATTTTCACCTCGTATTCTGCTTCTGTGGCAATGCGCACCTGTCTGCGGCGGCTCTCATTCATGTTTTTCAATGCTTGGTCTGCATCAGTGCAGTCTATTAGGCAGTTGAGATGAGGTCTATATTCAAAACCGTATTTTTGGAAAATATCTTTATACTGAGAATAATCTGCATTATTTCTTATTTCTACATAAATGGCAGATGAGGTTTTGTGTTTAATGTCTTCTAAAAGAGTTTTTAGTTCGCCTTCGGTAATGTCTTTTGCGAGCAAAAGTCCTCCTTGGATGATGGCACGGCGTGAAAAGTGTTTTTTTATGCCTTTTTCTGCTTGGATGTAGCCCACCGCTAGCCCCACGAGTTTGCCTTGAGGATTTCTAACGTAGGAAAGGAATGAGTGCAAACACCCCAGCGACGAAAGGAAATTGTGCATTTCTTCCGTCTGAAAGGCATTGGAATATGGGCTTGCACCTAGTAGCTCACGCCATTCGATTGAGGTTATTTGTGTCATAAGTTAGGAGTTAGGAGTTAGGAAATAAATTCCTAATTCCTAATTAGCATTACTCTTTTAACAATATTTTTTGCACTTTGCATAATAAACTCCTTCCACCATGCTAGGCTAGAGTCTCTCCAGCGTTGTGGGTGGGTGGTAATCATAATGCGAGTAGGAAGACCATTCCCAATGGCAGCGATAATGTCATTAGAAGAGTGGTAAATCTTTCCTTCTTTTGTCCAAATGTCTTGATACACAGGTATTTTGTCGCGAACGCTCACTTTATATCCGTCCCACATTCTGCCAGTATCTGTAAGGTAAAACAAAGTAGAAAAATCTATATCAAAATATGGTTCGCCAACGATGCCAAGTGCTTTATAATCATATTTTTTCCAAAGGTCTTTGCCATCGTATTTGCTAGTTGGTGCTCCGTGCATACAAATTGTTTTCACAGGATAAAAGCCTCTGAAATACTCCAATTTTTCCTTAAAGTGTTCGTAAGCCTTGTCTATATCGCCGTTAAAAAGCGACATATCTTCGTAGTGATAGCCCACTTCGTGTCCAAGTGAAGCAATCTTTTTTATTTTATCTGGCTGATTGCTTTCTGGAATCACCCTAAAATAATAAGTAGAATTTATACCCAACTCGTTTTCTATCATGGCAGTAGCCACAGAATTGTCAACTTTTAAATCTACATCGTGACGCAGTACTATAAATTTCTCGGCAAGCGAATCCAATTTATTTAGGTATTGCTCAAAGGTATAAAACTCATAACCAGCACTTTTAAATGCCACAAGTAGTTCTCTGTATTTTTTTAAGGTAAAATCTTTCATATATCCGATTTTTTGTCCTTGCAAATATAGTAAAAGATTGGAAAATTTACCCGCCTAAAATTGCATAAAAAACGGATATGCAGAATTTTGTAAAACTTTTGTAATTTTTCTGTGAATGTATATTAATGTTTGATTAATAAAAGCAAATAAAAAATCATTGAGTTTTGCTGTTTTCTACATTAGAACAAGATTTCAAACGAATGTATATAACGTTTGATAAATTTTAGATTATAATATTAATGTATAAAACTAATTTTATGAAAAAGTTTACTTTATTTTTTATAGCATTGCAGATTTTGGGATTTTCTGCAATGGCGCAAGAAAAACTATATGTGTGTGAAAAAGGTGGCTCTTATACAGAGTTTTATGTTGCGGATGTGGATAGTATTGTTTTTCAAATGGATGTAGTTCCATATACTCCAGATGAAGACACTGATTCTTTACATCTTTTTTCTATTAATCCAATTGAGAAGGTAAAGTTTTCGCCTGGAAATTTACAATACCATCCAGTAAAGGATGAATGGCGTTTTGCTCATGATCAGACAGAACATATAGGCAATGATAATGCAAATATCAGTCCTAATTATTATGGATGGATAGATTTGTTTGGTTGGGGGACGGGTTATGAACCAACAAAAACGTCTATCGCTTACGAAGATTATTGTACTTTTGTGGATTGGGGTGTTAATAAAATAGGTGATGACGAACCTAATACTTGGCGTTCCCTGACGATAGATGAATGGGTTTATCTGCTCAATTCTCGTGAAAATGCAAGTGATTTAATAGCAATAGGTCGCGTAAAGGGTAATAATGGGGTGATTTTACTGCCAGATAATTGGGTGTGCCCAGAAGGTGTGATCTTTAAAACTGGTTTTGCTGCTGACGATTATGAATATTCTGCTTTTCAAGTAATTACAGAGCCAGAATGGGAAGTGATAGAGGCGTCTGGTGCAATATTTCTTCCTGCAACGGGTTATCGAAAAGGTGTGACAATTTACGAACTACAGGAAAGTTATCGTTATTGGGTAGGATATTGGCATATGACAACTACAGCTGGAATGTTTTATGGAACAGCAAAAGGAGCTGAGATTACATATACTTATCCATTTGATGGTTTAGCAGTTCGTCTTGTTTCTACCCAAACTTTCTAGCAAACAATAATCAACTCTCACACCTTAATATTAAAAGTGTGGGAGTTTTTTTATTAAAAATTTTGGAGGACTAAAATATTGTTGTATATTTGCAGTGTTTAGTTATAACTAAACTTTTATAAACAACTTAGTTCTTAATATATGAATTACAAAATAGAAAAATTTGAATTAGTTAAGAATCAATATTATTATTTTTATCTTGTGTCAATTGAAGGTAAAAATCAATTTAAGACCTTTGTAGAAGAAGTAGAGAAGAGTAAACTAGACCTAAAGAGTCTATATAAGATTCTTTCAATAATGGATATTATTAGTCCGTATATAAAATTGCCAAAAGAAAAATTTAGGCATATAGAACCAAGTAATAATAAAGAGCGTAATGATTTATTTGAATTTAAAGAAAAATCACTTCGTGTATATGTAATATTGCAATTTCCATCTATTTATATAATTAGAGGAGGTTGGAAGAAGGATCAATTAAAAGATATTAGTAAACTAAAGCGAGATACAAAAGATTTTCCTGAAATTTTATATTCTTAAATTATGATTACAAGAGAAGAATTATTACAAAGTGCTGAATATTGGGAGCAACAGGTGCAATTAGAGATTTATAATTGTGCATCTCGTTTTATGGAGAAACATAAAATGAATAGAACTATGCTTGCCAAATACTTAGGGGTTTCTAAAGGATTTGTAAGTCAGCTTCTAAGTGGAAATTATAATTATAGTTTGTCAAAACTAATAGAGATAAGTGTGAAACTTGGTTATAGACCTGATTTCACATTTAAACCTTTATGTACAGAAGATAATCGAAAAACAAAAACGTTGAGCGTAGATCAAATGCAAGAACATTCTGTGTTAACTGTGTAGATATTGATGCTTTACTTATACTCTCATACTTTTTTAAGTGTGGGAGTTTTTTTGTATTTGCTGGTGTTAATAGAATGTTATAGTAGAAAATGTCTATCTGGTCAAGAAAAGCAAGGAATAATTAAAAACGTTTGAAATTTTTTTAGAAAGATTATGTGATTTTATTAAAAAACATTAAATTTGCAACCATAAAGCAAGAAATTCTATAAACAAGTAGAATTAATTTTTTAAGACATATTTAAAGGCGTTTACTACGCTTGTTTTGATGTTCTGAAACTTCGCAACTTTCAAGATTGTCTGTCAAAACAAAGCAACGTAAATGTCCCATAGATGTGTATAAGCATGTTGTACTTTTAAGTGCATGTTTACATATCAACGTGGGGCTACGTTGCTCGTTTTACAGACAGGGTAATGCGAAGACCTCAGAACGTGAAGCGAGCAGGAGTTAGCTTCACGTTTTTTTTGTGTTTATAGGGTCTTGAATAATTCATTGTGTTGGAATTAATCTAATCATATAAATCATTAAAATCAAATTATTATGAAAAAGAATTTTACAATTAAATGTTTATTAGCATCACTAGTATTTATGATGTTATGCCCAGTTGCAGTGTTTGCACAAATGGATAGTAAAGAGATTGAGAGAACCGTAAAAGTAAGAAAAAAGGCTTTAAAAAAGAATAAGGAAATTGTAGATGCAAGCGGGGCTGGAGTAGATTATGACTTGTATCGTTATATTGATAAATTGGAGAATGGCAATTACGAACCTATTGAAGGAAAGGCAAAATGTAGAAGTACAAATGTTTGTAAACAAACCGCATTCAATAATGCCCAAATTTTATATGCTCAACAAGTAAATGGTAAAGTACAAGGTGCAGTTGCAACTATTCAAAAATCTGATGCAAGCATGCCAAAAGAGGAAATAGATAAAACGATATCTGCATTTACAAAAGAAGTTGAAGCTAATGTGGGTGGTATAATGAAGATTTATTATTCTACATATAAAGAGAAAGATGGCGTAAAAGAATATACAGTATATTGTTTGATAGATAAGGATGCTGAAGCAAAATATATTAAATCAGCATTAGAATCATCTATACAAGAAACAAAATTGACTATAGAACAAGCTAAAAGTATTACAAAATTTGTAAGCGATGAATTGTTAGGTAATAAAGAATAATATCATGAAAAAAATAATATACTTTTTGTGTTTATTCTTAGGATTATGTATCTGCGTTAACGCTCAAGAAACCCCAGAATGGGTGGATTCTGATATTAGAGAATTTTTATATCCAAAGGATAAATATTTAACAGGATATTCTGAACAAATTGTAAACAATAATAAGTTACTTCCTTACATAACAGAACAAACAAAAAATAATGCTCAGACCAATTTGATAGAGAGCATATATCTTAAAATAAAAAGTAATACTGTTTCTCAAGTGGAATCCAGTTTTGTTAATGGAAATTATACAGAAAATGAGACCTATAATAGTCAGACTTCAAAAAGTGTTTTAGCAAATGTAAATGGAATGCAAGTTCAGACATTTTATGATAAAAAGTCGAAATTTGTATATGCATTTGCTTATGTAAGTAGGGAAGATTTATCTAAATATTATAACAATTCTTTAGCAGAGAACTTGCAAAAGCTTAATGGTTTAATACAAACGACAAAACATCTTAGAAGTCAGAACGATTTTAAAGCGGCTCGTATTCAGAGTGTGTCTGCTAAAAATTTAATAGTAGATATAGAAAATACGCAAAGTTTATTGCTTTCTATGAATGATGCTGTTTATGCAAAAAATACTTCAATAAAATCAGAATTTGAGTCTGCCAAAAATGAGATTTTATCACTAGATGCTCTGTTGGATGTGAAGTATGAAAAAATTAGCAATTTAGAGAATAAAATTAAAGTAAACATAGAAAAGGTTGAGGCAAGAATTGAACTTGCAAATCAATTAATATCACAGAGTGAAAAGAATGCGGCTAAATCTCAGTGCGAAGAAGGGGTTTTGTATATAGATGAAATAAAGAAACTTCAAAATTCATTAGTAGAAGTTGACTCTACTATTTCAAGCGAGAAGTTGCATAAAACTAAAGTTGATGCTTTGGAAAGCGAACTTTCTCTTATGCTTTCTAAGTTGTCTCAATCTAATAAAGTGTTTTTGAATTCGTCAGAAGATTTGTTCGGAAAATCAGTTAATGTGATAAAGAATAAATTGAAATCAGAATTAAGTATTCTAAATTGTAGTTTTGTAGAAAATGAAGAAGAAGCAGATTATAAGATTGTGATAGAAAGTGAAGTGAGAGAAAGTAGTGCAACGAATAATCTAGTTTTTTGTTTTGCAGATGTGAGTGTTACGGTTTATGACCTAAATAAAGACATGGAAGTATATAGCGATTTTTTGACCGTTAAAGGGGGTTCGTCTTCCATTGAAAAAGCTGGTCATAAAGCAATGCAGTCTTCTGTTAATCAGATAGTTGAAAATATATCTAAATACATAAAATAATCATGAAAAAAATATTGTCATTATTCCTATTGTGTTTTATCTCTGTAAATATAGCTAATGCAGAGGAAAAATTAAGAGTTGCAGTTTTCGATCCAACAACATCTGGCATATCTATTGATGATGGAACAAAATTGGCAGTTCAAGAGTTGATAAGTTCAGCTGTTGTAAATACTGGTTTATATACAATGGTTGAGCGTTCTATGATTGATCAAATTATAAGAGAACAATCATTTCAAAACAGCGATTTAGCAGATAGTAATCATGCAACAGAAATTGGTAAATTGGCTGGTGCGAATAAAATTATTCTGTCAGCTGTTTCTTTGGTTGGCGGAAGAAATATGTTAAGTATTAAAATGATTGATGTAATGACTGCTACTGTAGAAAAACAAAGAACAAAGGTGGCAGATAATAATGATTTGTTAGATATTATAGAACCATTGACTTATGAACTAATAAATCAGTCTGGAACATCTAAAAAGTCACCAGGTAAAAATTCTACTGCAAATTTTTCGTCGTCTTCAAGTAGAAAGAATTCAAGCAGCTCTGCTTATGATGCTGCGGCTCCTCTGTTAGAAATGGATTTGGCAGAAGAACATCAAATGTTAGTAGAATCAATAGATGGTATGTTGGCAAGTATTCAACAAGCTAATATGGCAGATAAAAAAATGGAAAAGGTATCTTTTGTAAACTTGCCAATATCTGCAGGCGTAACAGCTTCTTTTGAGAATGGTATCTTAACACTAAAAGGAAGTGGTGACGCAATTTTGTTAGATAAATCAATAACCACAAAGATATTTTTATATGTAAAAGGTATTATCGTAGAAGAAGGTATAACTAAAATTCCTCCTTTCTCTAATTTCTCAGCTTTACAATGTGTGAAATTGCCAAACACCTTAACAGCCTTGCCTGCTAGAGCTTTTTCTGGTTGTAGAAAGCTATTGATGATAAATATGCCAAGTGAATTAACTCATATTGGAGAGGGAAGTTTTTTTAGTTGTATATCTTTGGGTAAATTAGTTTTGCCTAATAGTGTTACAAATATAGGAGTTGATGCTTTTAATAATTGTGAAGCTATGACTTTTATAAATATTCCTACAGAAATAACTAATATACCTCAAGGAACATTCCGTGGATGTGAATCATTAACTTCTATAATTATTCCAGAGAGTGTGACGACTATAGGAAAAAATGCTTTTAGAGGTTGTAAATCTATTGCTGAATTATATATTCCTAACTCAGTCACTTCAATATCAGAATCAACATTTCATGGTATGAAGGCATTGTCAAATTTAAGATTATCAGAATCTATCACAAATATACCTAACAATGCTTTTGATGATTGTCAATCATTAACAAGAGTAGTGTTGCCTGAAAGTGTGGTAAGATTAGGGAACTGCGCATTTGAAGATTGTAAGAATTTATATTCTATAGAGTTAATGGCTCCTAGATTAAATTCTATTGGTGAAGAATGTTTTGAAGGTTGTGAAGGATTATCAACAATGATTGTGCATAGTAGTTTTGCTCCGGTTATAGGAGAAATCTTTGAAAAAGGTAAAGGAGCAGCTGATTATCTTTCAAGGGTTACACTAGTAGTAAAAAGGCAATTTTTAAATACATTTAGTTATGCTAAAGGTTGGAGTAGTTTTATAAATATAACTCCAATGGTAGAGTAATAGTTAAATTGATATGTAACGAGGCTAACTGAAAAAGTCAAAAGTGATTTTGAGGTTAGCCTCTTCTTTTTTATATATAATTTTTCTCTTTTTAATTCGTTTATCCATAACTTTTTTATAAATTTGCAAAATTTTAATGGGATAGGGCAGATTGTGTCTATACAGAGGCACGAAAAACTCTATTCTAAACACATAAAAAGTATGGAATTAAATAGTAAATATAGTCCTGCTGAGATAGAGCAGAAGTGGTATCAATATTGGTTAGACAACAAGTTGTTTGAGTCTAAACCAGACTCTCGTGAACCATATACAGTGGTTATACCTCCACCAAACGTAACAGGTGTGCTTCACATGGGTCACATGTTGAACAATACTATCCAAGATATTTTGGTGCGTCGTGCTAGAATGACAGGCAAAAATGCTTGTTGGGTGCCTGGTACAGACCACGCTTCTATTGCAACAGAAGCAAAAGTGGTAGGTCGTTTGGCTTCTCAAGGTATTGCAAAAACAGACCTTACTCGTGAAGAATTCTTGAAACACGCTTGGGAATGGAC
>JAEIGA010005760.1_pt1 | contig 18873 bp, 35 predicted proteins | sample 9270691 | NCBI WGS metagenome assembly JAEIGA01 (sample SAMN17057246, study PRJNA624740) | gut metagenome | biome: biome; isolation source: fecal sample | host: Bos grunniens | place: China: Xizang | collected 2019 | reverse complement strand
GTTGGCACAATACCAATCGTCCGAAACACCCGTACTCACAACAGCATCTTCACACCATCCAAAACCGTCCGAGCATCCTGTGGTGTTGTAATATCGGCACTCCCGGCACCGCACCACCTCCACCGCGTCCACGGCGGGGATTGTTTTTATCCGGTCTATACAATGTGCTGCCGTGTCGGCTCTAACATTTGACACATACGTTTCGTGATAGAGTTTTTCAATCTTCCGCAATAGAACCGTCACATCACTCAGTCGCACCAGCTTGTCATTCTCCATTGTGGGCCTCCTCTTGCAGTTTCCTTCCGCAGTTAGGGCAATATCGCGTTAGTGTATAGTGGTACGCTCCATTCCCGACATAGGTGTACGCTGTTCCGCAAAGCAGAATCTCGCCACATTCCCATTCAGCGGGTTTCTTTTCCCATGCCGAACAGTATTTGCAAGGTTTCTTTTTCATGTTTCCTCCTTCGGCGGCTCATACTCAGCGTTCCAGAACACGTCTTGAAGGCTTGGAAAATACAGTTTCCCGTCCTCCATGATTTCATATCCCGGCATGAATCCGAATACTTCCACAAACTTCTGAGCATTGGAGTTGTTGCCCCGCCGCATGATGTCATCGTATTCTTTCAGCTTTTGGATGGCTTCGTGGACGGTGTATTTCATGAACGGTTCATCGTGTGTAACTGCTTCTGCATCGGCGAAAAAGCACTTTGCCCGTTCGTGAACATCCATCTGGACTATCCGTCTGGCAACCTCCCAACAATCTTCAAAGCCTTTCTTGTAGTCCTCCGTAGACGCATCATAGCCAGACTTTACTCCGTCCGCATAGCCGCAGTCATAGCCCTTCTGCCAACACCGTTCGATTTCTCCAAGCTGAGTTGTTCTCCCCTCGATATAGCAAATCACGTTTCCAAGAGCGGAACGGATTGCTTTCCATTCTGTCCTGATTTCTTCGGCTGTCGGCATTATGTTTCCTCCTTCGGCGGCTCCCGCTGAATCGCAATAGAAAGAGTCGGTTCGTTGTAGAACTCCTGCATTAGGGCTTTGAGAAAAATCACGGCATGGTCAATGGACATTCCCTGTCCCACGCAGATGTTCTCGACCCAAACGGAATATGTATCACAACTCATGTGTATTCCTCCTTCGGCGGCTCCCCGTGATGCCCCTTGTATTTTTTTGGCATACACTCTTTTGCATATTCACGGTTTGCCTTACACTGATTACAGTTGTTTCGATGTTTACAGAACCAACATCCGTCCTGTCCCCACCAATACCACTTCGGCATCGACGGACGCGGTTTGCGTCTGGCCTTACTCATCCTTCGGCGGCTCCTGCGGCTCCCAGTTGACGCACTCAACGGCGTTACGAACATGGCAGCCAAATCTGATGCAATACTCCTGCTCTGTGGCATACCAATAGCAATCCTCGCAGAAATTCATAATGTCTCCTCCTTCGGCGGCTTTGGCAGAATACGCCACGCTTCCACATCTGGCTCGTACTCCCCGTCCACGTGAAACTCTGGCACGCCAAAGCTGTACTTGTCCGTTGTGTAATCCGCGATCATTACTTGTCCGTCCACAGCCACAAGATACCCGGTATAACCGAGTTCTCCGACTACAAACGGCGGCGTTTCCTCCATGCCGTGCCAATCATCAGCATACAGGGCCAAATACGCCTTTTTCAGAGCGTTGATTTCCGTGGCGCTCATGGTTTCAAGTTCGAGGTTTTCTTCTTTTGCAATCCGGTCTGAGATAACTTCTGCCGCTCGTTTATTCTCCATGCTCACCAACCTCCGAACGCCGTCCGTCTGTCTGGTTCTTCAACCCATAACTCACCGCGAACAATGGTCACGTCCTTCGTCCAGTCTTGGGACATTCGCAGCGCAATCATTTCAGAAAGACCTTCCGCAATTTGATGGGTGATATCGAGCCTTGCTCTTTTTGCCATGCCCTCCGGGGCGATTCTCAGCAGCTCGTTCGGCACTTCCGTCTGTGCTACGAGCTTTCTGCTTTGAGCATGGATCGGTACATATCTCAGCGTTCCCGCCCAGTAGTCCGGCTCATACTCCATGCCGCAGTATTCACATCTGGTCGCCCCGACTTTGATTGGCGCTCCGCAACTGACGCACTGTCTCTTTTCTGTCATAGCTTCCACCTGCACCCGTCACAGGCTCCCAGATGACGCTCCCGGTAGTACCCGCACCGCAGGCACAGTTCGTTGCGGCAGACCTCCAAATCTTTTAGGGCGGAGATGGCAAGGTTAAGAGCCTTTTTCACCTCGCACCACTTGTTGTCACAGTCAGACGGGTTATTGGCTCCCCATGTGCAATTCCCGCAACCCTCTTTTTGCAGGATGCTAATTGCTTCTTCGTTTGTCATTTCTCCTCTGCAGGAAAATTCCGCACAATCCGAATCGCTCTCTTGATTGCTCTCGGTTGACTGTCGACGGTCGCTTGCTTCATGAGCGCATAAATCAGTTTGTCACGGTCTATATACTCCGGTTCGACAAATGTAATATCAACCGTGTCGATTCTCATATGTCTATCCCGTATTCCTTTCGTAGAACGTCCCTCCACTCGTGCAGTTTGATTTCCCCGCTCAAAACACCGGCGGCCCGCTCGTTCCAGGCGTCGTACACGTCCTTGATGTAATCCTCCCCGCCGAACTTATCGAGCAAAACGGACAGCATCAGCGTCAGGCACATGGAGGTCGCATCGTTCGATGCGTCACGCTTGGCTTTGTCGATCATTTTCTCGACCTGCCACGGAGCCAAATTTGGTGTGGGACCTTTACGCTTCGCTTTCGGCATGATTCCCTCCAGACAGGATCTCAATGATCCGCTTGCCAGTCTCGCTCTTATCGCAGAACAGGAACTCCACGTCGTACCGCTCCTTATTGTTCTGCATGGCGCTGAGGATCTTGAACAACCTCTCCCCGCTCACAGCCATGGGCGATTGTTTCAAGCGCGGGTTCTGCCAGTTTATTACGTCGGTCAGTTCGCGGATATTCTTCCCGTGCTCTACCAGTACGATGACGTGGATTCCGTACTTTTTCGCCCGTTCCAGTTCTGCTGCGAACCGCTTGTGGTCCTGTACGACGTTGTTACAGATCTCGTTCAGATTCTGTTTCCGGTCGATGACCAGTCGAGGATTGTCCAGGCTCATGTAATCCCCGACCGGGAGTTTCGATACGAACCACTTCACACCCTCGCGGTCGAACGTTTCCAGAATTTTCGTGATCGCGTGAGCTTTTTCCCTTGAATCGACTTGAATTACCATATTCAGAACGGCAGCTCACCGCCAGCCGATTCGGGAATGTCATGGAACGCATCGCCGCCATCGGAACCGCCCTTGCCCTTGCCGTGTGGGAACTCGATGCGCTCTACCAGAACGCCCCAGGACGTGCGGTTGTTTCCGTCTTTGTCAACGTACTTGTGCGATTCAAGCCGCCCCTCTACGTTGATTCCGTCACCTTTCTTGAAATACTGATTAAGGAACGCAGCCGACTTGCCAAAAACCGTACACGGCACGAAATCAGCAACCTTGTTCCCGTCAGCATCCTTTTTGATGCGATCCACAGCCACATTGAAGTTGCACAGTTCCGTTCCGCTGTTGGCTGTCTTGATCTCGATTTCGTTCGATATGCGTCCAGTGATGATGATCTTATTCATACTTCTCAAACTCCAATTCTGTCATAGTGATCGGTCCGGTCAGTTTCTTCGTGCCTCTGCAATACTCGCAGCACTCGCACCGGTCCGGTTCGATGATTCCCCGCTTCATCGCGTCGAACATCGGCATCTTCTGTTCCAGAAAGGCCATGCACGACTCCCGTTCCGCTTCGGATATTTCCACTAGATACAGGTCGGGCGGATTTTCCTTTGTGATGATCGCAAGGTATGTCGGCAGACCGTTCCCCTCGATTGCGCTGTATAACGCCATCTGAATGTCCCAATGCCACGCCTGGATCGGACTGAGCCGCCCCTGTTCGGGTACATAGATCGGCTTCATGTCCTTGACCGTTTTCAAATCGGTAATGCGCTCACCCTTCCGGTACGCATCGAACTTAGCTTTGAACGGCAGACCGAAAACGGTCCCGGTCTTGATGGTCTGTTTCCGTCCCCTCATGTAATCCATAAACACCGGGTCGGACTTGGCCCGCTCAATCATCTCGTCCGCGTGGGCGAAAACGGATTTGATCGTTCCGTCCCGCTTGAACAGTTCCGGGTGTTCTGCCTTGAACCGGGCAAACGACTTCGGCCCCTCAAACGCAGCGTCCACATACGACCCGATCAGAAGCGCCTCTCCCATCTGCTGCTCCCACTCCCCGTTCAGTTCCGCGACCGCTCTGGCAGGACAGTCCAGAAACGTCTTAACCAGACTTGCAGACCAGTACAGTCGGTTCGCTTCGGCGGAGTAGTAATTGTTCTTGCTCAACCGGAATTTCACTTCTTAGCCTCCGCCGCCTTGTTCGCGCACGTCTCGCACAAGCACCGGCCCATCTTCTCCTTGCTGTACGCGGCCCACTGTGAAGCGGACATCCCGAACGCGGGCGTGATAACCTGTCCGCAATCCTCACAGGCGATAGGTGCGTCCTGCACCGCTTTTGGCTTTGTCTTCCGAATCCGCAGCGCATCGGTCGTAGCTCCGAACGCGCTGACCGTCTCGATTCCGATCTGTACCCGGTGTCCCGCCCACTGTTCTATGTACGGCGTACCGGCAACCTTGGAGATCGCCTTGCAGTTCGTCACGTTCAGGATCATGGGCTTCTCGTTCTCCTGCCAGTGACAGACGATGCAATCCTCTTTCTTGCCGTCCGCCCCGACGACAGGCTCCTGCCGGACCATCTTGATCGTCAGCACGATATCCTTCCCGTCCTCCAGGCTGTACGCGCCGAGGTAATTCGGGTTCGTCAGTTTCTTCCAGTGTGTCTGTGCCATTAAATCCTCCAATTCCGGGCCGATGCCCTCTGTAGTTTTTCGTATTCAAACGGATCAAGTCCCATCGCCCGCAGCCGTTTCTTGTCCTCCTCGTACTGCTGTAGCCGCTCAGAGTAGGTCATCTTCGTCCGCTTCGTAGATTTCGTCGATGTCGATGTCGTCAACGTTAAACTCCTCCCATTCGTCCGTCAGTTCGTCCCCGTCCTGTTCGTAGTGCTCCAGCTCCCATTCCAGGGGCGGTTCGGGATAGTCATGTACGCCCCAGCCCATGTAGAATCTCCTTGTACCGTTCTCTAACGATTTCTTTTCGTTTCTGTTCCACAGCCGGATTCCACCCGCACTTATCGCATTTTGTCTTATCCTGACAAATCACTCCGCGTCGACGGTATGTGCATCCGGTGATGAACAGTTCTTCGTCCGTCCAGTTCATCAGTTCCCTCCGTTATTCAGTGACCACCATAACGCCCTCTTCGAGCTGTTCAGCGGTGGCCTTGATTATCGCTCCGTATTCGGAATTTCCTCCAGAATAAAAGCTCATCGCATCGTCGAAGCTCTTTGTTTCCAAAAGTTCAGCGAGAAAATCAATCCCGACCAGAACGTTTTGATACGGGTTCAAAAGATTCACAGCTTCAAGCTCTATGCATCGGTCTGTGTGTTCGCTCGCCATGACCTGCATAAGCCCATAACTTTTCCCGTTATCGCCTATATGGTTCGGGTCAAAATCCGATTCATGCTGGATGATGGCGAAGACCAAAGACGGGGACAGCCCCTTATCCATTGATTCCTTCGTGATAAATTTCTGCAAATTATCATCCAGCGGCACCGGGTATTTTACCCATGCGGTAGGTGCGGGAACGGGCGTTGTGATCCTTGTCGGGATATCATCCCGGAAGTGTAGTACACGGTCATCTTCGTCTTCGGATGCTTTCATCAGCGCAAAAATGAAGATGTAGGCCACGACAACGAACAGGATGCCTCCGGTGATCAGTGCTATCTTCATCCTGCGCCTCCTCCGCTTAATGGGTACGGGATGTCTTGACATAGCTAAGTCCCCCAGCAAGGGCCAAGCATCCAGACGCAAACGGTAAGCACCCATCTACCGTGACAATCGCCGCGAACACCAAAGCAGCGATAATGTAAAATCGAATCATTTCCTTTTCCATCCATTCCTTCCGTTGTAGTTCCACATGGCGCTAAGACTGGATCTTTCTTTATTGGTATGTACCCTCTCGGCCCGTTTCTGTTCTGCGTAATCCAAATACTCCGAACACCCTGACTGGCACCCGATGGACCGTCTCGGGCAATCAACGCCGCCTGTTCTGCACGGGGGCTCGATCATGCTACATACCCCTTTTCGTACCGGCACCGTTTCGGATTCCCCATCAGTGCTCGGATTGTGTCATCGTCCAGTTCGAGAAGCCGAATCACATTGCTCATGTCTACGGCCCGGATGCTACCGCTTCTAAGACTGGAATGTAACGTCTGGCAGTTAACGCCCATCGCTTTTGCTAGGGCTGTGACCGTTTTGTAGTCGCTGATCCGAACCGCCACACGGATGATGTCGTAGTTCCTTTGTATCTGTCTGTTTCGCTCTTCCTCCCGGCGCAGTTCCGGTGTGAGCTGTCTTACTCTTGGCATATCGTTTTACCTCTGATTGCTTGTCCTACCCGCTCTGAGCTGACCGTCCCGCCGTAAGTTTAGAAAGGAGGATCAAATATGCAGCCAGCACGCACATTAATTCGGCCTCTTCGGTTCGGTTGGTCACGCCGTACCAGACCAGGTATATCGAGACGATCAGGTCAGAACGGATAGAACGTATTTGACTCTTGTCAGTCAGGATGTTATAATCAGTTTGCTAGGACTGGTTAGCATCCTGCTTTCCGGTATTCGCTCGTATCGGTTTCGGTACGGGCGAATTTTATTATTCTTCCTTCACATACCGGATGTTCCCCACAGCAAAATCGACGAGCCTCTTGCACGTCGCGGACAGGGACATCCCGGTTTTTGCCGCTACATCTTGCAGTTTTTCGTATGTTCCTCTGTCCACGGACACTTTTGGGTTAGGACTGTCCTGCACATACTTCCGCGCAACTGTCGGGATAATAAGAATCAATTTGTCCACGTTATGTAATCTCGCCTCCTTCATTTGTCCGTTTTATCGGACTTCTGTTCTGATACGCTGTCAGCGGTGTCCGGTTCGAGAAGTTCCGCAACGGAACACCCCAGCGCGTTCGCCACGTCTGCCAGCCGACTTCGTTTCGGCCCGGTTCCGTTCTCCCACAGTGCTACCGCGCTCTGATCGACTCCGACCCGCTGCGCCAGTTCCTTCTGCGTCAGGCCCAAATCGAGCCGCTTCTGTTTGATGCTAATGTTTCTCACTTCCTTTCTCATAATAATGAGATTATCTCATTGACAATCACTTCACATTCATGTTATTATGAGTTTGAGCCATCATAAAAATGAGAGTGGGGTGATTGCACTTGGTTGTGCGCTTCCTATGAAATCCAAGAGAAGATACTATTTACAGAACATTGAGGGCCTGAATCATTTAGTGGAAACGCCGGAATCGAAAGCACGAACGGAAAAGACACGGTTTATTGCTTCCATCGTTGTTTCTTCGATCTCTGCGGTTGCGGCGATTGCTGCCGCCGTATTCGCTTATATCTCTGTCATCGCTGTAAAGTAATTCGCACTTTCCGCACTCACAGTGAAATACGCCGTTCCGGTCATAGCCGCAATACACGCCCCTTATTCTGTAATAGTCCACGTTTCGCATCCCTCCTTTCCTATCAAGTTCGGCCCGCTGCCATCGGGTCTTGGTTTGTCGTGTCCTGTCGTTTGTTGACATAAGTTTATCTCATAAACATGGGTAAGTCAATAGCTTTTTACCCACAATTATGAGTTTTGTTAATTCTCACAAATATGGGGGTATTTCCTTGTTCAGATATGACAGAATGAATGAACTGGCGAAGGAACAGGGTATTAAGAAAGCCCACCTTTGCCGTCTTATGGGCAAGTCGCAATACTATCTGCGCGATGCCGAAAAGGTAAAAACCGACATGAGCGATGAAAATGTACAGATAATCGCTACCGCACTTCACACAACTCCCGCCTATCTGCGCGGCGAAACGGATATAAAAAACCAGCCCGCCGATGACGGACTGGTGAATGACGACCCGGAACTGACCGAACTGCTTCAGACGTTGCAGGACAGGCCGGAGTTTAAGATGTTATTTCATACGTTCAAGTCTGCCACAAAGGAACAGATTGAAGCAATCGTTACCGCGTGGGAAGTCAGGAACAATATAAAGGAGGAGTGATAAATGCTGATTGAGGGAGAGGACTATTTTGTAGACTACTGGTGCTTTCCTAACTATGCGTCCGATATGTTTTGTGTCCAGAACCCGGACGGAACGTTCACGTTGAATCTGAACGCACGCTTCACATGGGAACAGCTTTTACATCAGGCCCCGCACGAATTTCGGCACATCATTCTGAACCACTTCCAATCTGACAGGAATATAGCCGATATTGAAAAGGAGGCCGGGTAAAACTATGAGAGTCCCCACACCGCGCCAGCTCCCGTCCGGGATGTGGTTCATCCAGCTCCGCATTGACGGTGATTCCATTTCCATCACGCAGGACTCACCCGAAAAATGCGAAGCGGAAGCCAGAGCCATTAAGACTGGTGTCATGAGACGCGAAAGAAAGCCCCGTGACACGCTCCGGGACGCAACGAATGATTATTTACGCAAACACCAGAAAAAGCTCTCAGAGTCCACCGTAAAGGCGTACAAGAGCTATCAGAAAGTCCATATGCAATCCGTCATGGATAAGCCCATGTCGAAAGTGAACTGGCAGAAGCAGATCGACGACATGGACGGTTCAGCCAAGACGAAAAAGAACGTCTGGTATTTCTTCCACGCAGCCATGTCCGAAAAGGGATTCAACGTGGACGTAGAGCTTCCGTCCGTAAAGAAACACCCTATGCCGTGGTTGACCCCGGAGCAGATCCCTGTTTTCGTGGACGCAATCAAAGGCGACCCGTGCGAATTGCCCGCCCTGCTCGGTCTGCACGGCCTGAGACGATCTGAAATGTTTGCCCTCACGCCGAAGCACATCGACTTGAAAAGCAATATCATCCATATCCGTGGCGCCCGCATCAATGGTGAAAATGAAGTGCTCGTGGACCGCGAACAGAACAAGACATCCAACTCGACCAGGGACGTTCCGATCATGATCCCGCGTCTGACCGAACTGCTTAAAAATATCGACCCGGACGCAGATTATCTCTTGACAGAACGCATCCATAAGCCGTATAATCGCATCAATGCGATTTGCGAAAAGAACGGATTGCCCCGTGTCGGCGTTCACGGACTACGACGGTCGTTCGCATCCCTCGGCTACCACTTGGGAATGTCCGAAATGGAGATCATGTCCATCGGCGGCTGGGACGATTGGCAGACAGTCCATCAGTTCTACTTGTACCTGTCCGAACAGGACAGATTGCGAGCTGCGAACAAAATGTCAGAATTTTACAATGCTAACGCGAATTGCTAACGAAGCCGCAACCCACTGCGGCGCAACGGGTTTGGGTTTTTAACCTTTGGTTCGAGTCCCATTACCCACCCCATTCCCGAAAGTCTGATTTTTCAAGGCTTTCGGGATTTTTTCAGTATTATCAATGGTTTGCGTCCTATTGCAATACAATAAAGCGGAACGAAATAAAGCGGATTTTATGAGCTAAACATAACCAAAATGCTAATGAAAATGCTAATGAAATTGGGCGGTTGGAGTGTTCCAGCCGCCCTTTTGTATAATTTTTTGCTAACGTCACATTGTCACAACCATTTCTTTATGATCGCCTTTGAGTGTGAGTGTGTGTAGACAATGCGTTGTAGGTAGAAGCATCTTTTGAGCCGCATAGCCGCCCCACGACAACCAGCTCGTAGCAGAGATGACCTTGAACGGCTTGACTGATACTCTGTTATTATACGGGTCAATCTTAATTTTTCCCGGCTGAGTTGTAAAAGGCTTGTGCGTATGTCCAACGATCAGCGCATCCATTCCGTCGATAACATAGCCAAACCGTTCTCCACGGTTGACTGCCCCACCTGTCAGGATACCACCGCCAGCGCCGTGTGTGACCACCAGTGTGTATGTAGGGCGCTTATCTCCACCCGTTTTCGCGCCGCTGTCCCACGTTTTCTTTCCCATCTGTATCTTGACAAAGGCGATGTTTTCGCGGTAAAGATTCTCTAGGTCTAGTTTGGCGGCAATATCATAAACAGGGTCATCGTCTGCGTCTTTCCCGGATCGGCGCTCATGATTACCGGGAACAAAACATAGGATTCTGTCGGCAACTGGTTTAAGGATGTTCGCCATCTCTTTCTTCTGCTGAGATGGGGACATGGTTGCCCGGAAAACATTCGTCACGCTCGACTTTGTTCCGTTATCAATTAAGTCACCACCAAGCACAAGATAGACATTTGGCTTTTCTGCGACCATCTTGATAAAGGAAATGAACTCCTGCTCCATGCACTCCTGCGATCCAAGGTGGACATCGAACACCGGGATAATCGTGATATCGTGTCCACCCAGGAACGAGTGCTGAATCATCTCAAAATCGTTCAGCATATTATTTCTTTAGACCATGAACAACACGGTCTTTCTCCTCGGCCTGTTTTGCGTCATTCCAACGCTCAAGAGTACCAACTAAATACATAACTGATGTTATCGACTGTTCCTTACTCCGTAGAGTCAACACGTCCAGTCTGTGCATTCCGTAAATACCTTATGTCGTAATCGTAAACAGACTCCCTCTTCTTTTTCAACTTTGCCCTGATATGCTCGTCTTTCACACCGTACTCGTCAGCAAGACTTTTAGCACACTCTGACATGGAAACAAACGCCTTTGCCTCTGCGGTTCTTCTATCGAATGCTATCACTGGGATTGCCACACATTCCATTGTGTACTTGTAACAGTTGTACCTTGCCCTCGCAATGGTAGCATCACTCAGTTTCCGGTTTTTCATCTGCTCCGAATGGGTGACATATCGTAGGTTCCGATAGTCGTTGTTTCTGCTGTTTCTGTCAATGTGGTCAATTTGATACCCTTCCGGTCTTTTCCCATGCCAACATTCAGCGACAACAGAATGAATCATCACTCTCTTTGTTTTTCCGTGAAACGAAATCATGGTCTTATAATAACCCAATCCGTTGTTTGCGTGGTGCATATCAAGAACGATTTTACTTTGTTTCTTGGACTTTACGTTTCGGAAGATTGTTCCGTTGCTGTTTACTTCATACAGAAAATCTAACGATGGTATTTTGCGAAACTCAAGATCACCATTATTCACAGCTCCCTTGATGCCTCCTTTGGTATTTTTTTATTTCTGACCCCTATGGGGAGTCCACCAAAAGAAACCCATATCACGCGATACGGTTTGTGTTGTTTTCGGGCTTACTCAGTTGGCTTACCCGTGATCCTGCGGATACGTTCAAACTTTACGTTCTTGCCAAGTTTTTCTTCTTTCATGTCGTTATCTTCCAATCGGCAACTTTTTTATGAACATCGTCAATGAAGCTGTTCCCGCCGAGGGCCTTATACCCGGCATAGGATTTATTGAATTCCTCGGCTTCGTACTGCCGGATGGTCTGTGTGTCGGAGTGCTTGTAGTATGTGTGGAGCATATCAGACCGCAGGAGGCAACGAATCCCCTCACTTATGTTTTTGCTCCATCGGATTATGCGGTAGATGACTACCAGCGCTGCCGCAACCGCCGTGATGCACCCCGCAACGGCGGCAATGTGCTGTATGTCCATCATCCGAGCATCATCCCCCATGTGGTGGAGCCGACAATACCATCAACCTCAAGTCCATAGGCTTTCTGGAATTTCTTTGTTGCTTCAACCGTCTTAGCTCCGAAGATGCCGTCAGCGTTTCCGCAGGGATAGCCCCAGAAGTTGAGAAGGGTCTGCCATGTCTTTACGGCATCCCCGGACGAGCCTTTCTTGATGATCTTACATTCCACCATGCAGGTGTCCTCCTTCGGTTTAGGTGTGGGTGTTGGTGTGGGTGTGGGTTCCGGGTCCGGTTTCGGCGTATCGCCGCCGATGATAGCGGGATAGTCCACAAAGCAGATATCCATGTCAGCACGTCCCCCGAGATAGGCTTTGTCAAAACCTACGGGATAGCCCGTGGACGTATACTGCCAAATTGTGCAATCTCTGGTGGGTTTGGAAACGCCCCACTGAGCAAGCCATGTATCGTACTCTCCCGTCAGTTGGTCAAAGCCTCTGTCAAGATAGTCAATATTGGTGTAATTGCAAGGGTAATAGCCTCTCTCCTTGACGCGCTTCAGAAACGCCCCCGCAATATTAACGATGGATTCTTTCGCAGGAGAACGCTCTTCTGAATTGTATTCGTAGTCGAAACAAACAGGATAATTCGGTTTGACTCCGCACTGGTCGATGTAGTCGCAGAAGAAGTCCGCTTCACGCTTAGATTCTTCCGCTGTTGCGGCATAACTGAACCAATAAAAACCGATATCCAGTCCAGCAGCGGACGCGCCTTTGATATTGATCTCGGCACAGGATTCGATATGGAATTCACCCTCGCGGAGATAGTCTCCGTATCCAATGCGGATGATAGCGAAGTCCACGCCGCCGTCCTTTACCTTCTGCCAGTCGATGTTCGGCCCGTTGTGGACGGACACATCAACGCCGACCTTGCGGACGGTCTGGTTGTTTTGCGAGGTGTACGGAGGGCGATAAACTCTAAACTCGCTTGTCAGGCTCCGCTTTTTATAACCAATTCCCTCAAAACCGCCAGAGTCAACCGCAGACGATTCGGCCTGAGCCGCCGTTGCGTAGACATCCGCGTTTCCTTCGAGAGTGATGACGATGTTGCCGTCATACGGGGAGTAGATAAATCCGGTGTGCCGGGTGCCGAGGAAAAATACATCCCCGTACTGAGCCTTGTCTCGGTCAATCCTCTGCCAGTTTGCGGAGGCCCACTCGCGGAAAGTGGGGACCCAGATTACCGATGGACACGAGGAGATTGCCGCCGCGTTACCGCTCATCTCAAACCCGTACTCTACCGTCATGCCGCAGTAGGCCGCGCCCCCGGCTCCGTAGTAGATATTGACAGGGGTATCGTTCGCGCCGTTGTGTTCGCGTGAGCCAGCCAGCGCCTCCACAGGGCCTAATACTTCGTTTGCTGTCATTGCGGTTCCTCCTGCATTTTGCTTGCATAGGTACTCCAGTTTGTCGCAGACTGGTATGCCTCCAACGTTCCGACCGGGACATATATCACGCAGTCTGAAGCAATGTTGGAAAACGCATTAGTATTGGCAAGTGTGGGCGGTGTTGTCGGAAGTAAATGATATTCCGCAACGCCGTAACAGTTTTGGAACGCTTGGCTCCCGATATCGGTCACACCATCTGGAATAGTGATAGACGTCAGAGAGTAACAGCTACCAAACGCAGTGCTCCCGATACTGGTAACATCGTCTGGAATAGTGATAGACGTCAGAGAGTAACAGCTATTAAACGTGCTGTTCCAGATACTGGTAACACCGTCTGGAATAGTGATAAACGTCAGAGAGTAACAGTTATTAAACGTACTGCTCCCGATACTGGTAACACTGTCTGGAATAGTGATAGACGTCAGAGAGTAACAGTTATTAAACATACTGCTCCCGATACTGGTAACACTGTCTGGAATAGTGATAGACGTCAGAGAGTAACAGTTATAGAACGCATAAGACCCGATACTGGTTACGTTTTCACCAATCTCCACCGCCCGGATGCGTCCACGATTATAACTGGACGCACTAGCGCGGCTACCATATATCGAGTGTCCACTTCCCCCGCTCGTCCCTTCAAACGAGACGCTACCGTTTGTCACTTCCAGTGTTATCACATAATCCCCCGCGGCCGCGTAAGTATGCGGGTAGTTCGTTGCTGCTGTGGCCGAGTTCGTTTCCGTGCTTCCGTCGCCCCAGTCGATCGTCACACCGTTCTTGACAGTCGCCGTGAACCGCACATAGAACGTCATGCGGCTTGATGGGGTGTCATGGTCAATATGGATATAAATCTTGGTCTTCCCGTCATCCGTGATATACATCTGACCGATTTCCAGACGCCCGTACTTTGCCACATAAGTCTTCGCGTCGCTCAGCGCCCAGTTCCAACCCCGCGCGATCAGGCCGCTGTGGGAGGGATTGTCCGGCATAGCCGTCAAGGCGGCAAAGTCGCTTGCGGAATAACTGTAAACGATTGTCCCGTCATAGTCCCGGAAGTTTACATCGTTCGCATCAGCGCTTGGTGAGCCGCCACCGGAAACATTGACTGTGACAGGAGAATAGCCATCCACGCCGCCCGATGCGGTGTATGTCCCATTCTGAGTGACGGAAAGAGCCTCGATGACAGGCGTCCCTCCACCACTGACATTTACCTCTGCAGACGCAAACCCGCTTACATCATGTGTCCCGTTCTCCGTGATGAATTTCGTGCCGCTCTCAAACATGAAACTGGCTGTGCCGCCTCCGTCTTGAGGAATGTCGATTTGCGGAACGTCATGGAATGTCGCCCCGGCGATAACGATATCAGGCATAATGATACCTCCTTTACGAGATGGTAAGGACTTTGGTGGTGGAATCCTGCGAGATGCTGGGCGTGGTCGCAGTGCCGTTGACAAGCCCGGACGCAACGTAAGCGGAATAGCCGCTCAGGATGTTAGCCGCCGCCGCAGTAGCGTCCGAAGTCTCATAAAAAGTGGCGTTACCGCCGCCAGCCGCCAGCGGGATGTTGACGTAGGGGACAGCGTTGTAGGTCGCTCCGTTGATGGTTACATTTTTTGCCATGATTGTTTCCTCCTCAAGAAACCGTTAGATATGCCCCGTTCCAAGTGATTTTCCCATAATTGGACGGGATGGGATTGATGGTGAGATTGCGTGTCATGCGGTAGCCGCCGACTTCAAGAATCTGCTCCTCATCGGAAGGAACCACGGTATAAGACCCTTCGTAAGGGTCAACGTTGACATACTCCTTGACCACTTGCGAACCAGTGGACACGGGGATGACAACGGGGGCGGCATGAATCTGGATCATACCTTGTCCACCACCTTCAATTTTCCGTTGTGAATCATGCACCCAAGAAAAGACCCATTCTGATACCAGTCAAGGGCATAAGCGTACTTCCCCACCGGGAACAGCGCCGATTCGTCATCCGTGAACACAAGCGATACCTTGTTGTCCGTGGGGGTGTATTCCTTCACGAGGATTGTTTCCCCGTTTTTCGCAGTTTTGAACGTGAACCGCAGCGTGTCATTTGCGCTCAATGTCGCCCCAGAAACGTTGAAGTCAAGACCTATGCCGTAATCACCCTCCACCATTTCAATAGAGTCACTCGTCCCGCTCCACATCGGTTACACCTCCGTTCATGTTCATAACCGCCGCCAACGCGGTGGATACCGCAAGCACGATGACCGCTTGCCACTGCACATCCTCGACTACTCCAGATGCCGCAGTAATCGCCGCCGCAATCACACCAACAGCGGACTGGAAAAAGGTTCTGATTGCCCGGTAAAGGGCGGGATGCTTTTCGGAAAAGTCTTTCATTTTATCTCCTCCTCATCTATTTCCACATTAAACGCTAACGTTGGTTATGCCGGAGATGTTCGTGATGGTCACGGCGGCTGAAGAATTGTTTGTGAATGTAAAAACACCGTTGTCTCTTGTTACTGCCATCACGCCGATAGCGCCCGTGGAAGTATTAACAAGTACCGGGATGTTCGTCTGCACTAGGGGAGCGCACACGGTCTGTCGAAGTCCACTGATGCTATAGTAGCAAAGCTCATAAAATCCATAGGTTCCTGCGTTGTTCACAGTGGCAGTCCCACCGTTTGCAGAAACGGAAACATTACTCGACAGTATAGGTGTATACATCCGATTGTTTTGCAGGTTTGCAACATTACTGTTTAGTGTATCAATTGCTTCGGCGTTATCCTCAACGCCACCTTCCATGTGATTCATGGCTGCCGCTGTGATGGGAGTCCCGCCTTCCTCTCCGTTCTGCCATCCGTTTGTGTAATAAGGTGAATATGCCATTTAGATATCCTCCTGTGTTAGGTTCTGTGTAATTTCCATTGTTCCCAGCCCAGACGGCGACATGGAAGAAGCCATAGACAAGGTAGCTGGGGCCGCTTTTGGGTATGTGAGTGCGTTTTCTAACGCCGTTACCCGTTCTTCCAAAGACGCAATCTGTTTTGAGTAGTAAGCACCGTAGATTTGTCCGTTCTCAAAGTCGATTGCAAAACCCGCAATAACATCTTCGCCGTTTGACGGAAATATTGATGTCAAGGGGTAGAGTGTTGTTAGCGGGTAAACAAAAGGAACATCGATAACTCGGTAATCTGACGACTTAATAAGCCCAACATTAATCCATTCGGCCTCAATTCCCTCTGCCTCAATAGTCTGGATAACCGCCGTCCCGATATCTGCCCAATCAACTTTTAGGCGTTTGAGTTTGACGATGTTATCGGCTAGATTAATCAGAGCTTCTTGGATGGTGTTGGAAGCACCGTCATACTCTTTGTTTCCTGTCGATTCAAGATATGCTTTCCCCGCATCCACTGTCATCGACATGACAAGAGTCACAAACGATACGCCCTGGCTGTCTGTTACGGGAACGACCTGTCCCGCGCGGAACGGGTTGAGGAACGTGAACAGATTGACCTTTGCGGGACGGTATGTTCCAAGCGCAGACATGGTAGTGAAGATGTTCTGTGCAACATCCATGTAGACCGTCTCATCCGCTCCCGTCAGCAGAAGGTTGTTTGAAATATCGAGAGTGTTTCCGCTCGTCACGTCTGTGGGATAGATATATGCGATCTGTTCCTCGTCGGTGGGATGGACAGCGACTCTTGCGAGAGCGGTGGTAGTGTAGTTATCGTAGTCCAGTCCGTTTTGTTTGTATGGGATGTAGGTCACGTTCTCTTCGGTCGAGTTGGATCCGGGAGCAATGCGATAGCCCGTGACGGACGTGTACCAGTCAAACAGGATGTTCCCGCTCGTATCGCACCGCACGAACCGACAGGCGATCTCAGCCGCCCATGACAGGATTTGACGGCAGGTGATTCCGTCGGCATAGAACGCTTGCACCGATGTTGTTCCCATCGGGATGGTTCCTGTAGGAGTAACTCCCGCGACGGTACAAGCCTCCACAACCAGTTCGGAGATGGTCATGGGAAAGTTTTCTTGGATTGCGGCAAGCCTAAACGAGAAGTCCGTGTTGAGTTTGTACACAGCGTCGTAGGCGGTGAAAGCAAACGTTCCTCTGGACGGGATAGACGGTTCCGCATAGAAAACGCCGATAAGCGTTTCGTTGCCCTCAGAATCGACCTGATAGTACGTCAGAGCCTCGTTAGCGGCGGGGGCGGCAGACTGACTTCCAAATACCTCTACGACGATACAGGCGCTTGAGACGCACCCGGGATGGAGGTCTATATCTGCGTTTACCTTTTCCGTAAACGTCACGGATTTGATCCCGGTGATTTCCGTACTGTCTGCACGGAGAATTTTGCTTGTCATATGTCAACCTCACATCTCAATGACGTTCATACTAACGTCCGTGTAGATCTCGTCCCCGGATGAGTAACTGTACATCGTCACATCACTCTCACCGCAGTAGGCGTTGATGGTGTGCAAAGTCCCTCCGTAGGGGAAGGTAAAGGTAAATTCCTTCCCCACGATGAGGTTCTGCATATACGCCAGTTCAGCGGAGGTCATGCCACGATACACTAGGAATACTTTGTAGACGATTCTACGGAGCCAGTCGATGTGCATATACCCTGTCTCGTCACGTCCCGTGGAACTTCCTGTGATGTTTGACGTGGTGATTTTGGTTTCCATGGAGGGGACGTAGATAGGCGTATCCCCCACCATCCACCAACCATGAGTATCAAGTGTGTTGATTGCCATATCCTCGCCCCCCTTATGCGAATGCGTTGACACCCGTCATGCGAGTGTTCATATCGTTTGACCTCTTAACGCTTGCGTAGACTTCTCTGTCCGAAATGTGCGCTTGGACGTTGCTAAGAGCATCACCGTCAATACCGAGCGTCTGCAAAGCCGTTATAATGGCCCGGACCATGTTGTCCTCGTTGTTGCTGGAAGGTTGTTCATATGTTTGTGCTTCACCACTGACAGAGAATCGGATTCCCGCCATGGCGTTTCTAACCGCCGCGAACATCGTCGCCGCAAGCTGACTCTGGTTGAGGACTTCCGTCCTGCCTCCGATGTGACCCAAGACTTCCGGGCCAGCCTCGCCAGCAACGAACAGAGATCCGTGAGCGTTTCTCGTCCCGCCAGCGTATTTCGGCAACGCTTTCCAGAAACTCTTTGTCATTACACCACCGCTTGCAAATCCAAGCGGGTTTGCGATCGCTCCAACCGTGGTTCGACTTGTTGTCAGGGAACCGCCAAGCGCCATAACGCTTGCAGACACATTAACCCACGGAGCGCCAGACCAGTCTCGGCTGTAATACCCAAACGACGCGCCAGTGTCTACGGCAGCGGTGACATTTCCGCTGAGCGTTCTCCACGAGAACCCCATAGTGAGTCCATTGACGGAGTTGAAGATGTTATTTCCGTTATCCCAATTTCTCCACTTGAACCCCATTGTCATGCCAGTGATGGGGTTAAAGATGTTGTTACCGGAATCCCAGTTTCTCCACTTGAACCCCATTGTCATGCCAGTGATGGGGTTAAAGATGTTGTTACCGGAATCCCAGTTTCTCCACTTAAAGCCCATTGTACGTCCTGTGACAGGGTTGAATACGTTGTTACCGGAATCCCAACTTCTCCACTTAAAGCCCATTGTACGTCCTGTGACAGGGTTGAATACGTTGTTACCGGAATCCCAACTTCTCCACT
>JAEIGA010005759.1_pt1 | contig 18874 bp, 19 predicted proteins | sample 9270691 | NCBI WGS metagenome assembly JAEIGA01 (sample SAMN17057246, study PRJNA624740) | gut metagenome | biome: biome; isolation source: fecal sample | host: Bos grunniens | place: China: Xizang | collected 2019 | reverse complement strand
CGGTGCCCAAAGTTCATTACGGCTCTGAACACCTATGAACTTTGACCGCGGTGCTTCGTTACGTGACCTGCTTCGTCCGCCGGACGCGGTCACGACCTCACCCGACGAGCTACCAACTGCTCCATCCCGCGATATATAGGTGCAAACCTTGTTTGCCTAACTATTATAACACATAAAATTCATTTTGCAAGTGTTTTTTTAAAAATAAGTAAATTTGATTGATAATTTATTGTCATTCTTTTTTCTTGCTCTTTCGGGTTTTATGTTTTATAATATATTATATTATACGCAAAAATAGAATTCTTATTCATTAAAAGGAGGTTTTTTCTTGGAACTTAAAGAAACAATACTGTCGCCTGTTGGAAATACGGGTGGCGGTACCTACCTTCCTCACCATAAAAACACTTCGCTTTGCCAGTCGGTTTTATTGCCGACTCCCCAGCAGGTTATTATTCCTATGCGTCAGCATATCGGTGCCGCTTGCGAGCCTACCGTAAAAAAAGGTGACAAGGTTTATGTGGGTACACTGATAGGCGATATTGACCGTTTAGTGAGTGCTCCCGTTCATTCCAGTGTTTCGGGTACGGTTGAAAAAATCGACAAGATTCTTATGCCTGACGGACAGTATATAGATGCTGTGTTTATTGATTCTGACGGTGAAATGACTCCTGATCCAAAGCTTAAGGCTCCTGTTATAAAGACAAAGGAAGACCTTATAAAAGCTGCAAGGGATTGCGGACTTGTAGGTCTTGGAGGTGCAGGTTTTCCTGCTCACGTTAAATTCAGGGTTAAGGAGGATATTCATCTTGACACCCTTATTATTAACGGTGCTGAGTGTGAGCCTTATATTACAGCAGATGAAAGATGCTGTCTTGAGGATAGCTCTGACATTTTAGAGGGCGTATACCTTATTAAAGAAATGCTTGGTATTGACAGAGTAATAATAGCTGTTGAGAACAACAAGGAAGATGCTATTGAAAAGCTTTATGAGGTTGCCTGCGACACAAGGGATACTGATGATACCGTAAAGGTCATGAGACTTCCTACCCGTTATCCTCAGGGTGCTGAAAAGGTACTTATATATTCTGTGCTCAAAAGAAAGGTTCCTGCAGGAAAGCTGCCCAGTGATGTTGGCTGTGTTGTAATGAACGTTTCTTCGGTTGCGGCACTGTATAAGTATGTAAGAACAGGTATGCCTCTTGTAAATAAAAGACTGACCGTTGACGGTGGTGCGGTAAAGGAACCGAAAAATCTTATTGTTCCTATCGGCACTAAGGTAAGTGATATTCTTGACTTCTGCGGAAGAAATGAGGACGGTCCTACACGACTGCTTCTTGGCGGACCTATGATGGGAACTGCTCTTCCCGATGACAATTTCGTTATAACTAAGACAAATAATGCAATTCTTTCCCTTGTGGAAGATGAAATACCCCGTCCTACAGGCTGTATACATTGCGGAAGATGTGCTGCTCACTGTCCGATGAAGCTTAATCCGTCGGCAGTTGAACAGGCACTTAATGCAGGCAGTGTAGAGCGAATCAAAAGCCTTTTTGCTGATTACTGTATGGAATGCGGAAGCTGTGCTTATAGCTGTCCTGCAAGAAGACCTCTTGCACAGATAATGAGAATGGCAAAGAAAGAATTAAGGAGGAATGCTAAATGACAAACAAATTAATAGTAAGTTCCTCTCCTCATATTCACACTCCTGATACCACCAGCTCTATTATGCTTGATGTTATCGTTTCTCTGCTTCCTGCCTCAGCTTTTAGTATTGTGCTGTTTGGTTGGCGTGCTGCACTTATTATTGCAGTGTGTGTAATTTCTTGTGTGCTGTTTGAGGTTCTTGCATGTAAACTTTTCGGTCACGATATTACCATAAGGGATTTAAGTGCTGTTGTTACAGGACTTCTTTTGGCTCTTAATCTTCCTTCTTCTATTGCAGGGAAGAATATCTGGATGGCTGTTGTAGGTAGTTTCGTGGCAATATTTATTGTTAAACAAATGTTTGGCGGACTTGGTCACAATTTTGTTAATCCTGCTATTGCGGCAAGAATTGTGTTGCTGGTTTCTTTTCCTGTGCAGATGACTCGGTACTACGCTCCTTTCAGCAATGCTGTAACCGAGGCAACTCCTCTTAGTAATCCACAGGTGCATCTTACATTAAAAGAGCTTCTTTTCGGAACCTATGGCGGAAGTATAGGTGAAACCTCGGTACTGCTTCTTGTTATCGGTGGTCTTTATCTTATGATACGAGGTATTATAAAACCCATAATTCCTGTTACATTTATAGGCAGTGTTGCTCTGCTTACACTTATAACAGGCGGCGACCCTATATTTTCTATTTGCTCGGGCGGTGTAATGCTGGGTGCTATCTTTATGGCAACCGATTATGTTACAAGCCCTACCACAAACTTAGGAAAGGCTATTTTTGGTCTTGGATGCGGTATTATTACTGTTATAGTCCGTAGCGGTGTTGCTGTTGAGGGTGTGTCCTATGCAATACTGTTTATGAATCTTCTTGTGCCTCATATTGAACGTATTACAGTGCGTAAACCATTTGGATGGGAGGCGCCTGAGAAATGAAAAAAATAGATATTAATAGTGTTGGTTTAACCACAGCTATACTTTTTATTATATGTGTTATAGTTACTGCCGCACTTGCAGGAACCAATTTTTTGACAAAGGATAAAATTGCTGCCCTTAACCAAAAGGCAGAACAAGATGCAATGGCTTTGGTGCTTCCTGCCGATATTTACACAAACAGTGTAATAGAGGTTGACAGTCAGCTTTATTCATACTATAAAGCTCAAAAGGACGGGAAAAGTGTAGGGTACATTATCAGCACCTATGAAAACGGCTATGGCGGAGAAATAAAGGTTATGGTTGGTACAGACCTGCAGGGAAAAATCACAGGTGTGAAAATTGTTTCAGCCGATGACGAAACCCCGGGTCTTGGTGCTAAGGTTAAGAATAAAAGCTTTTATGAGCAGTATGTTTCTAAGGTAAAGGATATAGTTTTACAGAAAAACCAGATTGATTCCTCAAAAAATGAGGTAAAAGCCGTTACAGGTGCAACAATTTCCTCAACCGCCGTAAATAAGGCTGTAAATAAGGCTCTTGATGTAATAGATGTAATAATAACTTCCGAAAAGGCTGTAGATGTAGGGGAGGGTGAGTAGTATGGCGAAAAATAAAACACTTTCTTATTTTACTAATGGTATTTTAACTGAAAACCCCGTTCTTCGCCTTGTGCTCGGTACCTGTCCTACCCTTGCGGTTACCACTGCATTTATGAACGGCATAGGTATGGGTGTTGCGGCCACTATAGTACTTGTATGCTCAAATGTTGTCATTTCACTGCTTAGAAATGTAATTCCCCAAAAGGTGAGAATTCCTGCGTTTATAACAATAATTGCGGGTTTTGTTAGTATAGTACAGCTTCTTGTTAAGGCTTATGCTCCTGCTATTGATAAATCTCTTGGCATATTCCTGCCTCTTATTGTTGTAAACTGTATAATTCTTGCGAGAGCCGAAATGTTCGCAAGTAAAAACAGTGTGATTCCCAGTCTTCTTGACGGACTTGGAATGGGAGTAGGCTTTACCGTTACACTTTCTGTTATGGGACTTATCCGTGAAATTTTAGGTACAGGTCAGGTTGTTATAAGCGAGTCGCTTACTATTCCTCTTACCAGCGCTTTGGGTATTGAACCTATGCTTCTCTTTATTCTTCCGCCAGGTGGCTTTTTTGTCTTTGGTCTGCTTATTGCTCTTTCTAATAAAATTGCAACTATGCAGGGTAAAAAAGCGGTTGAGAATATGGGCTGTGAGAACTGTCCCTCAAAGAGTGCGTGTCAGCTTTTAGATGAAGAAAAGCAGAATACCGAAAAGGAGGAAAATGAAGATGATTAGTTCTATTGTTTCCATAATCCTTGCAGGTATTTTTACCGATAATATGGTACTTGCAAAATTCCTTGGTATATGTCCTTTCCTTGGTGTGTCCAAAAAGGTTTCAACTGCTGTCAGTATGGGTGGTGCCGTTACTATAGTAATGCTTCTTGCAACTGCTGTGACTTGGCCTATATACCACTTTTTGCTTGAGGAAAAATACTCATATCTGCAAACGATAGTATTTATTCTCATTATTGCGGCTCTTGTTCAGTTGCTTGAAATTATTATAAAGAAATTCCTTAAATCTCTTTATAAATCTTTTGGTATTTATCTCTCTCTTATAACCACCAACTGTGCGGTGCTTGGTATAACACTTCTTAACTTTACCGAAAATTACGGCTATATTGAGTCATTGTTCAACGCTCTTGGTGCAGGTCTTGGCTTTACTCTTGCAATGTTTATCTTTTCAGGTGTCAGAGTCAGACTTGAATCTTCTAATATACCAAAAAGTCTGCAGGGACTGCCCATAACACTTATTGCGGCAGCACTTGTTTCACTGTCCTTTATGGGCTTTGCAGGAATGTAAGGGGGTAAAGTTATGTTAGAAATTCTTATCCCTGTTATAATTGTTGCTGTAATAGGTCTTGTTTTAGGTCTTGGTCTTTCTCTTGCAGGTAAATACCTTTCTGACCCTCCTGATGAAAGGTTAGAGGCTATAAGAGAGGCTTTGCCGGGGGCTAACTGCGGAGCCTGCGGATATACAGGCTGTGACGATTATGCCGCCGCCGTTAAGGATGGTATTGCAGAGCCTAATCTGTGTATACCGGGCGGAAAGGATACCGCTTCGGCTTTATCCGAAGTGCTTGGTGTTGAAATTTCTGCTACCGAACAGGTTGCTTTTGTTGCCTGTGGCGGTGACTGTTATAAAGCTTCAACAAAATATGCTTATAGCGGAATGGTAAGCTGTGCCGCCGCTGCTGCTCTTTATGACGGCCCTATGGACTGTGCCTTTGGTTGTATCGGTTTTGGTGACTGTGCAAAGGTTTGTGAATACGGCGGAATAGAGATTGTTGACGGTGTAGCCAGAGTTGACATCGGTACTTGTAAAGCTTGCGGAAAATGTGTTAATGTATGTCCTAAAAAGGTTATAAAAATGGTGCCAAAGGAAAATAATCTTAAGGTGCGTTGTCTTAATACCGACAAGGGCGGCAAGACAATGAAGGTCTGCCAGGTTGGTTGTATCGGATGTACTAAATGCGTTAAGGTATGTAAATACGATGCAATTAAGGTGGAAAACTTCCTTGCTAAAATCGACCCCGAAAAATGTACAGGCTGTGGAGAGTGTCAGCTTGTTTGTCCAAGAGGCTGTATAACCAAATAAAAATTGCATTAAAAACGCGGACTGTATTTAATACGGTCCGCGTTAAACAATTTTAGGTATTATTTTTATAAGAATTCTTTATTAATTATTGAACTTGCTACGAACATTGCGGCGGCTATACAGCCCGTTGAAATAACGGGGAGGAGATTTGTACTCGTTAAAGAAGCAAGAGCCGATATACCATAGAACACACCGAATACTATAAGCCAGTTTTTAGCTCTGTGAGCGTAATGGTTTTCGGTTTGACCTGTCTGTATTCCGGTATAGGCAGTCTTTATAAAGCGGTGAATACTTCTCATACCAACTGCGTTGATTATAATGGATACAATGGAAGCTAACGTCAACAACAGAGAAAGTATAAAACCGTATGCCGCAAGATATTTCTCAATTAAAATCAGTATATTCTGAGAAACAATATCTCTGAATTCCTGTATTAAGGAATCAATAAAGCTTTGGTCTGAGGAAAGAAACGCAAAGGTGATTATAAAAATAATACCACAGACAAGTAAGGTTATATAAGCAACATAGTTAATGACATAGCCTGCATAAACCGTTCCGCTTATATTTCTAAGCTGGGTTACGCTCACTTCGTCTTTTATAGCTTTAGAATAACAAATCCACAAAAAAACAGAGGCAAGAATGGCAAGAACCGACAGAGAACCGCTTATCAAACTGAAAGTAGCTGAGACAGTAATAAGTAAACATAAAACCAGCATCTTTTTACTTTTAAGCAATTCCTTGAATTTAAGAATCACAGGGTTAATCATGGAAGGCTGTAAAAAAGCAGGGCTTCCGCAATCGGGACAATATGTAAAAGTATCGTCAATCTCAAATCCACAATTGTTACATTTCATTGTGTATACCTCCTTTTATATTTCTATTATATCATTTGTAAGAAAATTTACAATGTTTTTATAATTTTTTTCTTTGGCTAAATTGCATAATTAATAGGTATAATATTTGTTAAAGGAATGTCGTTTTTTGTTTGAAAAATGGATAATAATGTGGTATTATAAAGTTTGTAGGGTGAAATTCGCCTTAATATTTTTTATTGGAGGGTCATTATGGAAAACAAACTTGTTTATGACATTCATGACAAGCCGAAGTTCGGCGCTATGCTGGTATTCGCATTCCAGCAGCTTCTTGCCATTATGGCAGCAACTATCGTTGTTCCTGTATTAGTTAGCAGCAGTGCAGGAATCGCAGCTGAAGATGCTATGAGCACTTCTGCAGCTCTTTTTGGTGCAGGTGTAGGTACACTTGTATATCAGCTTTTCACAAAGTTCAGAAGCCCTGTATTTTTAGGTTCTTCCTTTGCATTCATCGGCTCTATGGTAGCAGCTTTCGCAGGTGCCACAGCTAATGTTTACTTAGGCTATTTAGGACTTATTATAGGTGCAGTTTTCGCAGGCCTTGTTTACGTTGTTATTGCTGCTGTTGTTAAAATAGCAGGTGTAGAATGGATTAACAAGCTTATGCCTGCTGCAGTTATCGGACCAACTGTTGCTCTTATAGGTCTTTCTCTTGCAGGTGCCGCTGTTAAGGATGTATTTTCCTATGGCCCTGTTGATGGTAACGGCTCTTATATAATGAGCGGTTTTAGCTGGGTATCATTTATTTGTGCTATGGTTACACTTATTGTTGTAACCCTTTGCTCTACTTATGGTAAGAAAATGACCAAGCTTATACCTTTTATTATTGGTATTCTTGCAGGTTATGTAGTTGCTCTTATTTTCACTTTTATCGGTATTAAAACAGGCAATACTAATCTTATTGCTATTGATTTTAATGTATTCAAAAACTTGCTTGTTGACGGCAAGGTTGCTCTTAGTACATTTGTTGCTGTTCCTGAGTTTACCTTTATGAATGCATTCAAGGGAATCGGCGATTTTAATGTTTCCTATCTTGCTACTATAGCTGTTGCTTACGTTCCTGTAGCATTTGTTGTATTTGCTGAGCATATTGCCGACCACAAAAATCTTTCCAGCATTATTGATAAAGACCTGCTTACCGACCCCGGTCTTCACCGCACACTTCTTGGTGATGGCGTAGGCTCTATAGTAGGTGCAATCTTTGGTGGTTGCCCCAACACTACTTACGGAGAGTCGGTTGGTTGTGTAGCTATTACCAGAAACGCTTCTATTGCTACTATTACTACAACCGCTATTATGGCAATTTTAATTTCTTTCGTTTCTCCCTTTGTTGCATTCCTTGATTCTATTCCCGGATGCGTAATGGGTGGAGTTTGTGTTACACTTTACGGCTTTATAGCTGTTTCAGGTCTTAAGATGATTCAGAAGGTTGACCTTGAAGACCACGCAAATCTCTTTACAGTAGCTGCTATTCTTATTCCCGGTATCGGCGGTATGGCAATGAAGATTGGTCAGGTTACCATAACAAACATTGCTTGTGCTCTTATCCTCGGTATCGTTATCAACCTTATTCTCCACGCTAAAAAGAGAGGCGAATAATTTAATGAAGCAGTACGATAACGTTACAATTTTCGACCATCCTCTTGTTAATCACAAAATCGCCATACTAAGAGATGAAAAAACCAGTATGAAGGAATTTCGTGAACTTATTGAGGAAATAACCACACTTATGACCTTTGAGTGTCTTAAAGAGGGTGTTCCTACCACAGAAAAGCAGGTAAAAACTCCTCTCGAAACCTGTACACAACAGGTGGTTAAGGATAATGCCATAGTAATAGTTCCAATCCTCAGAGCAGGTCTTGGTATGGTAAACGGTGTTCATGTGCTCTTCCCGTCTGCAAGGGTAGGACACATAGGTATGTATCGTAATGAAGAAACTCTTCAGCCGTGCGAATATTACTGTAAGCTTCCTGATGGTATTGAAGATAAGCTTGTTCTTCTTGTTGATCCAATGCTTGCTACCGGAGGCAGTGCTTGCGATGCAATTGATTCGCTTAAACAGCGTGGATGTAAAGACATTAAGTTTATGGCTGTTATCGGCGCACCTGAGGGTGTTAGTAAGGTGGCAGAAGCACATCCTGATGTTCATATATTCGTGTCAACTTTAGACAGATGTCTTAATGAAAACGGCTATATTCTTCCCGGATTAGGCGATGCAGGAGATAGACTTTTCGGAACTAAATAAAAAACAAAAATAACCCTTGACCGTGTTTTTGAGGTCGAGGGTTATTTTTTTGTGCTTTTAATACTTTAACTTAGAATAATGATGTGGTATAATTAAAAAAATGATTTTTTCGAAAGGACTAAATTATGGATAATTTTATGTTTTGCTCACCCACCTATTTTTCTTTTGGAAAGGGTATGGAAAACTCTGTTGGAGAGCTGGTTAAAAAATTTGGCGGAAGCAAGGTACTTGTTCATTATGGCTCGAAAAGTGCAGAAAAAAGCGGATTAATTGATAGGGTAAAGGCATCTCTTGAAAAGGAGGGTATACCATACGTTCTTTTGGGTGGTGTTCAGCCTAACCCAAGGAGCAGTCTTGTATATAAAGGTATTGAACTTTGCCGTAAGGAAAATGTTGATTTTATACTTGCTGTTGGCGGAGGAAGTGCTATTGATTCTTCTAAAGCAATAGCAGGCGGTGTACTTTATGACGGTGATTTTTGGGACCATCATTGTGGAGTGCCTATTGAAAAAGCTTTGCCTGTAGGTACTGTACTGACTATTGCAGCAGCAGGTAGCGAGGGAAGCGGTAATACAGTTATAACGCACGAAAACGGTATGCTCAAACGTGGCTGCAGAACTGAAATTTTAAGGCCTAAATTCAGCGTTTTAAACCCTGAGCTTACCTGTACTCTTCCCGCCTATCAAACGGCTTGCGGTATTACGGATATTTTGGCACATCTTTATGAAAGATACTTGACTAATTCTAAAAATGTTGAGGTTACTGACCGTATTATAGAGGCTCTTATGTTAACTGTTATCAATCAGGGTAAAAAGGTTATTAACGACCCCTTTGATTATGAGGCAAGAGCAAATATTATGTGGGCAGGAACACTTGCACATAATAATGTATGCGGTGTAGGTAGGACGCAGGATTGGAATAGCCACGCACTTGAACATGAACTGTCAGGGCTATATGACTGTGCTCATGGAGCCGGACTTGCAGTAGTTATGCCTGCAATGTTTAAATATGTTATGGAAAAGAATGTAATGTTATTCGCTCAAGTTGCTGTAAGGGTATGGGGCTGTAATATGGATTTTGAACATCCCGAAAATACTGCTTTAGAGGGTATTGAGAAATTGCAGGAATTTTTATGTTATATCGGTATGCCTAAAAATTTCAAAGAACTTGATGCCAAGGAGTCGGATATACCATATCTTGCTCATACTCTTTGTTATGGTAACGGCAGAACAGGAACGGTTAGCGGATACATCGATATAACCGAGGATGTTGCAGAAAAAATTTACAAACTTATGCTGTAAGCGGAGAGAATAAATGAATAAGCTTTTTGTAAGACAAATTTTTGTTGATGGTGATATTCCACAGGAAAACTATATAAGCCGTTTACCCGTGGTTAAAAGCTTAGCGAAAAAACCTGTGACCTTTGAAAAACCTGTAACTTTTTTTGTAGGAGAAAACGGAATAGGTAAATCTACACTTATAGAAGCTCTTGCCGTTGCTATGGGATTTAATGCAGAGGGAGGAAGCAGAAATTTTTGCTTTTCTACAGAGGATTCCCATTCGGTATTATCGGAATATCTTACCGTAGCAAAAGGTCCTGTAATTTCAAAAGACGGATATTTTTTACGAGCAGAAAGCTTTTATAATGTAGCATCCAATATCGACCAACTTGATAGACAACCCTGCGGAGCGCCTTTTATAGTAGATGGCTATGGTGGGGTTTCTCTTCATAAGCAATCTCACGGAGAAAGCTTTATGGCACTTGTGGAAAACAGATTTTCAGGGGATGGTATTTATATACTCGACGAGCCTGAGGCGGCTCTTTCGCCTATGCGACTGCTTCGGCTTATGAGCAATATAAAAACACTGGTGGATAAAAACAGTCAGTTTATTATTTCCACACATTCTCCCATACTGATGGCTTTTCCCGATGCGGATATTTTGGAAATAAAGGGCGACAGCATAAAAAGTACTCCGCTTGAAAAAACCGAACATTTCAGGGTTACTAAAAACTTTCTTGATAACCCTGAGAGAACCTTCAAATACTTGTTTGATAATTGACATAAATATGTTCTATATGTTATAATTATAAAAAATAAAAAGGGTGATATTATGGGATTTGTATTTTTAGCTATTGTTGTGGTAATCGTGTTCCTTTGTCTGAGAATAGTTCCTCAGGCTACCGAGTTTGTTATTGAACGACTTGGAAAATATAAGTATACATGGGGTGCAGGACTTCATATCCTTATTCCTGTAATTGACCGTATTGCAAAGCGTGTTACACTTAAGGAACAGGTGCTTGATTCTCCTCCTCAGCCTGTAATTACTAAAGATAATGTAACAATGCAGATTGACACTGTTGTTTATTTCAAGGTGTTTGATGCAAAGCTCTTTACCTATGGTGCGGTTAATCCTATAAGCGCACTTTCTAATCTTACCGCTACTACTCTGCGTAATATTGTTGGTGAATTGGAGCTGGATGACACTCTTACCTCACGTGATACCATTAACGGAAAAATGACCGAAATACTTGACTGTGCAACTGACCAGTGGGGTATTAAGGTAAATAGAGTTGAGCTTAAGAATATTATTCCGCCTTCCGAAATTCAAAATGCTATGGAAAAACAGATGAAGGCAGAGCGTGACAGACGTGAAACACTGCTTGAGGCTGAGGGTCACAAGGCTGCTGTTATTACCCGTGCCGAAGGTGATAAACAGGCTATGATTTTAGCGGCTGAGGGTGAAAGAGATGCCCGTATTGCCAGAGCCGAGGGTGAAGCAAAGGCGATTTTACTTGCTAAACAGGCTGAGGCTGACGGTCTTGCTGCGCTTAAGGCTGCAGGGGTTGACGAGGCTGTGCTTGAGCTTAAAAAATATGAGGCTCTTGTTTCTATGTCAAACGGTAAGGCTTCTAAGATTATAGTACCTACCGATGCTGTTGAAATGACAAAGGCAAATGTTATGTTTTCCGAAACTTCGGGACTCGGTGATGTAACACCTCCCGCAAGCGATGAAGCTCCTAAAAAGAAAAAGGACGAATGTTGTGATTAATGGAAAAGGATGTGGCTCTGTCACATCCTTTTCTTGAATTTTAAACCTATATGTGATATAGTATTCTCATAGGGGATTGAGATTATGAGATACAAAAAACCGAATATAGTCTGCTACCGCATAGCACAGCTTGTTTGTGAAGTGGTTGCACGGCTTTTCTTTAAAAGAACTATAATAAGAAACGAAATAAAGAACAAAAAAGGTCCTTTTGTGGTTATTGCCAATCATCAGGCTCAATATGATTTTGCAAATCTTATGGGGGTCAGAAAAGAACCTATGTCCTTTGTTATAAGCAATTCCTTTTACAGTAGTATGCCGCTGAAATCCTTCTTTGATAAGCTGGGCGTTATCCCGAAACAGCAGTTTCAGACCACTGTTTCTGATATGCGTAATATGAAGGCTGTAATTGATGAGGGACAGTCCCTTGTTATTTATCCTGCGGGACTTATGTGTGAGGACGGAATTTCTACACCTATTCCACAGGCTACATATAAATTCCTTAAATGGCTGGGGGCAGATGTTTATGTAGCACGAAGCTACGGTACATATTTTGCAATGCCAAAGTGGAGTAAGGGAATTCGTCGTGGAAAAACCTATCTTGATATATACCGACTTTTTACAAGTGAGGAACTTAAAAATGCTGATATAGAAGAGGTTAAGGCAAAAACCGATGATGCACTGCTTTTCGACGCCTATAGAGAACAGGAAGATAAAAAAACCGTTTTTGCTAAAAAAGGAAATATAGAGGGCATTGAAAATGTTCTTTATATGTGTCCTCACTGTAAGAGTGAATACTGTATGAATGTTAAAGACTCCAATACCATTTACTGTAGTAAATGCGGATATGAGCAGTATAGTGATGAGTATTCTTTCTTGCATAAAAAAAGTGAAATGGGTGAGGAAATAAGATATGTTTCCGATTGGAGCAGACTTATTTACAGTAGTTTAAAAGAGAAAATAGAAAAGGACAGCAGTTTCTTTATTACATCCCACACCATTATAAAAATGATTGACGGTAAAAAACATAAATTCCAAATAGTCGGAAACGGCAATGTTATTCTTGACAGAGAGGGTTTTACCATTAAGGGTGAAATTAATGGTAAAGAACAGGAAATTTTTGTTTCAATAAACGGTATACCCACACTGCCTTTCAGCCCAGGTAAGCATTTTGAAATACAAAGTGGAGATTTGATTTACAGATGTGTACTTAGCGACTCAAGACTTGTAATGAAGTTTATTAATGCTGTGAAAATATTTTATGAGCTTAAAAACAAAGAAACTCAAGGGATAAAAATAATGAGTGAAAAATAACAACACGGTAATGCACAAGCATTACCGTGTTGTTTATATATCCAAAACTTTAAAAGTTTAACCGTCGGTTTATTTCCTTTGCGGCTTTCAGAAGATATTTTGTATATTCCTCGTCAGACTTTCTGTTATCAGATTTCACGGCAAGTCCAATAGCACCGAAAATTCGGTCATTGCTGAAAAGTGGAGCGGCAAAGCCGATGGTATGTTCCCGTTCCACCGATATATATGGCTTTGAACGGATATGTTCAAGCTCCTCTTCAAATTCAGATATGTTGGAAAAATCCTTCCATTGTTCCTTTGTGGGAAGACTGTGACGCTCAATTATATCACAAAGCTCATCAAAAGAGCAGTGGGCGGTTATTACTCTTCCTGCGGCAGTTGAATAAACCGAGTCAAGACTTATATCATCATTGTTGTTTTGTAACTTATAGTTTCCAATACAAAAGTCAACATTATACTTTTCTCCGCTTCTTATTTGTGAAATGATTGCAGTTTCTCCTGTTTTGCCTTGAAGCCAATTAAGCACAGGTCGGCAAATTTCAATATTCTTTTTGTCGAATTTACCGCTTCGAGTGAGATAAAAACAACCTGCTCCAAGGGCGTATCGCGCATATTTTGTGCGCTCTGCCAAGGTTTCGTGTATTAAGGTGTTGAGCATCTGAACACAGGTGCTTTTGCTTATTCCTGTTTGCTTTGATATCTCATCAAGTGAAACACTTTCGGGATAGTGTTTGGATAATTCTTTTAGTATAAGAGAAGCCTTATGTATTGAAATAATCATAATTTATCACCTGTTTTATATTATCAAACGAAACCAACCGAGTCAATAAGTTTTAACAATGCTAAAACTTAGCTTGTATTATAATACTACATTTATTGAAGAATCTAAATAACGATATATAAAAAATCTGCAAAAGCTTGTTGCTTTCGCAGTTCTTTTATGTTATAATGTGCCCGTTAATTTTTACGAGGTGAAAGAAATGGAAATTCTTGCAAATGTTATAGGTATAATAGCGGTGTGTGTTTTTCTTTTAAGCTATCAGATGAAAAAACGTAACGCCATTGTTATCTGTAATATCAGCGCCAGAGTCCTTTATATCATGCAGTATATACTGCTGTTTGCTTTTGAAGGTGCTGTGCTTGATGTTGTGGGAGTGATAGTTTCATTGATTGCTCAGCAAGAGGACAAACCTTTTATAAAAAAACATTCAATGCTTTGGTTTGTTTTCTCCAACCTGCTTATAATTGGAGCGGGAATTCCACTGTATAAAAATTTATACAGCATACTTCCCATTATTGCCGTTGTTTTTCAAACGGGAGCTTTTTGGCTGAATGATGAAAAGCAAATACGCCGTGTTTCGCTTATTGGCTCACCCTTTTGGTTTGTATATAATTTCCACAGCAAAGCCTATGGTTCATCAATTGGGGATTTGCTTTCGATAGTGTCAATTGTACTTGCTATGTTCAGATATGATTTTAAAAATAAAAAGGATGTCAACTGACATCCTTTTTGTTTTTAAAGTTCCACATCGCTCCACATAGGGAAGTGGTCTGAAAGGCTCATATAATAGTCCTCATAGAAACGGTCGAAACGCTTTACAAAGCCGTCTTTAACACCCTTTATAATGAACTGGTCAATGGATTCTTTAAATGGCTTGGGATTTTCATAGTGGTCATATCCTTCGTTATAACAGAAATGATGACCATTTTTCTCATCTCTGTAATCAGTAGCTATGTCGTGAGCGTGAACGTATCCGCGTTTAAATGCTGACTGAACGGCAAGGGAATCGTATTTGGCGTTAAAATCTCCTACAATAATTGCAGGGCAGTTGTATTTTTCAATAAGCTCTTCAACCCTGTCCATAAGCATATTAATCTGATATTCTCTTGCTTCGTCGGAATATGGCTGATAATCTTCGGGATGTCGTACTTCGTCTTTGTTAGAGCTTTTCCACCAAAGGTGAGTGGAAGCGAAAATAAACAGCTTTCCGTCCTCTTTTGTTCTGAATACGCCTATACAGTAGGACTTTGTTTTAGCGTTGTTGAATTCACCCTCGAAGCCGGGTACTTCAAGAGGATAAATAAGATAATCGCCTTCAACAATCTCTAATTTATCGGTGCGGTAAATTATGGGAGTATCTCTGCCCCAGAGTAGTGCATAAGGCTCTTTACCGTCTTTAAATAACTGCATAAGATTATCAGCGAGACGCCAGGTACATTCCTGAAGACCTATAACATCAGGAAGAGTTTGCGCATAAACCTTTACAAAGCCTTTTGCTCTGTGCTCAGCAGAACAGTCTTCGCCTTTTTCTGCCCATCTTTTGTCATTGTCACCGCAACACCAGATGTTGTTGCTCATAAGTCTTAATTTTGCCATAGCTATCACCTTTCTGTAATAAAGCTTACTATGACAATTATATCAAGTGCTAACAAATAAGTCTACCTATTTCTTGATTTTTTCTGTTGTTTTTTCCTGTTATTTTGGGTTGAATAGTATTTTTTGATGTGATATACTATAAATGAATCCTTTGGATAGGTGATTGAATGGAAAACATTGTAGAATCAGCAAAGCAACTAAATGTTTTTGGGAAATATGATGTGGTGGTTTGCGGCGGTGGTATTGCCGGTATTTCTGCGGCACTTGCTTCTGCCAGACAGGGTGCTAAAACACTGCTTATTGAAAGAGAATTTATGCTGGGCGGTCTTGCTACTGCAGGACTTATAGCCATATATCTGCCCCTTTGTGACGGACAAGGACATCAGGTTTCTTTTGGTATTGCACAGGAGTTACTAAAGCTTTCTATTGAAAAGGGAAGTGAGGGACGACACCTGCCTGAATGTTGGAAAAATGATGCAACTGCTGAAGAACGCAAACAAAATCGGTATGAGGTACAGTATAATCCGCAGGTGTTTGCCATTCTTGCCGAAAAACTGCTTATTAAAGAAAATGTAGAAATTCTTTACGGCACGGTTGTTTGTAATACCGTTTGCCAAAAGGATAAAATCTCACACCTTGTATTAGAAAACAAGTCGGGAAGACAGGCAGTAGAAGTAAAATCGGTTGTTGATGCTACGGGGGACGCGGATATTGTTCATTTAAGCGGTGAGAAAGAGGCAATATTTGGACAGGGGAATGTTCTTGCCGGTTGGTACTATGAACTTTATGATGGAAAAAGTAATCTGAGAATGGTGGGCGCCAGTGATGTGCCTGACTCGGATACCGAGCTTAAAAAACCTGAGCTTCTTATAAACCGCCGTTTTACAGGACTTGATGCAAAGGAGCTTACCCAGCAGGTAATTCTTAGTCACGATGCTTCTCTGCAAAGATTTTTACAGCACGGAGAAGTCAGCGATGAACATTCTATGCTTACGTTACCCACAATTCCGCAAATCCGAATGACTCGCCGTATTGACGGTGTTGCGGTTATGGATGACACTGATATGCACAGGGAGTATAGCGACAGTGTGGGACTTTTCTCCGATTGGCGAAAGAAAGGCCCCGTTTATGAGCTTCGTTTTTCTTCGCTTCACGGTGAAAAAATTAAAAATCTTATTTGTGCAGGAAGAAATATTTCGGTCACTGATGCTATGTGGGATATAACCAGGGTTATACCTGTATGTGCGGTAAGTGGTCAGGCGGCAGGTGTTGCCGCGGCAATAAGTGACGATTTCACAAAAACTGACTATAACAGACTGTCTAAAATTCTTAAAAGTAACGGTGTTGTGTTACACGAAAGGGAACTGTAAATGATACTTGCTATTGATATTGGAAATACGAATGTTACTCTGGGCGTGTATAGAAATGAAAGCTTTATACTTACTGCCCGTCTTGCTACCGAACATGGAAGAACCAGTGACCAATACGCTATTGATATTAAAGATGTTCTTTCTCTTCACGGTGAGGACTATAAGGCAATAGAGGGCTGTATTATTTCTTCTGTTGTGCCTGCTGTAAGCGAGGCTATAGCAAGGGGAATAACTGCTTTGTGCGGTATAAAACCTATGGTGCTGGGGCCTGGCCTTAAAACAGGTCTTAATATAAAAATTGATAACCCTGCTCAGCTTGGCGCTGACCTTGCTGCTGGTGCGGTGGGTGCTATTGCTAAATACGAAACTCCATGTATTGTTATTGATATGGGTACTGCTACTACCGTTAGCGTTCTTGGTAAAAACGGTGAAATGCTGGGCGGTGCTATTGCCGCTGGTGTAAGACTTACCCTTAAAGCTCTTTTTGAAAATACGGCTCAGCTTCCTGCCGTTGCTATTGAAGCTCCAAGCAGTGTTATCGGTACAAATACCGTTGATTGTATGAAATCGGGTCTTGTTTTCGGTGCCGCTTCAATGATAGACGGTCTTATTGAGCGTATGGAAAAAGAACAGGGCAAAATGAAATCTATTGTAGCTACAGGCGGACTTTCAAAGGAAATTATCCGTCACTGTAAATATGATATAATTTATGATGAAAATCTGCTTCTTGACGGTCTTATGACTATATATAAAAAGAATATTTAACTTTGTTTAATCCCGCTTTTGCGGATTAAAATATTATGAACTGTACCCAATCGGGACAGTATCGGAGGTATTTTTATGGTTAAAGAAAAAAGAGTGAAAACACAGGCACTGGCGGTAGGCGCAATTCTTACAGCTCTTGTAGTCGTACTGCAGTTAATGGGCTCGTTTGTACGCTTCGGTCCCTTTTCTATTTCACTTGTGCTGATTCCTATTGTAATAGGTGCGGCAATGAGTGACTGGAAAATCGGCGGATGGTTAGGTCTGGTTTTCTCGGTTGCCGTTATTTTAAGTGGTGACGCAATGGCATTTTTTGCTATTGATGTTGCGGGAACGATTATAACCGTTCTGGCTAAGGGTATTTTGTGCGGTATTTCGGCAGGTGTTGTTTACAAGCTTTTTGAAAAGCGTAACAGTTATCTTGCGGTTGCTCTTGCTGCGGTTGTTTGTCCCATTGTGAATACAGGTGTATTCCTTCTTGGTTGCAGATTGTTCTTTTTTGAAACAATTGCGCAGTGGGGGGCAGCTCAGGGTTTTGTAAATGCGGCAGAGTATATGTTCTTGGGCCTGGTGGGAGGCAACTTCCTTGTTGAGCTTGGGGCAAACATAATTCTTGCACCGGTTATTTATAGAATTATTAATGCTGTAAAAAAAGGTTAGTCTGACAGGTTGCTGAAAAGCAACCTGTTTTTTTATGCAAATTGAAAAAATTAATCGTATTTTTCGCAAATTATTTAATAAAAAAGGGAAAAAATGAGGAAAACACAAAAAAAGTCTTTATTTTTTGGTGAGAGTTTGTTATAATAAGTTGGATACTCTAAAAGAGTAAGTTAAAAATTGGAGAAATCCATAAAATATAGGAGGTTGATTCGTAATGAGTCACAAGTTTGTTTACCTGTTCAGCGAAGGCGACGCAAGTATGCGTGAGCTCCTCGGCGGTAAGGGTGCTAACCTTGCAGAAATGACCAAAATCGGTCTTCCTGTTCCACAGGGTTTCACTGTTTCTACCGAAGCCTGCACTCAGTATTATGAGGATGGCAGAAAAATTAATGATGAAATTCAGGCACAGATTATGGAGTACATCGACAAGATGGAAGGTATCACCGGCAAGAAGTTCGGTGATAAAGAGAATCCTCTTCTCGTTTCCGTTCGTTCCGGCGCTCGTGCATCTATGCCCGGTATGATGGACACCATTCTTAACCTCGGTCTTAATGAAGACGTTGTTGAAACAATGGCTGCAAAGAGTGGTAATGCTCGTTGGGCTTATGACTGCTACAGAAGATTCATTCAGATGTATTCTGACGTAGTTATGGAAGTTGGTAAGAAGTACTTTGAAGAGCTTATCGACAAAATGAAGGAAGAAAAGGGCGTAACTCAGGACGTTGAGCTTACTGCTGAGGACCTTAAGGAACTCGCAAGTCAGTTCAAAGCTGAGTACAAGGCTAAGATTGGTAAAGACTTCCCAACTGATCCTAAGGAGCAGTTAATGGGCGCTGTTGAAGCTGTATTCAGAAGCTGGGACAACCCCCGTGCAAACGTTTACCGTCGTGACAACGATATTCCTTATTCTTGGGGTACCGCTGTTAACGTACAGATGATGGCTTTCGGTAACATGGG
>JAEIGA010005758.1_pt1 | contig 18876 bp, 10 predicted proteins | sample 9270691 | NCBI WGS metagenome assembly JAEIGA01 (sample SAMN17057246, study PRJNA624740) | gut metagenome | biome: biome; isolation source: fecal sample | host: Bos grunniens | place: China: Xizang | collected 2019 | reverse complement strand
GGTACTCTTGATACAGAATTGTACGAAGAGCCATACGCATATAAGAAAGGCTATGAAGTGACCTTGACCTTTGCCGACTTCGCTTGCCTTGATCGTCTTGATTGGGATAGGAGCGGACTGATGAGCATACACGATATGATCCTGTACTGCGTCAGCAAGACCGGGATCAACTACACCGATCTGAAAAAGTATATAAGCACACAGGCTGGATATACTACACTGACTCTTCAGGAGGTCAATGTCCTTCAGGATAACTTCTATGATGAGGAGGGTGTGGCTCTGTCTGTCGGAGAGGTACTTGAGGAAATCCTTAGACCATTCGCTTTGACAATTGTTCAGAAGGCCGGACATCTTCACATCTATGACATCAATGCTGTCTATACGCAGAACACCTCAGATGTTGAGTGGGATGCCAAGGATTCTGTTCTCGGAGTTGATGTGGTCTATAACAATGTCCGGGTAACGTTCTCACCTTATGCAGATGCAAAGATGATGGAAGGTACGGTGGCGAGGGATTCATCATTGACAGAAGAGAGCGGTGGCCGACTGATCAAGGTGGATTACCAAAAAGACAGTTATGGAAGCCTTACCTCTTTGGACGGTTTCAGGTTTCATTACAATGATACTCTCGAGAGCAATATGGAACTCTCAAACGGTGCAAAGTTCTTTCAGATATGCCCGATCTACAGCGGAAATGAGGATAACGGTGTGGCGATGTCTGCACGATTCGGTGATTGCAGCATTGATAAGGACGGAGCAGTCAATTCTGCCACTTATCAGGCTCTAAATGCCCCGAAGGACTGCGGAACACTGGCGAAAGGTAATGTCAAGGCCAATACGATCATAACCTGTAAATCCACATATCTCGGCTATATATCATACCGCAGAATGGATTATAAGCTCCGTATCAATTTGGATCTTCTCTTTGATGTCAGGTACAATCCGTTTGAAGAGGCCAGCGATCATAATGATAATGCGGAACGCAGTACCGGATTCTTGGGCTGGGGAACAGCCAACGGCCCGTATCAGAATATGAAGGACTGGTGTAATATCGGTTATGTCCCGATCAGGCTTACACTGAGGGATTCAGACGGCAAGGCGCTGTATCATTATGAGAATTACAAGGTGCTTGAGAGCGACAGCTACAAGCACGATGGAACGAAATGTAAATGGGTGGCCGGAGAAGGATCGTGGGGTCAGGCTTACCTGTGCTATTACAATTTTGAGGACAGAAAGAGCAATACCGGATTCGGTGGCTGGGCTACTAACAAGCAGATCATCGGATACTACCGAGACGGGCTGCCTAAGCAATGGCAGACCATTGAGGATGGAGAATACATTGATCTTCCTATGTGTGGTGGCTACCTTGTTCTTGAGATTGGAAGCGGAGTGCATCAGTTTGACTACAAGAGGGAGACAAAGGACATATATTCTTGGACTCGCTGGGTGCTTTATAAAAGCCCTTCAATCACCCTTTGCAAAAAGAACTACAAAGAGGTGGAGACCGAGGATATTGAGGATTCTGCTTGGCTTAACAGAGCTGCAAAGGAGGAACTGCCCATCGAAACCATTCTTGGCACGATGACGCAGAGGCACGGAATCCCTAATGCCAAGGGGCAGTTGTTTGACAATAAATATAACATCTACTCAACCTTCAGAAGAGCCGGAGTGGAAGATCGTCTCGAGAGGCTTTTGATAGGTACGGTTTACAGCCAGTATGCATCACGCCACGATACACTCTCAGGAACAGTCGTCTTGCTTCCTTCATTCGGGATTTATACGGACAGGAGTACCACAGGCAAGTTCCTCTTAACCTCGGAAATTCAGGATTGTATGGAGGATACTTCGGAAATCAGTATGGTTGAGATCTCACAAGATAATTATCAGGGAATAGAATACGAATAGGATATGAAGAATTATAATGTCAGAACGGTCAGCAGAACTGCAACCCCACGAAGCAAGCGACTTCGTGAGGCCGGGGTGTCTGTGTCCGGAGTGATAGGTTCTTCAGCTCCAGCAACAGGAGGCTCGGACATATCATCGAATTGTGATGGCCATACACATTCCAACAAGGCAGCACTGGATGCGATATCCATTGACAATGCATTCTATCTGTGGCTAAAGCAGAAGATTGAGGGAGAGGACAACTCTTCAAGACAGAAGGTCAAGGCTGGATTTGCGGATGATGCTGCACACGCAACAGAGTCAGACCACTCGAAGGATTCTGACCAGTGGGCCGGACACAAGTTCGCAGACTATATGGATCAGCCTGTAAGGAAGTCCGACATCGTTGAATTTGCAAAGGCGATCCTTGGTATTGTTGTCTCCCCTGACTTCATTTCCGGAATTGAAACCGGGTGTGGTTGGAAGATTGACGAAGGTGGCAATGGTGAAATGACATCCCTGACACTTCGCTCATTTTTGAAAGTACCGACCTTGATCTATAACAAGGTAAGGGTTACCGGAGGCGAGATGTGGAATACTGAAGGTGGAACAATCGCAGAGGTCGCAGCAGACCCGGACAGCGATACTGCTTTCATTCTTACGATGGATCTTGAGGATGGGGATACGATTGAACTTGATGTGGATGATATATGCAAAGGCCATTACAACAGCAGTGGTGGATTTGTAACGTCATATTTCAGGGTTACAGCAGTTGATCAGCCTTCAAAGACGATGAGGATCGTCTTGGGTGCAGACAGTGAAGTTCCGGGCGGTATCAATCACCCTCCTGTTGCATATATGAACATTGCGAGGTATGGTAACTTCACCAACAAGGAAAGACAGCGAAGCCAATACTTCAGTTCGTCAGACCAGAGAATATCACTGCTTTGTGATGTTGACCAGTACATCATTGAGCCAAAGCATTACAAGGTTGTAATAGGTAACATCCCGGATGCCCTTATTCCTGCAGATCTCCCTATTCAAGGACAGCCATCCATCTATCTTGACAATGTCCTTGCCCGGAACTTCTATCAGATAGATAAGACGGGGTCAGTGGTCAAGACGATTCGAGATCGTGGACTATGGGAAGCGGATCCTGCTGAAGAATACCAGTGCAACAGTGAGATTCAGGATGATGTCTATCACAAGTCCTGCAAATACAGGTGTCTTGTGGAAGGAACAGCACAGGAGCCTCGCTATGACTCGACTGACTGGTTGCTCATAGCAGGAGATACTACCTTGGTAATGGCCATAGAAAGTACAGCTGGTGAAACGTTCCTCTATGGAGCGCTGTCAACAGAACTGATTGCAACGGTAAAGAGAGGTCAGGAAGATATAACGGATGGAATCCTCGATGCGGACTGGTCTTGGAGCAGAGATACAGGAAATCCGGCTGATGATGCGATATGGAATGCAGATCACGCAGGATCCGGCAGACAGATCTCCCTTTCCAATGAAGATCTCACGACTTCTTCCGGGCGATTTATCTGCACCGCATACGTCAGGGATGGTGCTGTCTCGCTCACCGAAGAAGTGCAGTTTTAACGGGAATTAAAAGCGATTTGAACGATATATGAAAAAGACCAAACGAATAGGTGTCATCTATACACCGCTGAACATATCAACCGCTTTGATTGAAAAAGGCGGTAGCCTCACTCAGACGCATAGTGCTGAAAATTCCGAGTTCGTGCCGGACAGGGAACTGACTCCGCTCGTGCTTGTTCCGGAGGTGTACGTCAATGACCCGGACGGGATAATCCCTAATGGCAAGATCGCATTGAGCAATGTGATGTGGTATGCCTTGCCTCAAGACCTTGTTTCAAATATCGGCTCTTTGTCGTATTTGAACAAGGAGGTGTCGCAGTATCTTATAACATCTGCCACACCGGGCTATTCTGTGGCCGAGGACGGCACTCTTACCGTATCGAAGAACATAGACTACCTGAGTCCGGTTGTTCTCGTTTTTACGGCCAATTATGCGGACGGCAGGAGTGGTAAGATCCTGAGGCTTCAGGCTACTGCCACACTCAGTACCACATCAGTAGCAATATCCCCGTCGCTCACTCTTGATAAGCCAGCCACATTCCTATTCAATCCGATGGAAGACACAGGAATGAGAACAATAAATGCGTCTCTGATGATTGGTGGCAAGCCTGTGACATCCTTGGATTGTTCGGCAGCCTACTGGTGGTATAAGATCGAGAATGGTGCGGAAGTCCTGATTGATCCGGAGTCGGATCTGTTCTATGAAGGAGGAGTCGGAACAGCCAGTCTGAAGATAGATCCTCGCTATGTCGATAACTCTCTGTGCATAGTCTGCAAAGCGGAGTACGCCCTTGCCGGGGAAGCACTCCCGGCTGCTCCGACTTCAAAATGTCAGACGGCAAGGACTACAGTTGTTAGAAGATACCCTGATTATGACTTTGAAAACTATGTTCACGGTGGTGTTGAAGTTCCAACAGGAGCAACGGTTGTCAAAAATGAGTGTGTGGTTACAGTTGGCCGTAAGGTGCTGGATAGCCCGTCAAAATGGTTTACCGTCAAGTGGTCAATCAAGAAGGCGACACACGATGCTGACTGGATGGATATCGGGTATGGCGACAGCATTCTCATAGATGCCAAGGAATTTGAAAACGGGGCTGATGTGGGTCTCGAAGTTGAGCCATTTGAGCCTCTTGGCCCGATGATGCTCAATGGTGTAGCATTATGTATTGATGGGGAAGTTTTAACATTCTAAATATGAAGAGATACCTATATGCCAAGATACCGGGGCACAGCGCAGATGTCCTCGGTGAGGTGGTGAAGCACCGGAAACGGACTCTCTCCGGAGAGGTCATCATCAACGAAAGTGATCTTCTGCTTTATGGAAATGCGGAGGACTCATTTGAAGATAAAGTTAAACAACTGGGCGGTGTTCCGCTCACTAACATTGAAGCGAAACAGGAGCTTCAGAAAAAGGAGTAAGCAATGAGTGATGTAAAAGGACAAAGTACAATCAAGTATGTCAAGCAGGGTGATTCCCTGACTTGTGGACTACGCAGCACCTTTCCGTTAAAGCAGTTTGTGTCCAACGGAAACAATCAGGTCGCTCCGTCTTTCGTGACCAATAAGCCTTGTATCTATCCGGTGGTTAGGTCTTCCCTCAAGGCAACAAGGATAGAGCCTAAGACAACAGGCTTCAAATGGTCTTATAATGGCGTTCAAATAACGTTTGACAATTCAGGATTGTCACAAGCTGTCGGAAGTATAGCAGCTGGAACTTTCAAGAGTGAGATCAAGACGATTGATGGTTTTGCTGTTCCGACCTTGACCATTCTGAAGGAGATCGCTTCGGCTTCAAACATAGATTCTGACACGATAGAGTTTTACGGCATTGTTGATACCGGGTTTGAAAGTATCGTGTCTGCCTCTATTGAAATTGCCATAGAGCAGACTGATGGAGAGGCATACTTGGCATATATCTCCATAGACAATGGCGGTGTCATTGATGATGACAATACCAGCCTTACGGCCACCGCTCATCTTCTTGTTGGAGGAGCCGATAAGAACTCCGGTGTCACTTACGCCTGGTACAAGATGAAGGTTACCAATGGTGAGGATGGATGGGTAAGCCTGAATAAGACAACTCAATCAATAACGATCCTTGCTGCCGATGTGAACAGCACCGAACTCTACAAGTGTGTCGTAACCTATGGAGGCAAGACTGCGAGCAATGTCGTTGAAGTCGCAGATGAAACGGATGCACTCATCATCTATCCGAATCCGACCAACTCTGCCGGAGCAAGGGTGGCAGAAGAGTTGAGTTCTGTGCAGACTTCTATCATCTATCGTCCGAAGGTACTGAAAAGGGATACTCAGGCAGAAGTTTCCGGATACACTTTCAATTACCTTCTGACCAAGTCAAATGGTGATACGGTTGCTTCGCAGGATGGTGGATCATCCTTTACAGTAACCTTGAATCACGCCATTTCAGCAAACGGAGATCTTACATTGATAATCACTGCGGAATAATGAGTACGTTGAAGAACATAACACGAATAGCCTATAAACGAGATCCTGAAAAGGGCGAAAAGGGGGCAATCTTGGTGATTACCTCTTGGGCTGCTGGCGTGCGGTACAGCTCCGGAGCAGCCGGAGAAAAGTATCAGCACGCAGTGTTCTACAACGGTTATATGTATTCCTGTGCCAAGACTCACACAAGTGTGGCAAGTCACACTCCATACAATAGTGTCAATGAGGGCGACGGATTATGGACTCTTGAATCCAACTTTGAGATCGTTGCGACCAAGGTAATTTTTATCGGCTCAGATGGTCAGGGATGGGTGCTTGATAATGGTGTGATGTATCATACATCCGGCAAGATTCAGCTGGCAGCAGATGGATCTATCAAGGGTGCAAACGGTAAGATGTCCGTTGATGAGGACGGAAATATTCAGGCAGAGAATCTCGTGCTGATGGGAAACTGCAAGATCTATGGTGAATTGGTCGGAGTTTCAGGATCTTTCAAAACCCTGAACTGCGTGGATTCAAACGGCAAGATCGTGGGAAGCCTCTCCTTCAGTTCAACAGGGGAGATAACCATCAGTGGTGATCTTTACCATCAGGGATATAATTATGATGAGAGCCGAAGCCACAGATTCTATGCATCAAATATATGGTGCAGAGGTGTGTTCGGATCATCCTGTAAGACCGTCCTGCTGGTGCTTGGATCGTATGCCTACTTCTATCCTAATGGCTTATATGATGCAACGAACAAGGTCTATGTTGCTCTTACATCGGGAAAGACATCTGCAGGAGTTACTTACTACACAATACCGACTTATGGAACTTCAGGCAAGGCTGCCGGATGCCCGGTTGATGTTGTTATAGTCAAAACTTCAGCAACATACAGATTCCTCATTTCAATGGATGATGGCAAGGAGATAACCTTTATAAACTCCTACAACACCAATAACAATATTTACATCTACAGCAATGGAAAGGAGGTGCAAGTCTCCGGAGGAGTAGCACTTCATCTCCTTGATGTGGGAGCTGCAAACATCTATCCGACTCAGGCAAGTAATGTTTTGGGATCAGGCTTGATGATCGTCGGACGGTATGATAATGATTGGGAAGCATAACAATTAAATTAACGCAATATGGATAAAAAAGAACTCGCTTTAATAGCTGCAGATCCTTTTACTGCAATAGAAGGATCAGACAAAGTATTCGGGCATTCGGCATCTGCTGGAAAGTTCGGATTCTTCCCGGTGTCTGCTATCCTTGGAAAGGGATATGCTGGCCGTCGTTGGAATGAGAATCACACAACCTATACTGCAGAGGCGGTGATCGGTAGTGTGGACTACTTGAGAGAACTTCCGCAGAAACTCGGCTTGGGAGGCTATCTTGTGACCGATGATCATAACAGAAGGAAACTTGACCCGACAAACCACTACAAGTTGGCTACGGGAGGAGAAGCAAAGCTGGATGGATCTATGGGCCAGTATCAGTGGGGATGGAATGTCCCTTGGTATCTTGCTATCTGGAAAGAAGGTAATTATCTCTGCAAAGCAGCAAGTTTGAACCCGATTCCGGGTGTGCCTTGCTGGAGAATCCCTCCGGCTACGGTGGGAATCGGCCACGCAGGAGTGATGGACAGAGTCAATGATATCCTTTGCTCGGTGATCAATACATCCGAGCAGTTCAGGGGTGGTAATGGATCTGCGTTGACCTCCGGCAATGCTTCTGCAGAAAACCTCTCAATGCTTGGATATCCGGCTACAGCAATAGGAACTTCTACATTTGAGGCAAAGGCAGCCAAGAGAGGTCAGGGCTGGGGAGCTGGCTGGTATTGGATAGAGACTGCCATCTCAGTTCTTATGGAGATTATCTTGGGAACTACTAATATCCAGCAGTCTTTCAATGCCAACAAGGACAGCAACGGTCTGTATCAGGGCGGTCTTGGCTCCGGCATTACCGGAATGCCAAATTGGGATACATTCAACAACTACTATCCAGTAGTGCCATATTCTGCCGGAGTAGAGTTCGCAGATGGTCTTGGAGTCTATACCTATCCTATCAAGAAAGCGGATGGAACAACGGTCTACAATGCTCCTATCCCTGTATTTTTTGGACTCAGGAACTTCTATGGAAACCTGTGGTGTGGAAAGAACAGAATTGTCGCTGAAAAACAGGCCGACAAATCATACCGTTTCTTTGTGGCCAAGTCCTCACTTACATCTTGGGACTATTCGAAGACCTCGGAGATGCTGCACGTGGGAGATTTGGCTGGAGTTGAAACAGCAGGGTGGAGTTACATTTCAAAGATCAACTACGAAGGTCTTGCCGGAATGCCAGCCGAGTGCGACGCAACATCCTCTACAAAATATGCTGACGGCTGCTATCGTGATGTCGCAACTTCGGGTTTTCGCTCTCCCTTGGGCGCTGGCATTGCTATCGATGGTGGCGATGCTGGCTCGGTGTGCTTCTATGGTGACTTTGCGCCCTCGGATGCCTTTGCGTGCCTGTCGTCGCCTCTCTGCGAAACTTCAGAAGACTTTGATCCAGTGCCACGAGTTTACGGAAACTAAGACGGTCAATCAAAGTGAGAGGCGACGGGCAGCCTGAAGAGCCCAGCGCAGACAGCGATAGCTGTCGAGCAAGCAACCGCACCGTTAGGTGCAAAATAAATAAGTTCTTTGACATACTTCTTTTCCAATGAAAAAAGGATCTTCGGCGGTTATCATTAATACCGCCGAAGGCGGTTTTTTATATTTTCAATTTGATGGATTATCTGTACCTTTGTGCCATCCGCAAGGATGGGCTTGCCCTCTTAGGCGGTAGGTTCGGGTTTTCGCTCTCCCTTGGGCGCTGGCAATGCTAACAATGGTGACAATGCTGGCTCGGTGTACTTCAATGGTAACAATGCGCCCTCGAATGCCAATGCGAACCTGTCGTCGCCTCACTACTTGAGTCAGGAGTGTTTGCAACTGGCTTATTTGAGGGTGGAGCCTCGGCCCACGCTGGAACATACACACTCAAACAAGTTTTGGTAGGTCATCAGACTCGAAGACGCTTGTGAGAAACGAAAAGCAGACAACACTGGACACCTTTTGACACCTATGACACAATGAAGGCTTATGGCTTCATATCGGAGAAGATCCAAACCTCCGAGAATTGGAATTATGCTGAAGATAGGGCATCAAAGCGTAAACGAAGAAGAAAAGAGGTTAGAGAATTTCGTGCTAACTTAGACAGGAATCTTTCTGACCTCTCTTCTCGTTACGACTCCTGTCTGCCTCACGATTTTCAGTATAAGTACAAGGTCATATATGAGCCCAAGCGTCGCTTTCTGTCGATGCTTGAGTATTATGAACACGTGTTTGACTGGGGAATACTCATCCCGGTTGAGCCGATGATCAATAGATCCATAGACTCTCATTCTTATGCCTGTATCGAAGGCCGAGGACAGCATCAGATGATCAAGGATATGAGTCGTGATATATTGTCTCACGACTTCAAATATGCCTTGACTCTTGATGTTTCACAGATGTACGCCAACATTCCATTATGGCTTCCAAAGAAGAATATCCGGAAAAAGATCAAGGATCCTAAATGGCTGTTCCACTTTGATCAGATCGTGGACAGCAGTATCGGTACTCCTATGGGGAACGGTGACTCCGAGAATCCGACAGGAGTACCGATAGGACTCAAGATATCTACCTTAATAGCGAATATCTCGATGTTCACTTTAGATCACGATCTCAGACGGTTGTTCTCGATAGCGGATGATCCTGCTCTTATGAATAAGTTGGCAGATCAATATGTCTGCAACAAGTTCCTCACAGCAAGGACAGCCGATGATCTTGCAGAACTATCTAAGGGAGTGCAATACCTGTCAGATAAGTTCTATGCTTATGTCAGGGCCGGAGTGAAGTTGTACCGCTTTATGGATAACTTCTATATTCCCCACGAAGATAAGACATTCCTTCATCTCCTCTTTGATTGGATCGCTTTATATATGGCAGCAGAACTCCGTATGCCAGTCAACCCCAAATGGCAGGTGCTTGATCTGAATGACGGACTTCCTATGGTTGGATATAGGATCTATGCTGACGGACATATTCGGGTCGGCAAAAAATCAAAGCAGAAAGGTGTACGGAAGATCAGGAAAGGTAAGAAAATGGGGCTGTCTGATGAGCAGATCCGCAGAGCCTGTTCATCCTACCTTGGCACTTGGGTACACGCAGATTCAAGAAATCTAATTAGAAAATACAATATGGAAAAGAAAGAAAGATTGGGCGCAAAGATTAATAGGCGCAAAAGTCAATGTCCTTTTGAGAATGTCGCACATTCCCAGCAGAGGAGGTTTGAGGAATTGCTTTATGATCCAGCATCAGGAAAAGACGAAGAGGCTTATCTGATGGAGCTGAGGGATTATGAAGTGATCCCATCTATCAAGGAGTTCTTTGATGAGGAGCAAACAAAGCCGAAGCCTTGCCTTGCTATCAAGTATGAATGGCAAGGAGAGACTCTGCAATACACTGACGAAAGAGGACGGACAGTGCTTATTGAGAAAGGCAAGGAGTATTATTCATATACTGGCTCAAAAGTCCTGATAGAACAGGCACAGACAGAGTTCAGTAAGGAAGACTTGCCAGCACCAACGGTCATACAAGTGGCCTTTAACAAGCGAAACAAGAAGTTTTATAAATTTACCTAATATGAAACAGGAAACCTTTACAGTAGCTTATCCTAAGCAGATGCGTCCCTCAAAGTTTGATGGGGCGCATTTTATTTGTTATCTGAATGAGAGTCCGGCAGATTATTATGCCGATAAGGACTCTGAGCCGACGGCAGGATTCTCCTATACGGGAACAATGCCGGACGGTGGCACTCTCGTGGTGTGTGATGAACTGAACAGAGATAAACTCATCAATGCAGTTATCCGTACCAAATACTTGCAGACAGAAGAGGATGCGGTCAAGACCCATCAGTTGATGGTCTTGAATGCAAAGGCCGGGCTGTCTGAACTCGCAGAAGAGAAGATCGTCGAGTATATGCTGGAATGGAATGAATTTGAGCAATTCAGAAAGGAGGTTATTGAACTCGTTGATTCTTGGCTTGAATAGCACTTGAAGGGGGAATAAAAAAGCCCCCAGCCAGTAAGTAGAGATCTCACCCACATACTTACACAAAGATGCGACACAACGCATAGCCGGGGGCATAAGCCCTTGACTGCGTCGTGTCGCATTCTTTATAAGAAGTGGGTGAGATGGCACAAAGGTAACCATTTAAAATGAAAAACAGATATGAGAACTCCAATTTCTTACTATGGTGGCAAGCAGACTATGTTAAAACATATCTTGCCACTGATCCCTCAGCACAGCATTTATACGGAAGCCTTCTGCGGAGGTGCAGCAGTACTCTTTGCTAAACGCCCGGCTGAGGCTGAAATAATAAACGACATCAATATGGAACTTACCAACTTCTACTGGATGTCAAAGGTGTATTACAATGATCTGAAGGTGGAGATAGATAAGACCCTTCATAGCCGGGATCTGCACGCCCACGCAGGGCATATAAATGCATATCCTCAGTTCTTCTCTCCAGCTCAGAGGGCTTGGGCCGTATGGGCGTTGTGCAAGATGAGTTTCGCATCGATGATGGATGGAACTTTCGGTTATGACTTCTCTGGAACAATGCCTAAGAAAGTGCAGAATGCCAAGGATGATTTTACGGAAGCATTGTCACGAAGGTTGGAACACGTCACCATTGAGAACAGGAATGCACTGGATGTGATTGCCACATACGATAATGAAAATGCATTCCACTTTGTTGATCCGCCATATATCAACTCAGACTGCGGACATTATGAGGGCGTATTCTCTGAGCAGAATATGGAGCAGCTGCTTCAATTGCTGGAAACGGTGAAGGGCAAGTTTATGCTGACGATGTTCCCTTTTGAGATGATCGAGGAATACGCAAAGAAGAACGGCTGGGTGATACACAGAGTAGAGAGGACGATCAGTGCCTCTAAAACAAGCCGGAGAAAGCAAGAGGAGTGGATGGTATGTAATTATGAGGATAAGAGTCAGGCAACCTTATTCGGCCTGTAAACCCTCAAAAAAAGCATTGTTCAAATGGGCTTCAAGTACCCTTCAGAACAATGCTTTTTTATTGGAAAAAGGGAAAATTTTTGTCGCATTTCGTTTTGAAGTCGTTTTGTCGCATTTCGTTTTGACTTTCCCCACAAATCGTTTTGCCGATTATACGCCGGGCGCTAGAATTAGACATGCTAATCAAATTATTCTTCGCTAAAGCTCAGCGACTTAGTCGGTTACTTGGAGGCAACGGACTGAGAAGCCGTACGCCCGACTGTTGGAGTTCGTCGGTTGGACACTGCCATCGTCGCTGAAGTACAGGTCGTACGCGGACCAGGTGAAAGAAGGAGTAACTGACCAACAGAGGCCCTCGTTGCCGACATTGCCCAGCGCCCCATCGCCGTGGCTGCGATGACCCGAAGCAGGATACCAAATGGTTGAGGCACTGGCGAAATCACCGGAAAAGTTCATTCCTTCATTTGTACTATCATAACTTCTGATGTAACCCGATGATGAACCCTTCGCTGTTGCCCACACACCATTATCTCCACCATCTGGTACACGCCAACCGACTGGACATGGATCATAGATTGTCTTCTCCGACTGCCATAATGTGTTGTCACGAGAAGAATAATGCCAATCATAAGATGAGGAAGTACCACCAGTCACAAAAGTCGTCGAATGAGAAGTAACATAATCAACTGTACCTGTCGAAGAATCTGAAGATACGGAAGACGGCCAGGTAATCGTTGATTTGGCTTCTATACTGCTGCTGATTGAAGAAGAACCCAAGAACGGATCTTTACGCCCCCACTGATACAACAAACCCAAAGAACCGACATCACCAGGAGTCGCACTCGTTGCTCCCAGGTTACGGTCCATCATAGTACCGGCGTTGCTGTTATATATCTGTCCCTTAGGCTGGTCGGTCAGCCAGATGTGCCATGACCAAAGAATTGTACCATTGGCGTTCTTAGCAGCGATTACAGCGTTGCCCTCCCTATAAGTGTCAGCCGTCTTGAAATATATCAGGCCATTCTCGTATCGCGCACCAGATATCAGATTACCCTTGATGATATTTTCGTCAGTACCAAATGTTTCCCAGAGCACCTCTGCAGAGGCAACGGAACCAATGGGTTCGCTGCTATTTCCTTTTACAGGAGATATGCTGTATGTCCCAGCATTGGAAACGATGTAGCTGTTTGCAGTACCTTCATCAGAAAGATCTCTTGCGCCAGAGGTTGAGAAGTTGTTATCATAAGGACCGCCACCAGTGCCTTCTTGGAGGCAACGGACGGAGAAGCCGTACGCCCGACTGCCGTAGCTCGCCGGATCGACATTGCCACCGCTGACGAAGCACAGGCTGTACGCGTAGTCGCCGTCAGGAGTAACTGACCAATAGTAGCCGCTGATGCCGACATTGTACAGCACCCCACCGTTGCTGCTGCGATAACCCGAAGCAGGATACCATGTAGTGGATGGACTGCTGATACTGAAATTAATGCCTTCGTTTGAACTGTCATATGATGTGCTCTCAAATCCAGCAGTTTTCCATACACCGTTGCTTCCACCGTCTGGAACACGCCAACCAAGTGGACATGGATCATATATTGACTTCTCTGACTGCCATAACGTGTTGTCGCGAGAAGAATAATGCCAATCATGAGATGAGGAAGAACCACCTGTCACAAAAGTCGTAGGATGAGAAGTAACAAAACCTACTGTACCTGTCGAAGAATCTGAAGATACGGCAGACGGCCAAGTAATCGTTGATTGGGCTTCTGTATAGCTGCTACTGATCGAAGAAGAACCCAGAAACGGATCCTTACGACCCCACTGATACAATAAGCCCAAGGCACCTGCATCACCAGGTGTTGTACTCGTTGCACCCAGGTTACGGTCCATCATTGTGCCGGCATTGTTGTTATATACATGCTCCTGAGGCTGATCGGTCAGCCAGATGTGCCATGACCAAAGAATTGTACCAACTGCATCCTTAGCAGCGATCACAGCATTACCCTCGCGATATTCATCTGGAGTTGCGAAAGCAATTGTTCCGTCCTTATATGTCGCGAAAGACACTAAAGAACCGACCTCCGGCTGCTCATCTGTACCGAACGACTCCCAAAGGACCTCGGCTGAAGCTACATCACCTACTGACTCCTTGCTGTTGCCTTTGACTGTCCTGAACGAATACACACCCGGATATGATATGATGAAACTGTTGGCCGCCTCAAGCGAAGTTCCTTGTATCTCACCTGTAGTCGCAAACTGTATCTCCTCTCCATAGGTCGTGCCCACAATATTCGTTGCATAAGCCCTTACATAATAAACTAATCCTGAATGCAGATCGGTCAGATGACTTGTGAAGGATGCATTTCCCTCTCCTTCATCCGTCTTGGTCTGAAGATCTATTGTCGGATTCTTTTTCAGGCTCCACACAACACCTTTGGACAGGATTTCTCCATCACCGTCGTCTATAATGACACCTCCTGACATCGCTGAAGTATTGGTGACGCCTGTAACGTCATTGGTAGTCACGCCCGGAAGGCTAATATTTATCTGCAGTTGGATGACTTCTCCATATGAGGTTCCCTTTGAATTGACCGCATACGCGCGGAATGAATATATTTCATTCGGTACTATGTCTGAAAGCGTCCCGGTATACTCACCTGTTTCACCTGACACCTGCAACTTGTTATGTGATGTTGTAGGAGTACTTGCACCCTTTATCCAAACAAAGCCTCGGTCAGTAAGTGGTTCGCCGTTGTCATCAAGCACATTTCCAGACAGCTTGACACTCGTATCAGAAAGTCTGGAGTATCCTATTGTATTCACAGTAGGAGCGGTGCTGACGGTCTTGAAAGGAACAATTGCACTGTATGACTCGCCTACTGAGTTCTTTGCATAGGCTTTAACATAGTAGTCTTGACCGATTTCAAGGGCTTCTGCCTTAAGAGTAAATGCGTCTGAACTATAGACTTCACTGATCTTTTGCGCTGTTTCAACATCAACTGATTCCTCCTTGCTGTAGTAGAATCCGACTTCAGACACGGTCTCACCACCATGGCTTGTAACCGTGCAGGTGAATGTCGCAGAAGTAGTGGTGATGCCGCTGACCTTCATGGCCGAAAGCGCAGGAAGACCTGCAACGGTATTGAAGGTCATAATGTCACCGTATGCAGTACCCTTTGAGTTGATTGCATATGCTCGGAATGAGTACTTCTGATTTGGATCAAGATCACTTAGTGCAGCTGTAAAGTCACCTGTTGTACCGTCGACCTTCACCTTATTGGATGATGTAGTCGGAGCATCGGATCCCTTAAGCCATACGAAACCGCGCTCTGTGATGGCAGCGCCGTTGTCGGTTACGACTGTTCCGGAAAGGACTGCACTAACTGAAGTTACGTCGGATGAGCCTACCGTCGTAACTACTGGAGTAGACGCCAGAGTAGTGAAACTTTCTATTTCACTATAGACTGTGCCGGCAGAGTTCACTGCATAAGCCTTCACATAGTACTTCGTGTTGATTGAGAGTTCACTTATAGAAATAGAGAATGAATCACTTGAATAGGTCCTATTGACCTTCTGCGACTTGCCCAGATCAACCGCAGCATCAGTACTGTAATAGAAACCTACCTCCGAAACAGTCTCACCGCCATGGCTTGACACCTTGCTTGAAAGTGTAGCGGAAGTGGATGTGATGCTTGACACAGTCACCGAAGTCAAAGATGCCAGAGAGATGCCGGTGGTGAAGGTCATGACATCTCCATAAGCTATTCCCTGAGAATTGATCGCATAAGCACGGAATGAGTACTTCTGATTTGGATCAAGATCAATTAGTGCAGCTGTAAACTCACCTGTCGTACCTTCTACCTTGAGTTTGTTGGAAGAAGTCGTCGGTGCGTCAGAGCCTTTCAGCCAAACGAAACCTCGTTCAGTGATGGCTGCGCCGTTGTCGGTTACGACTTTACCGGAAAGGACTGCGCTGTCAGAGCTCACTTCAGAAGCTGCGAGTGTATTGACAACAGGAGTTGACGCAAGAGTCTTGAAACTTACCACATCACTATAAGCGACACCGGCAGAATTCACTGCATAGGCCTTCACATAATAGGTCGTGAATATCAACAGGTCACTTACTGATGCCGTAAATGCTGTTCCTGTATAGTTCTTCTTTACCTTTATCGATGTTTCAGGGTCAACTGTCTCTTCTGTGCTGTAGTAGAAACCAACCTCTGTAACATTCTCTCCACCCTGTTCGGTCACATCTGCCGCAAATGTAGCTGAAATGGCGGTAACATCTGAGACGACGACAGGAGACAGGACTGGAAGGCCGACAATTGTCGAGAAGGTCATTACATCACCATAAGCTGTTCCTTTAGAATTGATCGCGTAAGCACGGAAAGAGAACTTCTGGTTTGGTTCCAAACCGTCAAGAGTGGATGTAAAGTCACCCGTCGTACCGTTCACTTTAAGCTTGAATGAGTCTGTTGTCGGAGTGCCTGTGCCCTGCATCCAGACGAAGCCTCGCTCGGTGATGGATGCGCCGTTGTCGCTTATGACAATACCGGAAAGGGTTGCGCTTGAGGATGTTACGTCAGAATAGTTTTCCGTTCTGACTGAAGGGGACGAGATGGAAGTCGTGAAGGTCTCAATCTCGCTGTATTCAATTCCTGCTGAATTCTTAGCATATGCCTTCACATAATACTTCGTGTTTATCAGGAGTTCTGTTGCATTCACAGAGAATGCATCTTCCGAATATGGCAGGCTGACCTTTGTCGCAGTTTCAAGATTCAGGTCCTTGTCAGTGCTGTAATAGAAGCCGACTTCAGTCACGGTCTCACCTCCGTGACTTGCCACTTTGCTGGAGAGTGTGGCTGAAGTCGAGGTGATTGAGGAAATTACCACACTTGACAGAGTCGGTGGAGCTGTCACTGTCGTAAAGCTCATCACGTCGCCGTAGGCTGTTCCTTCGGCGTTGATGGCATAGGCGCGGAAGCTGTATTTCCTGTTCGGTTCGAGGCCGGTGAGGGTGGCGGTATATTCGCCGACCGTGCCTGTAACCTTGAGCCTGTGCGAATCTGTCGTAGGGGTTCCTGTGCCTTGCATCCACACGAAGCCTCTCTCAGTGATCTTCTCACCGTTGTCACTCGTGACGTTGCCGGAAAGGACAGCGCTGCCGGTGGTGACTTCGCTCGAGCCGACAGTCCTTATGGTCGCGATCTCGCCAGCAGTCTCGAAGTTGACTACGGCGCCATAGGCGGTTCCGGCCGAGTTCACGGCATAGGACTTCACATAGTATCTGGTCTTTATGGCGAGGTTGAACACATCGATCGAGAAGGATTCTCCTTCATCCGAAGCTGACTTTTGGGCCGACTGCATCGCTGAGAGCAGGGTGTTCTCGGAGAGTTCCCTTGCCGACTTCTGATAAGTCGAGTATTCTATGCTCACCTTCTCAGCTGTCGACGGATCCACTTCCTTGCTTGTGCTGTAGTAGAATCCCACCTCCGAGATGCTCTCGCCTCCATCGTCCGCGAGCACACCGTTGAAGGTCGCTGACTTGGAGGTTATGTCGGTGATTGTCGAAGTCGACAACACAGGCAGGGCCACAAGGGTGGTGAAGGTCTTAGGGTCGCCGTATGACGTACCGGAGGCGTTGGTCGCATATGCCCGGAAGGTATATTTCCTGTTAGGATTCAGGCCCTCGATTGTGGCGGTCATCGTTCCGAGGCCGCTGCCGGACACGACATGATCGGACTCGACCGTCGGTGTGCCGTCGCCCTCTATCCACGCGAAGCCGCGCTCTGTCACAGGGGAGCCGCACTCGTCGGTGACCTCACCGGAGAACTTTGCTCCGGAAGGAGTGATATCCTCCGCATCGAAGGTCGACACCTTCGCAACAGAAGGGATATAGAAAGAAACCACATCTCCATATGTCAGATACCATCCGTCCTTGAGGTATGGCCTGAGGTAGTACTGGGTGGCATCCTCGAAACCATCCAGAAGAATCTCTATCACACCGCCTTCCGCACGTGTCTCATACTTATGAGTGCCGGACTTATGGTCGCCCTCAACGGTGAGGGATGAAGGCTCCGTGCCATAGCACACTCCGGTTTCAGTCACATTCACACCGGCCCAGATGTCTGTGTCTACCGTAATCAGAGCCTGCCTTGACAAGGGGTCATAGGAGAGCATTCTGACCTGACCGAACTCCACATACTCCTCCAGGGCTTCCAGCTCGAAGCTGCGAAGATCGGAACGTATCTCGGAACCGTGGCCGTTGGTAACATATGCACACATATAGTAGGTCGTGCCATACTCCCGCAAAGGGAAGGCGGCAGAGAAGGTGTTCGCAGTCAGAGCACCCTCAACCTTGAGACCGTCGCCCAGAAGCTTGTCCTTGCCCACAAGGAAGCCACACTCGTACACCAGATTCTCCGAACCGGAAGGAACCTTGGAGGTCAGGGAGAATGCTGACTCAGAGCAGTCCACCTGCGCTGGAGACGGAATCAGGATCTCCTCCGGGGAGCGTTCTTCCTGAAGACAGGATGATATGGAAAAGAGGGCAACGAGGGCCACAAGGGAGCTGAAGAGTTTCTTCATAGATTACAGTTAGTTGGAATAAACCGACGAATTTACTACAAAGCGCTGGTTTTCAAAACGGAGAGAGGTCAACCTGATTCCTATTCCCTCTTCTTTGCAGGAGCAAGAAGATAGAGGTCCGCAAGAGGGATGAGGACCATCATATCGAAGAATGCCAGCATTGCCACTGCGCCGAAAGCTCCGAGGGTGAGGGCCATTGTGAGGGCGTAGAGGAATGAGAATGCGTGAAGCAGGATCATTCCGATGG
>JAEIGA010005757.1_pt1 | contig 18877 bp, 16 predicted proteins | sample 9270691 | NCBI WGS metagenome assembly JAEIGA01 (sample SAMN17057246, study PRJNA624740) | gut metagenome | biome: biome; isolation source: fecal sample | host: Bos grunniens | place: China: Xizang | collected 2019 | reverse complement strand
TATTTTCTGCTGTAAATGACAATAATATCTCCACCTAATAGTGAAGAGTCGGTTTGTATAAACTGAAAGTACTTCTTACAATCCGCTAATTGAACTTCGTATATGTCATTTTTGCGTTTATATGTTCTCATTGTTAAATCCCGATTTTTCGGTGTAAATATAAGAAATCTACAATAAATTGTATCTATCTGTCCATGAAAACGCCCGTTTTCGTGGATACGCAGAGCAAAATGACACATCTGTCCATGAAATCGGGCGAATTCGTGGACAAGTTGGTGGTTTTGCCGTTTTTGTCCACGAAACAGGGCCATGTCATGGACGGTAAGGTGTCTCTTTTTGTTAAGATGCCCCCGGGCAGTTTTACGGGGAAAACGCTTGCGGTCTGTCGGATTTCATGGGGATCTGGTGCATTTGAAACATAAGGTGCACTAGGTCTCTTTTGCCTTGTGTCGTATGAAGAATTATTCTTATCTTTGGGAATGTTAGTAAACAGACAGCAATATGAACAGGAGAGATATGCTTAAGACGGCCGGCAGTGCGGCGGCGATATCTGTTCTCGGAGGGATTCCGCTGAATTTGTCAGCCAAAGATAAGGTGTCCCGAAGGAACCGTAAGAAGATCATGGTCATCGGGGCGCATCCGGATGATCCGGAAACTGCGGCAGGTGGCACGATGTGTCTGCTTTCTGATGTCGGTCATGAGGTAGTGAGCGTCTATCTGACAAGAGGAGAAGCCGGCATAAAAGGCAAGAGTCATGATGAAGCGGCCGTAATCCGTGAGGGTGAGGCCAGGTCGGCATGCAAGGTTACCGGTGCAAGACCTCTTTTCATGAGCCAGATTGACGGCAGCACGGAAGTCAACAGAGAGCGCTATCAGGAAATGCGCGAGATGTTGGAACGCGAGAAACCGGATGTCGTGATAACTCATTGGCCTATAGACGGTCACCGCGACCACGCTGCCTGCGGAATCCTCGTTCTTGATTCCTGGAGACGCCTTGGCCGCTGCTTCGATCTGTATTATTTCGAGGTGATGACCGGTACGCAGACCCAGATGTTCCATCCAACCGACTTTGTGGACATCACAACCACACGTGAGCGTAAACACCAGGCCTGCTATTGCCATGCAAGTCAGAAACTGCAGAGCGTGATGGCAGACTGGCATATTCCGATGGAGCAGTTCCGTGGCATTGAGTGCCGCTGCAAGGCAGCTGAGGCCTTCGCCCACCATGTGGAGCCTGGATCAATTGTCTGAATCTGAATCAAAAGAATTTATAACTATGAAAAAGATTGCTGTTGTGATTCTTGCAGGCATCCTTATGGGGATGGCACCGTCCGTTTGGGCTCAGGAGGTAAACTATGATGAGGCGAGGATTCCGGAGTATGTGCTTCCGGATCCTATGCTGATGCAGTCGGGCAAGGCAGTAAAGAGTGTGAAGCAGTGGGAGAACAGGAGAAGGCCGGAGCTGATGAAACTCTTTGAGACAGAGATGTTCGGAAAGATGCCTGGAAGGCCGGATGATATGCATTATGAACTTTTGTCAGAGGATCCTGCCGCTCTGAATGGCAAGGCGACGCGTAAGGAGGTTGCCGTGTATTTTGATGCGGCAAGAACTTTAAGCATGACATTGCTGATGTATGTTCCGAATGGTGCCGATGGACCTGTTCCTGCTTTCCTGGGTGCAAACTTCAAGGGGAATGCCGGAACTTTGGGCGAGAATGCCCGCAGATGGCCTTTTGAATACATCGTCTCTGAAGGCTATGCGGTGGTTACGTTCGCCAGGGAGGATGTCGATCCGGACCATCATGATGGATTCAAGAACGGAATACATGGTCTTATGGATGCTGGGAAAGAGCGTCATGCTGACTCGTGGGGAACGATTGCCGCCTGGTCATGGGGCTTGAGCAGGGCTCTTGACTATCTTGAAACCGATGATGACATTGACGGCAGAAGAGTTGCTGTGATAGGACATTCAAGGCTCGGAAAGACTGCTTTGTGGGCAGGGGCGACAGATGAACGTTTTGCTCTTGTCATTTCCAATGACTCGGGATGTGGCGGCGCGGCACTTTCGCGCAGAAGAATAGGTGAGACTCTTCAAGCCATCAACAGGAGTTTCCCTCATTGGTTCTGTGAGAATTTTCATAAATACAGCGCCAACGAAGATGCTCTTCCGTTCGATCAGCATGAGCTGATAGCCCTCATCGCTCCGAGACCGGTCTATGTTGCAAGTGCATCGCAGGACCTTTGGGCTGACCCTAAGGGCGAGATGCTTTCCCTTGTGCATGCTTCTCCTGTCTACGGACTCTATGGATATGATGCATTCAATGCGGAAGAACTGCCTCAGGCGTTCACTCCTGTGTGGACAGACAGAATGGGATATCATCTGCGTGATGGCAAGCACGACATCCTCCTTTACGATTGGATGCAGTTCATCGCTTTCGCTGACAGATTCCTTAAATAACGGCAGATACTTCCAATCATGCATATAAGACCGGCAACATACTCTGACATAGATACTTTGATGGTGCTCTTCGAGTGTGCCAGAAAGATTATGCGTGAAAGCGGCAATCTCACTCAATGGAACGGTTCATACCCGACAAGAGAAATAGTCCTGAAGGATATTGCTGACGGACATTGTCATCTGTTGTGCGACGGGGAAACCATCATAGGCACTATGGCCTTGATTCCCGGACCTGATCCCACGTATGCAACAATAGAAGGGGAGTGGCCCAATGATGAACCATATTATGTGATTCATAGGATAGCGGCTGCGGCACCTGCACGTGGCGTGGCAAAGGAGATGCTGGATTGGGCGTTTGAATTCATTGCAGGAGCAGGATGCGGGACAATCAGAATCGATACCCATAGGGATAACAGAATCATGAAACATGTTCTTGATAAATATGGGTTCACATCGTGCGGTGTCATCTACCTTGCGGATGGTGCGCCACGGGATGCTTATCTAAAAAACAAGTGAAGAATATGATATATTTTGATACAGACTACATGGCAGGAGCTCATCCTAAGGTGATGGAGCGTCTGCTTCAGACAAATTCAGAACAGACTGTCGGTTACGGCAGCGATGAATATACTGCACGTGCAAAGGAACTGGTCAAGAAGGCATGTGGGGCTCCTGATGCAAGGATCTATTTCCTTGTAGGAGGCACTCAGACGAATGCAACCGTGATTGATGGAGTCCTGGCCCATCATGAAGGGGTGCTTGCAGCAGAAAGCGGACACATAAATGTGCATGAATCAGGAGCGATAGAGGCGACCGGTCATAAGATTCTCACGCTGCCTTCCTATGAAGGAAAAGTCAAGGCAGAGGATGTTAGGAACTATATCAGGAATTTCTATAGTGACGACACTTATGAGCATATGGTTGCTCCGGGGATGCTATATATTTCATTCCCGACAGAATATGGCACAGTATATTCTCTGAAGGAACTTGAAGAACTCAGTGAGGCTTGTCACAGTGCGGACATCCCTTTGTTCATAGATGGTGCCCGTCTAGGATATGGTCTTGCTGCAGAAGGTAACGATGTTACCCTTGCTGATATCGCAAGACTCAGTGATGTTTTCTATATAGGTGGTACCAAGGTGGGCGCCTTGTTCGGGGAAGCGGTAGTCATCACCAATCCTGAACTTTTGAAACACCCTGTTCCATTGATCAAGCAGCACGGTGCGCTGATGGCGAAAGGACGTCTCCTGGGTGTTCAGTTTGAGGCTTTGTTTACAGATGGTCTCTACCATGAGATTTCAAAAGAGGTCGTCCGTAAGGCAATCAGCATCAAGAAGGCATTTGTAGATGCCGGTTATAAGGTCGAGGTGGATTCTCCTACAAACCAGCAGTTCTTCAGACTCCCGAATGAGGTTGTGGACAGGTTGCAGGAAAATGTAAGCTTTGAGATGTGGGGTCCTCGTGGGGAGAGTGAAAGCGTAGTCCGTTTCGTGACAGGATGGACCACCACAGACGATGAAGTCGACACCCTCGTTTCGCAGATATAGGGAGACCAGGTGCACTTTGGGGAGCAAACTGCTCGCGGTCCCCATAAATTTCAGGGGACCTGGAGCATTTTCATGATAAAATTGCTCGCGGTCTCTATTAAATGAATGTGTATGGAGAAGGATGAGATTTTTGAGACGGCTGAAAGATATGTCAAGGCTACGGGACGCTCTGTTTTTCTGACAGGCAAGGCCGGAACGGGAAAGACTACATTTCTGAAATATATAACTCAGACCACAACTAAAAGGTTTGTGGTGCTGGCTCCGACAGGCGTGGCGGCAATCAATGCCGGAGGATCTACGATCCATTCGTTCTTTCAGTTGCCTCTATGTCCATATCTTCCTGATGTAAAGGAACTTATTACGGAGTATCAGATGCCTGAAAGATATCGGAGCCTTCGTAAGGAAAGGATAAAGATCATCCGCACACTTGATCTTCTGATCATTGATGAAATATCGATGGTTCGTGCCGACCTGCTTGATGCAGTGGATATGACACTTAGGAAATACCGTCGTAATGACAGACCTTTTGGCGGTGTCCAGCTTCTGATGATAGGTGATGCACAGCAGTTGTCGCCTGTGGTGAAGGAGGCGGAACGTCAATATATGTCCCAGGTCTATCAATCTCCGTATTTCTTTCACTCCAAGGCACTCGGCCGTCTTCAATATGTTACGATTGAACTCAGGAAGGTTCATCGTCAGAAGGATGCGGAGTTCCTTGACATCCTCAATGCTGTTCGGGAAGACAGGATGACGCCACAGCTTCTGAAGAAGATAAACGAACGAGTGGGAGTGATTCCTGCTGTGCAAGAAGACGGTACAGAGCCTATCAGACTAACCACCCACAATGCCCGTGCAGATGAGGTCAACAGGCGGAAACTTGCAGAGTTGCCTGATGAAGTGTCTTTGTTTGCCGCTCAGGTGGATGGAGATTTTCCGGAACATTCCTATCCGGCAGATGAGGTCCTGGAACTGAAACCTGGTGCTCAGGTAATGTTCATAAGAAATGATTCGGAGGGCAGATATTACAATGGCAAGATCGCAAAAGTTGAGAAGATCTGCAAAGGTGTAGTGACCGTTTCCGATGCAACAGGAACCTTGATTGATGTCGCACCTGTGGAATGGCCTAACACACAATACGAACTGGATGATGAGTCGGGTGAAATCTGCCAGAGCGTGGTGGGAACGTTCCGGCAGATTCCTCTCAGGATTGCCTGGGCCATAACCATACATAAGAGTCAGGGTCTTACATTTGATAATGTGATAATCGACGCCGGGGCTGCGTTTGCATTTGGTCAGGTCTATGTGGCTTTGTCGAGATGCCGTTCATTGGAGGGCATATCCCTTGAGTCGCCGATCACACCTTCAGGAATATATCGCGACATGCATGTTTCAGCTTTCAATGAAGGCTTCCAATCAATATCAGAAGTGTCCGGGAGAGCGTCACACGAAGAACGCTCATATGCCTTTGACCAGTACCGTTCCGTGTTTGACTTCGAAAGTGCGTGCTCATCTTTGAGATATATGCTTAAACTCTGGAGAGGAGTGCTGTCTGAGACATATCCTGATGTCCATGAGGGACTTGTGACTTCCTCCGGAAAACTGTCTGATGCATCCAAGGTCGCAGCGACATTCTGTCAGCAACTCAGGAATATAGAGGCGGCAGATCCTGGTGAAGCGTATCTAAAGGAAAGGCTTACAAAGGCTTCAGGATACTTCCTTCCGATTCTCCGTGAGACCAGGGATGCTTCGATGGAAATCATAGGTCTTGAGATAGACAATAAGGAGACGAAGAAAAAGATAAAAGATGCTCTTGAGGAACTTCTGACATCCGTTGACATAATATATAACTCTCTTGAGGCATTCGGGAAGGGAGAGTTTGAGGTTGAGAACCTCTGCCGGATCCGTACTGAATCCTATCTTCAGGAGAGGAACCTCACCAAGCGCAGGAAATTACGTAAGGTCGAACATGTAGATGATGAACCGGGCATGGTCAATGAAGAACTCAAGGAGAAGCTTCAGCAATGGCGTTCTGAGAGGTTCAAGGCTGATAATGTGCCTGCCTACACAATCATGCATCAAAGCACACTGATGCAGATTGCTGCAATAATTCCTTCAACAAAGCAGGAACTCCTTTCGATAAAAGGTTTCGGTGAGGCAAGTTTCAGAAAGTATGGTGATCAGATTCTGGAACTCTGTCGCGAGTTTATCCCTAGGTGACGCATCCGTCATTCTTGCGGACAAATGATTGCAAAGAGTCTTTCGACCTCTTTAATCAGCTCTTTGCGGTCTGCAATCAGGTCTTGAAGTGCATTCAGCCTGGCTCCATTGTCGCTCCACGGAATCCATAATTTGAGGTAACCGCCACGGCCGTACTTCTCTTCGAGATGTGAAACGGCGCGTTCTATATGGGCTTCCCTGTCAAGGCCGGGATAGTGCTTGAAACCGAACTGGATTGTGCGGCGGATGATCGTCTCTCCATCAATCAGTCTGTCTGCTTCAGCGACAATCATACCGTATATGCTGCGGGGAGCCGACTTTCCTGATGCTCTGTGGTCTTCTGCAGCCTGCGCAATGGTTTCAATTTCCTCTTCTGTAAACCATTCGCGCAGTCTAGAATCTCTACGTATAATGATTCCTGAGTCCATATGGTGGTTATCTCTACCGTTGACCAGTCCAAGGTCATGGCATGCGGCAGCTGTCAAGAGCAGATTCCGGTCTACAGATTCCAGCCATATTGGATCCGGATCTTCCTGTGACTTCATCCATGCATCCTTTTCATCAAGCAGTTTCATCGCCTGTCCAATCACTGCCAGGGCATGGTCCTCCTTGTGAGCATTGTCAAATTCCCCATACTGCGGGACTATACACTCATATATGTATTCCTGTAATGATGTTTTCATGCCTTTTTCATCATTGTTTTAAGAACCTTAGAGGGAAGAGTCCGGAAACAGCAGATTCAGAAGGCCTTGGCATCCGGCCATCACGTCCTGATAGGTCTGTTCAAAGTCTCCGGTGTACCATGGGTCGGCAACGTCAGGGGACGTGCCCTTGCATGGACCAGGCGTCTGCCCATCAAGGCCGGCAAACTCCATCATCATATGCACCTTGCCTGGTATGCCTGAATCCTTGAGCGAAGATCCTGCATCAACGGAAGAATAGTCTCCCACAATGCGGTTCAGCCATCGAAGATTCGACTTGTCCATCACGATGACCAGATCCTGTGATGCAAATTCCGCGGCGGAAATCTTGTGCGCACTGTGCTTGCCGAAAGGAATTCCTTTCTCGCGGAGCTTTTTCTGTGCGGGAGGATATATGGGATTGAACCATTCTTCGTCGGAAACGGCTCCTGAGGTGATTTCAAATTCATGTTCGAGACCTCTGCGCCGTATCAGGTCCTTCATTATGTATTCTGCCATCGGGCTTCTGCAGATGTTGCCATGGCACAGGAAGATAATCTTAATCATTGCGTAACTGACTTTATAGTGTAAAGGTAACTTTTTTCTTCAAAATATTTGAATCGTTCTCATAAAAGGTTAATTTCGCATCCACGTAAATAATAGCACACTGAAGCAGATGAAAAGGATAATCTTTATAATTCTTGTAGGTCTGACAGCCGCCGCCCCTGCATTCGGATGGGGCAGGGAAGGCCACGAAACCATTGCCAAGATCGCGGAAAACCATCTTGAACCTTCTGCAAAGAAGAAGATTGAAAAATACCTTGGCGGATATTCCATAGTACATTTCGCCAAATGGATGGATGACTATCGTCATACTCCTGAGTACAAGTTCACTACCACATGGCACACGGCTCCCGTCGATGCGTCGCTGAAATATAATGAAGATCTTCTGAATCCTGAGAAAGGTGACGCCATATACGGACTTGAGGGAGCGATAAAGGCTCTTGAGAACTATAAGGAACTTCCGGATTCCGCGGTAGCTGTAAACATCAAGTATGTTCTGCACCTTGTCGGTGATATGCATTGCCCGGCTCATATCAAATACACCACCCATAACATGAAGTACTATGCATTCATGCCAGGGGACAAGAAATCCACATATGTACACACAATCTGGGATAAGCTGGCCATTCAGGAGACAAGATTCTATTCCGCTACGGAGTGGGCTCAGATTCTGGACATCGTCGACAAGAAGACAGCAAAGGAAATCGCTGCCGGCAGTCCTCGCGAGTGGCTCCACGATAGTGCCGTGAGGTGTGAGATGCAGTTTGATATATTGAAACCTGATCAGAAAATCAATCAGGATTTCTTCAATGAAGCAATGCCGTTGATAGAGACTCAGATACTTTATGCTGGCTACCGCCTTGCGGCAGTGCTTAACGACCTGTTCTAAACGATTCAAAAACAAATAATAATTATGACTAAGATCGACAAATCTAATTCAGTCCTTTTGCTTGCCACCAGATTCGATAATCTCGGCGGCTGGACTGTGGAACAGCAGTTTGTGCTTCAGATGGGTTCAAGTTATCTTCTTGCCCATGGAATAGGTACACCTATCGCTGATGATCCAACAACAAAGGTTAATATTGAAAGGCCTGGTAAATATACTCTTTGGGTACGAACCAAGAACTGGACTGCATTCTGGTCTGAAGGCAAGACTCCTGGCATATTCCAGGTGAAGGTCGACGGAACTGCGGACGAAGCAGAATTCGGTGTCGGCTGCGAAGGTGCAACACGTGCTGAGCGTGCAGCCTGGTATTGGCAGAAGGGTGGAACATATGAACTTGCGGCAGGTGAACACGAGATCGCTCTTCACGATGTCATGGGACTCGACGGCCGTTGCGATGCAGTGCTTCTGACGACTGCTGATGAGATTCCGGGCAATACTCTGGAAGACTATAAGGCTCTTCGAGCAGAACTTCTTCCAGCTCCTGTTGAGGAAAAAGGTCATTATGACTTCGTGATCGTCGGCGCCGGCATCTCAGGAATGTGTGCGGCTCTTGCCGCGGCGAGACTTGGATGCAAGGTCGCTCTCATTCAGGACCGTTATATACTCGGAGGTAACAACTCTTCTGAGGTACGTGTAGGTCTTGGAGGACAGATCAATATCGATCCTTATCCGTCTCTTGGCTACCTTCTCAATGAAATCGGTCCGGACAGAATCGGAAACGCCCGTGGAGCCCACCATTATCAGGATGACAAGAAGATGAGAGTCATTCTTGCTGAAGAAAACATCACTCTCTTCACAGGATACACTGTTACTGAAGTAGAGAAGGATGGAGAAAAGATAAAGGCTGTGACAGCAGTTGAGGCTACTGATCAGACAAAGATCCGTATCAGTGGAGACCTGTTCTCTGACTGTACAGGTGACGCCCATCTTGCGGCTATGGCAGGCGCGGAGTGCCGTATGGGTCGCGAGGCGCAGGCGGAATTCGGCGAGAAACTTGCTCCGAAGGAAGCCGACGGATTCACAATGGGAGTGTCGATCGAGTGGTACTGTGAGGACTGGAACACACCATGCACCTTCCCTGATTCTCTTGACTGGGGACTTGAACTGGATGAATACACAGTTGAACCTGTTCACAGAGCTAACTGGTACTGGGAAGTGGGAATGCGCGATGATCAGATTGCAGATGCCGAAAAGATCCGTGACTACGGTATGTATGTGGCCTACAGTACATTCTCTTACTGCAAGAACCGTCTTGCAAAGAAGGAGGACTGGGAGTGCACTCATCTCACATGGGTCAGCCATGTCAGCGGAAAGCGCGAGAGCCGTCGCGTAGTCGGAGACTATATTCTCCGTGAGCAGGACCTCACACGTCCGATCCTTCACGAAGATGCTACCTGCACCACAACATGGCGTATCGATCAGCACTACCCTGATCCACGCAATGCAGATAAATATCCTGGCGAAGAGTGGATGTCAATCGGAGTGCTGACTCCTATCGATTTCTATCCGCTTCCTTACCGCTGCTTCTACTCTAAGGACATTCCAAATATGTTCATGGCCGGAAGAAACATTTCGGTGACTCATATCGCCCTCGGCTCTACCAGAGTGATGCGTACCTGCGGACTCATCGGAGAGGTAGTCGGAATGGCTGCGTCTATCTGTGCGAAGAAGAAGGTTTCGCCTCGCGACATCTACACAACATATTTTGAGGATCTCAAGGAACTCATGCGCAAGGGAACCGGCAGAACCGACGTACCTTACACTCAGTTCTATCATCAGGTTGACCGTACCGGCCATCAGGCTGAAGACAGGTAGACTTATCTTCAGATGAATATGAAAAGACTTTTTATGCTCCTTGTCTCACTTATGGTGACGGCAGGGAGCACTTTTGCTCAGATTACTCTGCTAGGGAACCGTCCGGTCTTCGAAGCAGACGGCAAGATTGTCGTCATGGCTCCTGAAGAGGGATTGTGGTCTGTGGCTGCAGGCTGGCAAGATGACTGGATGTGTGATTGGAGACATGCTGATCCACAGAAGGTTGAGGTTGTCGGAGATTGGACTGTTCTCTCCGGTAAGATGTCGTTTGCCGGCGGCCAGCTGATTCTGCGTGACTCCTATCGTCAGATAAGGACTGGTCTGGTGCAGTGCGTAAGACGTTATGAATGGACCGGAACAGAGACCCTGCGGCATGTGACCCTGTCTGTGAGATGGAATATGCCGGGGGAGAGGATGATGCCGTGTCTTCCGGGAATCCTCTACTATGGAAACAGTAACGGTGCAAAGGTCAATCCGGAAATAATTCCTGTTTATGAAGGCCGCGACGGTGAGTTTGCAATATTCGAGGAACACCGCTATCCGATGCCTTTTGCCATGTTGGAAAATGCTGCTGAAGGCACAGCAGCGGCCATTCATTCTGTGCCAAGCCCGGTCCGTGGAGCAGTGCTCGCGGACCAGTGGTGGTCGATGGGTGTAGTGGCAAAGGACGGCAGCAGCGAGTTTGTGCTATATTCCGGACCTATCGGATACAACGGCCGTCACAGTGTTGCAAAGGCTCTTCAGAAGAAACCTATGCGATATGCCGACACGTGGATTGATCTTGAGCCGGGACGCATCATAGAGAAGACTTTTTATATTGAAACATATTCAATCGAAGGGGAGGGTACCGGCTTCCAGACTCCTGTATATACCTCAATGGACCTCCATCGTCCTTATGATGCAGACCGTTTTCCGTCGTTTGACGAGATTGTCCGTGGAAAATATAACTTTGCCAAGAACAGGTGGATAGATTTGGGTAATGATGCGGTCGGATTCAATATGTATGACAGCTCGCTCCGCAAGGAACTTGTGATGGGCTGGTGCGGTCAGGCGGATTCTCCCGGGTATTCGCTTCAGGTTTTGGCAAAGAGGTTGAATGACAGTCAGATATCTGATATGGTGCAGAACTCTCTTGATTTTCTGACAACATATGAAATCAATCCGGAAACCGGTCTTTTCCCTGTCAGGTTTGACGGCAGAGGTTACAGTCAGGGCGATCCTGTTTCCTGTGGTCAGGCAATGTACAACTTCGCCAAGGCTATCGAGACCGCCAGGAAGAACAAGAGATTCGATACATCGAAATGGGAGACTTTCCTGAAAAAGGCTTGCGATGCCGCCAGCAGTCGCATATTGTCTGAAAATTGGAATCCCAGATCAACTGCAGAGGGCTTCTATATTGCTCCGCTTGCCATATCTTCGAAACTTTTCAGGAACAAGACCTATCGTGAGGCGGCTGAAAAGGCGGCACAATTATATGCAGACCGTCATCTTGCGATGAACGGATGCTACTGGGGCGGAACTCTGGATGCTACCTGTGAGGACAAGGAAGGCTCCTGGGCTGCTTTCCAGGGTTTCCTGGAGATGTATGAAAGATTCAGGGATGAAAAATATCTGAACTGGGCAAAGCACGCGATGGATGTGTGCCTGAGCTATGTCGTAGTGTGGGATATTCCTCTGCCTGCGGGCCGTATGGCAGACTATAACTTCAAGACTACTGGTTGGACTGTAGTTTCCGCTCAGAACCAGCATATTGACGTTTATGGCGTCCTGTTCGCTCCTGAAGTCTACAAGATGGGAAGATATCTTTATGACGACCGTCTGTGTTCTCTTGCAAAGGTCATGTACCGCTCATGCTATCAGCTTACCGATGCATACGGATCACAGGGAGAACAGCTTCAGCAGACCAATTTCGCGCAGAGGGGTGACATGAGTGATGTATACAGGCTTCGCGGAGGCTATGCGGAGAGGTGGACCGTGTTCTGGATCACAGCACATTTCCTCAATGCGGCCGCAAGATTTGAAGAAATGGGTGTCGAACCTTGATTCTTCGTTTTTTTTCAGTAACTTGCATTGATGTTTTTGAATCATATAAATAATAACATTCTATATTGCTATGCGTAAAGTTTTATTTCTCAGTGTTCTGTCATGTGCTGCGATGTTCTTTTTGAATTCATGCTGCGGCGAGGGCAGAATCAACGGCACAAAGATTCAGGAAGGAAACAACCTTGTAGGTCTCATTACAGACACCGAGACAGGTAAAGGTGTTGCTGGAGTTGCTGTTTCTGATGGATATACATTCACAACAACAGACAAGAACGGTGTATATCAGTTTGTAGGAAATCCTCTCACCAGAATAGTTTACTATACAACTCCTGCAGAGTATGAGATCAATCTTGACGAGCAGACAAAACAGCCTATGTTCTACAAACATTGTGATTTCGATCCTGATGCTCTGAACCGTAACGACTTTACCCTCACACCTATGGATAGGGTAGAGGAAGACCTTACTTTGATCGTCATCAGTGACCCTCAGTGCAAGAACGACAGACATGTCAAGAGATTCCGCACGGAGAGCATTCCTGACATGCAGAGGACCATCAATGCCGGTGTTGAAAGCGGCAGATTCAAGAATGTATATGCTCTTGTTCTTGGAGACCTTGTGTATGATTATCTTGACCAGTGGGATAATATGAAGGAAGTGATGTCAAATGTAGAGATCAATGATGGTCAGGGATATCTTCCTTTCTTCAATTCCATCGGTAATCATGACCATTATGAGAATTGTGTGGATGATTACGCCGGATGTCAGAACTATGTAGACCGTTTCGGCCCTACTGATTATTCTTTCGACAGAGGAAACGTGCATTTCGTTACAATGGACAACGTTTTCTATAAGAAGCATAATACCTATGACTCAGGTTTTACCGATGCACAGGTAGAATGGCTTAAGGCTGATTTTGACCTTGTCAAGGATAAGGAAAACAAGATGCTTGTATTCTATGCACATGTTCCGTTCAGAGGCGGAGCAGAGAAAGGTGGCGGAAATGTAAACTATGACAAGCATTACGACGATGTCCTCAAGCTCTTCACTCAGTTCAAGGAAGTCCACGTGATGATCGGTCATACACACCATCCTGAGAACTATATGCACCACAACTACATCACCAAGAGCGGTCTCCCAGTGTATGAGCATGTGCTCGGTGCTGTCAGCGGAGCATGGTGGCACACAAACACTTGTACAGACGGCACCCCTAACGGCTATGCAATCTTCACTGTCAAAGGCAATAGTGTGGATGATTTCGTCTATAAGCCGGTAGATCTTGACGAAAGCTATCAGATGAGAGTCTACAACGGCAGCCAGAAATATACAGGATCAAAGAAACTCACTTTCGGCTGGCCAGAGGAGTATCACGGATGCTTCATCGCAGACGTATTCAACGATGATGCGGAGAACTGGAAAGTTGAATTCATCCAGAACGGTGTGGCAACGCCTATGACAAGAGTGACCAAGAAGCTCAGAGACTGGTGCATGTTCTCATATTTCATCAATGAGAATGGCAGAAGCCCTAAGAATACGGCTTATCACACAGGCAAGCTCCACTACTGGACTCTTCCTGCACCGTCAGGCAATCCTGCCAAGGAGAAGGATTGGGAGATTCGCGCAACCTACACCGTGCCTACCAGCGGCAAGGTGAACGTCTACACTGTAAATACTCTTCAGACGGACTTTACAGGCTTCCCTGCAACACTGGCTGACGAATAACCATTCATTGTTGGCTCTGAATTTGCCTGAGTATATCTGTTTAATGAATTTAAGATATGTTGAAGATTGGAGACAAGATGCCGGACTTTGAGGTCGTGGACCAGGACGGCAATGCGGTAAGTTCGAAGGACCTTATCGGCAAGAAGACAATCATATATTTTTATCCGAAAGACAACACAAGCGGATGCACGGCAGAGGCATGCAGTCTGAGAGATAATTATGAGGCTCTTCAGGCAAAAGGATATAATGTTGTGGGAGTGAGCAAGGACAGTGCGGCGTCGCACAGGAAGTTTGCGGACAAATATGAGCTTCCATTCACTCTTCTGGCTGACACTTCCACTCAGATGCTTCAGACATTCGGAGCCTGGGGAGAAAAGAAAATGTATGGTAAGACTGTAATGGGAACCATCAGAAAGACTTTCATTTTTGATGAGAACGGAGTGCTGACCGAGATAATCGAGAAGGTCGACACCAAGAACCACGCAGGTCAGATTCTTAAGTGATTCTAAAGTTTTTTCGCTAAAGAAGCAGTTTTACACCAAATTTGTATAAAGACGTTTCAGACACTTTAAATTTTAGTGGTTATGAAACGTCTTTATTATTTTATTGGAGCTGCGGCTCTAGTGGCTGTCGCGATGACAGCATCTCCGGCTTTGAAGGCTCAGGAGAACGGAAACAGGGATGAGAACGGAAAGGTCGTTCGAGGCCCGTATGAAACAAACCGCTTCGGTGATAACTGGTTCATCGGTGCCGGAGGTGGCGTCAACATTTTCCTGAATGAAGGCTACGATCCGGTTATCGGCCCAAGCATCGATGCCAATCTGGGAAAGTGGTTCACACCTTCAGTCGGTATGAGAGTCGGCTATCAGGGTTTTAAGACGAATGTCTCGGCTGACAATGCCACTCAGAACTTCGGCTATATGTATTTCCATGGCGATTTCCTCTGGAATATGTCAAATGCTCTGGGAGGTTATAAGGAGACCCGTTTCTGGAATCTTGTTCCTTATGCCCATGCAGGATATTTCCGTACTTACGGTCTGAACGGATCTGAGTTTTATGATAATGAAATTGCAGCCGGTGCAGGTCTTCTCCACAATCTGCGTCTTATCGACAGGCTTGACCTTATAATCGATATGCGTGCAACAGTCATGAATGGCAGAGCCATCGGAACTGACGGTGTCTCGCTGTTGCCATCAGTGACAGCAGGTCTTGCCGTGGACCTCGGCTTTCCGAATTTTGTCAGAACTTCTACTGTAGTCGCCGCTCTGGAACTGGCCAATGCCGAGAAGTTTGCAATTCTTGAAGCTGCGACCCTTGCACTTGAGGCCGCGAACCTTGCTCTTGAAGAGGAAAACATGGACCTTGAAAAGGCGAACACGGCTCTTGCAAAGGAGAATTCTGCACTTAAGAAGAAGCCTTCCGGAATGGACTTCACCGCATTCTTCGAGAATATGAGCCCGGCAACTGTGTATTTTGAGATAGGCCAGGCTGTTCTGAACGATAAGGAGATGGAACATCTTGACTTCATTGCGAAAAACATTGTGTCAAGTGCAGACAAGAATACGAAGATCTATCTTACACTTCTTGGAACAGCTGACGGCAATACAGGAACAATGCGCCGTAATCAGCATCTGAGCGAGGCGAGAGCAAAATATATCTATGACATTCTTACTGCCAAATATAATATCTCGAAGGAGCGCCTCATCATCAAGTCGGAAGTTGTCAGGAAGGCAGCAAAGCCGGCTCTCAGCAGAGCTGTTGTAATCTCTTTCTGATGTTTTCTTTTTGAGAAGTCAAATTGCCTTCTTATCTTTGTGAATATTAAATCCAATATTATGACTAAAATAGGAACAACATTCACAAAATCAGGTAAGAAGGCAGTTCTTTGCGGCTCGGGTGAACTCGGAAAGGAAGTTGCACTGGAACTTCAGAGGTATGGTGTAGAGGTGGTGGCACTCGATAAGTATGAGAATGCACCTGCGATGCACGTTGCTCATAAAAGCCGTGTCCTGTCCATGCTGGACGGTGAGACTCTGAAGAAGGTGATCAAAGAAGAGAATCCTGATTACATTATTCCGGAGATTGAAGCGATAGCGACTGATAAACTTGTGGAACTCGAAGCAGAAGGGTTCAATGTTGTTCCGACAGCCAATGCAACCAAGCTTACAATGAATCGAGAGGGTATCAGAAGGCTTGCTGCAGAAACTCTTGGCATACCAACTTCTCCATATCGTTTTGCCGAGACAAAGGAAGAGTTTGACAAGGCTGTTGCTGAAATCGGTCTTCCTTGTGTCGTGAAGCCGGTAATGAGTTCGTCCGGTCATGGTCAGAGCACGGTAAAGACCCCTGATCAGATCGATGAGGCATGGAGAGTGTCTCAGGAAGGTGGTCGTGCAGGCGGCGGAAAGGTGATTGTAGAGGGTTTTGTGAAGTTTGATTATGAGATTACTCTTCTGACTGTACGTCACTCAGGTGGAACAACTTTCCTTAAGCCGGTTGGACATCATCAGGTGGATGGCGACTATCGTGAGTCATGGCAGCCGCAGGCTATGTCTCAGGAAGCCATCGAACTTGCAGAGGCTATTGCGAAGGCTATCACTGACGCTTTGGGAGGTTATGGAATCTTCGGTGTGGAACTGTTTGTCAAAGGCGATGAGGTAATCTTCAGCGAAGTGTCTCCAAGACCTCATGATACAGGTATGGTGACAATGATCTCTCAGGATATGTCAGAATTCTCCCTTCATGCACGTGCAGTTCTCGGACTTCCTGTTCCGGAAGTGAGATTCTACGGTCCGTCAGCCTCAAAGGCTATTGTTATTGAAGGAAATACAAAGGAGTATGAATTCTGCAATCTTGACAAGGTGGTTGAGGAACCTGGAGTTCAGATACGTCTTTTCGGTAAGCCTGAAGTAGCCGGTCACAGACGCGTAGGAGTAATCCTTGCAACAGATGATTCGGTTGCAGGAGCACTCGCCAAGGCAGAAAGAGCTTATGCTAAACTGGAAATCAAACAGTATTGATTTAATGGAACTTGGCAAGATTTGCCAGGTCAAAATCAATCTTGATCTTATCTATGATAGAGCAGACGACTTCGTACGTTCTGCTCTCTTTTGTATAGTCGGCAGGAGTAATGAAGTTTACGCGCTGCTGTCTGAGAAGCCTTCTGGCTGTGTTTTTCTTTCTAGGGATATTCGGATTATAGACAGCTATGGAGTTTCCTCCGAACATCTTTACGATCTTCATGCAAGGCACGTCTGTCTCTCCGTCTCCGAAATAGATCATGTGCGGGAACGGGATTCTCTTCTTTTCCTCGAGCTGACTTTCGTTGACCTTCTTGTTGTCACGTACGCTCAGTATTCCTTTATTGATCTTGAACAGGAACTGTGTCTTGGCAGTGTAGTCGACAGCGACGCCAGGCCATTCTGCTTCACCTTCTTGGTTGTAAAGGAACGAGCATGCAAAAATGCGTTTGAATTCTTTACCTATCGGGGTTCCCTCTATCATCTCTGCCAGACCGGACGAGTTGATGTAGTGCTCTACACGTACTCCACGTTTCTTACCGTATTCATTGATCAGACCGAACCATTCCTTGACTCCGTTGAAGAGCTCCACTGATTCTCCGAATTTGTTGAAGTCCTCTCTGCGGAGTTTGATGCCGGATCTGCGTGCTTCGTCAAACATCAGCTTCATATAGCTGAGAATATTGCTGGCATCCTGTCCGAGTGCGATGTTGTCACTTTCCTGCCAGAACTCCTGAGGTTTCTTTCCGATGGCCTGTATGAAACCGAATTCCTGCATGTTGCCAGGAGAAAGAGTGCCGTCAAAGTCATAGACCAATGCTACGATAGGATGTTTTCTCATAATTCAAAGTCTTTATATTTAGGAATATTACCCCTAAATCCGATATTTTACCACAAATATAATAAATATAACAGCCTGCAATGCATATTTTCATATTTTTGCTCATCGAAATTCAAAATGTTGTGATATGACAAAACACTATTTTTCAAGATTTGAAGAAGCTGTCAAGAATAATTGGGAGCGCTCTGCCCTTGCCAATTTCCGTGGTGAGTCATTTACGTTTGGAGAACTTGCGACACAGATTGCAAAGTTTCATGTCTTCTTTGAGACAATCGGTCTCAAGAAAGGTGACAAGGTTGCTTTGTGTGCGAAAAACTCTGCTCGTTGGGGAGTGACATTCTTTGCAGCAAATACATATGAGGCTGTCCTTGTTCCGATTCTTGCAGACTTCCATCCGGAGAGCGTGAACTCTCTTGTCGATCATTCTGAGAGCAAGGTGCTTCTTACTGATACAGATATATGGAATAAACTGGACATTTCCAAGATGCCGACAGTCAAGGCTGTCATTTCATCAAGCGACTTCTCGCTTCTGTATGCTGCAGATGAATCTATCCAGAATGCCAACGATAACCTTCAGAAACTTTTTGATGAGAAGTATCCTGCTGGATTCTCTGCGGCGGATGTCTCTTATCCTACAGATAATGACAAGAATCTGGCCATCATCAATTATACCTCAGGAACAACAAGTGCTCCTAAGGGTGTGATGCTTCGTTATGAGTGCATTTCGGAAAATGTGGCGTTCGGTCAGAAGAGGCTTCCGTCATATCCAGAGGACAAGATTGTGTCTATGCTTCCGATGGCTCATATGTATGGAATGATGTTCGAACTCATCTATCCGCTTTGCGGTGGTTCGTCAATCTATTACCTTGGTAAGACACCTACTCCGGCACTTCTTCTTGGAGCTATGGCTGATGTGAAGCCGTATCTCGTGATTACAGTTCCACTTCTCATGGAGAAGATCTTCAAGAGCAAGGTCGCTCCGGTAGTCAATAAGCCTCTTATGAAAGTCCTTTGCACTATTCCTGG
>JAEIGA010005756.1_pt1 | contig 18877 bp, 12 predicted proteins | sample 9270691 | NCBI WGS metagenome assembly JAEIGA01 (sample SAMN17057246, study PRJNA624740) | gut metagenome | biome: biome; isolation source: fecal sample | host: Bos grunniens | place: China: Xizang | collected 2019 | reverse complement strand
TGCAGAAGATGTGTTACCTTGTTCCGAATCCGACTCGCGATTACTTCAAGGCATTGAGCCATTACACCATAAACAGCGTTCAGGTCTTCGATTTGGCAGGCAAACTCTTGATAGAAGAGAAACTGAATCACTTCGAAGCCTTAATCGATGTAAGCGATTTTGCAGCGGGAACGTACATCGTGAAAATCAACACCGTAAAGGGAAGCGTGGAAAAGAAGATGATAGTTCAATAGGTTGATGATAAATTATTGAGAACGCAAGATAGGAACGCAAAATCTGTCTTGCGTTTTTTGTTTCTTGATTTCGCTGAATTAAAACAAAGAAACAATTTTCTGAAATCAAGATCTATTTTTCTAAATCTTCGTTTTATTTTTCGCTTTTTATGATTTTAGAAAATGTTTTTGGAAAGTAAAAAACTCTTGTTTGAAATCAAGTTTGGCAGTTAAGACTTTTTTTTGATATTTCGTTTCTCTAATTGGGCTTTTTTTTGTAATATTGCAGATTCTTTTAACAAGGAAAAAAACATCTGACTTATGGCTTTATTGGAAATAAAAGATTTACACGCAAAAATAGGAGAAAGAGAAATTCTTAAGGGAGTTAATTTGACTGTAAACAGCGGAGAAGTTCACGCAATAATGGGTCCTAACGGTAATGGCAAGAGTACGTTGGCCTCAGTCATAGCCGGCAAAGATACTTTCACGGTTACTCAAGGCGAAGTTTTGTTTAAGGGTAAGGATTTATTGTCTTTGCCTGTCGAAGCAAGAGCTGCAGAAGGCGTATTTTTGGGATTTCAATATCCAGTGGAGATTCCCGGCGTTAGTATTACGAATTTCATGCGTACAGCAATAAATGAGCAACGTAAATACAAAGGACTTGATCCTATGAGTGCGAAAGAATTTCTTGCACTTATGGAAGAGAAGAAAAAAGTGGTGCAACTGACAAGCAATTTGGCGAATCGCTCTGTCAATGAAGGATTCTCAGGAGGTGAAAAGAAGAAAAACGAAATTTTTCAAATGGCTATGCTCAACCCAACTTTGTCTATCTTGGACGAAACAGACTCCGGCTTGGATATAGATGCGTTACGAATTGTTGCCGGCGGAGTTAATGCTCTTAAAACCAAAGATAACGCAACCATAGTTATAACTCACTATCAACGATTGTTGGATTATATAGTTCCGGACTTTGTTCACGTTTTGTATGAAGGCAGAATAGTTAAGAGTGGCGACAAATCATTGGCCTTAGACTTGGAAGAAAAAGGCTATGAGTGGATAAAGCAAGAATTAGAAAAAGAAAGATAAGATGGGATTCGAGAAATATTTCACTTCTTCGGGTTGTAATTGTCCTGAACTCAATACTGTGAAAATTCCTTTGAAGGATGGTAAACTTGAAAGCAAGATTGACCTGCCTGAAGAAGTAAAGGATAAGATTATATTTTGCGTTAATGATAACGGAATAAGCATAGAGGTGCTTGCAAACTGCTTTGTAGAAATTCCTTTGCAGATTCAGAATATCATATCAAGCAAAGCAGAAAGCATAAGCAGCATTAAGCTAAACCAAAACTCGCATCTGAAACTCGTACACTGCGATGACTCTTTGCCAAACGCCGTTTGCGAACAGCATAATAAACTTGACGTGATATTGAACGACGGTGCGTCTTTGGATTACTACAAATTGGAAAACATAAACGATTTTTCTTCAATCTATACTAATGTAAACTTCACTCTCGGCAAAGATTCGGCATTAAAGACTTTCGGTTTGAGCCTCAATGGGCAAATAACATCGAACAAAATCAACGTAACGTTTACTCAAAGTGGAGCCTCGGCAGATTTGAATGGGCTTTACCTGATTGATAAGCAACAAAAATCGTCCACAGAGGTAAAAGTAATGCACTGTTCTCCTGATTGTACATCACGACAGTTGTTCAAAGGAATTGCAGACGACGTTTCGCAAGCCGATTTTCAAGGACATATTTTCGTGGATTATGGAGCTAAGGGAACAGAAGCTCTTCAGAGCAGTAAGAATATGCAATTAACCGATAAGGCTAAGGTAAATACTCAACCGTTTCTTGAAATCTACAATGACGATGTCAAATGTTCGCATGGTGCAACGGTGGGACAATTGGACAAAGAGGCATTATTTTATCTTAAATCAAGAGGCATCAGCGACAGAAGTGCGAAAATGTTACTTATGTACGCATTTTGTGAAGAGGTATTGGCGAAAAGCGATATTGTAGAGTTGAAAGAAAGCCTTGGAGATTTGATTAAACGAAGATTGAACGGAGAGTTGTTGAGCTGTGGTGAATGTGTATTTCAATGCAGCAAGATATCAGAAGAATAAAACTTGCAATTATCTCAACGAAAGTCTGAAAGGGAATGAGGATAGCGGTATTTGGTAAACTTCTAAGAAAGGAAGACTTGATTCATGTTCGCAATCTGTTTGAGCAGATTATGAACGAAAGTGGTTCTGTCTTGATTTTCGAAGATTTTTTGAAAGATTTGAACGAGCAATTCGAACTTTCGAAGGATTATTGCTTTGAATCTTTTTCCTTAAACGACGTTTCAAACTTGCAAGCCGACATTTTGTTTTCCCTTGGTGGCGATGGAACACTTTTAGACACGCTGTCCATTTGTGGAAAAGGAGACTTGCCTGTTTTAGGTATAAATTTAGGACATTTAGGTTTTCTTACAAGTGTCGGAAGAGAAGATTGCGACAATTTATTGGAGAAACTAAAACATGGATTATTCAAGATAGAGGAGCATTATCTGCTTAAAGCCGATTGGAAAGATGCCACAAAAGAACATCTTGCGATAAACGAGGTTTGTGTCAGAGGATTGTCTCCTTCGGAACTTTTAGAGACGGAAGTATATGTTAATGGTGAATATCTAAGTACTTATTCTTCTGACGGGCTTATTGCAGCTACTCCGACAGGTTCAACAGCCTATTCTATGAGTTGCGGAGGTCCTATCATAAGTCCTCAATCCAAATGTATATGTCTTACACCTATTTCACCACATAACCTAACTCATCGTCCTCTTATCATACCTGAAGATTCTGAAATAGAGTTTAGAATCTCTCATTCAAAGAATCAAGTCAGCTTACACTTGGATTCACAAAATTATCTCTTGAATCCACCGGCACGAATCTTGATAAGAAAAGCCGAGAAAAAGCTTAAATTGGTCAGAATGGAAAACAACAGTTTTTTCTCTGCAATAAGGAACAAATTGATGTGGGGAACCAATCTGAGAAACACAAACAAAAATGACTGAAAAGAAAAGAATAGCTATATTGGGTTCAACAGGTTCTATCGGCAAACAGGCATTGGACGTGATAAGTCAGCATAGCGATTTACTCACTGCCGAGGTGCTTACAGCCAATAATCAAGCCGATGAACTGATTGCCCAAGCCCTTAAATTCAAACCTAACTGCGTTGTTATTGCAAACAAGGATTTGTATCCGAAAGTAAAGGAAGCATTGAAGGATACAGAGACTAAGGTGTTCGCAGGTAGCGAATCGATAAACGATGTTGTGCAATTGGATTGCGTAGATGTCGTTTTGACTGCCCTTGTCGGCTTTTCGGGTTTACGACCAACCGTTAAAGCAATCGAAAGTGGCAAAGTGATAGCCTTATCCAACAAAGAAACACTCGTAGTCGGCGGAGAATATATCAGTCGCTTAGCAGTAGAAAAGCGTGTTGCCGTTTTGCCGGTCGATTCTGAACATTCGGCAATTTTTCAGTGCCTTTGCGGAGAGGCAGACAACAAAATACGCACGATTTATTTGACTGCATCGGGTGGACCTTTCAGAACAATGAGCTTAAAGCAAATGGAGGAAGTCTCAGTTGCCGAAGCATTAAAGCATCCTAATTGGTCAATGGGACGAAAGGTAACAATAGATTCCGCAAGTATGATGAACAAAGGCTTAGAGATGATAGAAGCAAAATGGTTGTTCGGAGTAGATTCTCAAAACATCAAAGCGGTTGTTCATCCTCAAAGTATAATTCACTCTATGGTAGAATTTGAGGACGGTAGTTTGAAAGCTCAACTTGGAATGCCTGATATGCGTCTCCCGATTCAATATGCCCTAACCTACCCTCAAAGACTGCCGAACAACGTCCCTGCATATAATCCGTTTGAACAAGGTACGCTTACATTCGAGCCTGCAGACATCGAACGCTTCCCTTGTCTTGGTTTGGCATATCAAGCAATCGAGCGTGGTGGAAACGTGCCTGCGATTATGAATGCGGCGAATGAAGTAGCCGTTCAAGCCTTTTTAGATGGTAAAATCAAGTTTACGCATATCGCAAACATAATAGAACGGGCCATGAATACGTTTAGCTATGTGCAAAAGCCGTCATTGGAGGATTATTTCCTTACTGACGCCGAAGTAAGACAAAGTTTAGAACAAGAATACAAATAAGCAAAGAAACAGAATATGAAAATTTTAGCACTGATACTCAGTTTATCCTTCCTTGTCTTTATCCACGAATTGGGGCACTTCCTTTTCGCTCGCTTATTCAAGACAAGAGTAGAACAGTTTTACCTTTTCTTTAATCCGTATTTTTCATTGATAAGAGCAAAACGCTACAATGGAAAATGGCATTTTAGTTTTTTCAGTCGTCAAGCACCGGAAGAATTTGCCGAACACCCCGATAAAACCGAGTGGGGCTTAGGTTGGCTTCCTTTTGGCGGATATTGTTCGATTGCAGGCATGATTGACGAGAGCAATACTTCGGCTGACTCCCTTGCATCAGAACCTCAACCATGGGAATACCGCAGTAAGAAAGCTTGGCAAAGGCTTTTGATTGTCTTAGGTGGCGTTTTGATGAACTTCATCGGAGCAATAGTAATCTTTGCCGGCATTTTATTTACTTGGGGTAAAGAAACACTGCCTCTACAAAACGTTACACAAGGATATGACTATGTAGAAGTTGCACTAAAAGGCGGATTCCAAAACGGAGACATTATTACAAAAGTAGAAGGCAAAGAAGTACATCAACTATCTGATGCTTTAGAACAAATTCTTTTGGACGACACAAGACAGGTCAGCGTTTTGAGAAACGGAGTTGAAGAGACAATAACCTTACCTCAAGACTTCGCAAAACAAATGCTTGCATCGGGAGCAAAACAATTTGCAACGCCTCGTTTCCCTTTTGTGATTGACAATTTCGTTATTGGAAGTGCTGCCGAGAAAGCGGGAATGAAAGTTGGCGACAGCATAACAGCATTGAACGGAGTGAAGACTGCGTCTTTCTCTGACTTTGTTAAGGAAATCGAAAACAAAAAAGGACAAAAGATAGACATTACTTACTATCGTCAAGGCAAAGAAAACATTGCCACAATTCAACTTGGGGCAGATGGAAAGATAGGTGCGGCATGCAAGAATCCTGCTTTGATATACAAAACCGAGAAGACGGAATACAACCTTTTGGAATCGATTCCTGCCGGCATAGCTCAAGGCTGCGAAACCCTTGTAAGCTATGTTAAACAGTTTAAGTTGGTATTCACGAAAGAAGGTGCATCACAGTTAGGTGGCTTTGGAGCAATCGGATCTATGTTCCCTGAAACATGGAATTGGGCTTTGTTCTGGAATATGACTGCATTCTTATCGATAATACTTGCTTTTATGAACATATTACCAATACCTGCTTTGGACGGAGGCCATGTTATGTTCACGCTTTGGGAAATGATAACAGGTAAAAAGCCGGGAGACAAATTCATGGCAAGAGCTCAAACAATTGGAATGGCGATACTGTTTGCCCTTTTGATATATGCAAACGGCAACGACTTATATCGTTGGATCAGTTCGAAGTTCTAAATCAGCAAAACAAACAATAAGACAAACAATATAAGCCTGCAAGGCAATAGGACGAAGATTCGCAATAAGGGTTAAAACAATCCCTTTTGCGAATCTTTGTTTTAATTTACTCAAATCAAGAAACGATTTCTTGAAATCAAGTTTCGATCGACTGAATCTTGATTTTATTTTTGTAAAACAAAGAATCGCGAAATAGGATTAAAATTTGAAATAAAGCTGTACGCCTATATCCTGTTTATGATTGGAGTTTATCAGATCGTTTCCAGAAGATATGCTTTGCTTTTCACTAAACAAAGTCAGAGCATAACGCATCGAGAGTTGTATGTCTTGAAAAAGATTACATCGAAGGAAGATATATGCTCTGTGTCCTTTATCATATACGCTTACCGTAGAGAATGATAATGGCAGATTGTATTCGTAAATCGAGAAATGTGAGTCGTAGTCATCTGTATCAAAATAAGCATAACGCAGATTGAGTTTCAAAGGTAAGCGAGGTAGCGTAAAAAGCGACTCAAGATAAAAATACATTCCTTTTGAGGCTGTCTCAAAACGATTGATGCAATATGCAGAACGTGCATTCAAAGCAATAAAGTCATTAAACGCGTGTTCAACCGTCAGCTGTGCAAGAAAGTAATTCTCGCTTTTCAGATTCGGCATATCGTTTTTGTCATCTCTTTGTCGCGAATTGAGTTTTGAAAGAAATCGAATCGAACTCTGCTCAGTTGGTGTGTATATCAGTTCTGTTTTTATTTTGAATCCATTTGCCGACAAAGTGCTTTGATAGGTAGAGAAAGGGAAACGAAAGAGATCACAACCTAAATAATATCTGAAAACACTGCTAACCCTATGTGCAAATGCGAGATTGATTGCTTTCTCGTTTGCAATGCGACTTTGGGCTGAAAGAGCGGAGGCATAATGATTTTGAAAACGTTTGTCGTAATTCCTGTACGAAACAGAGAGAGTGGTTTTGTAGTCTAAGTTAAACTGCAGTCCGAACAACATAGCTGTGGCTTTATTTTGACTGACGGCTGTTTCGCCAAAGACTCTCATTTGTTTGAAAAGATAGGATGCGTTAATCGAATAAACGCTGTTTTGTTTTCCTTCGAAATAATATTGTTGGTAGTCTCTGCTTTGATGATGCAGGCTGTCTTTGTAAGCGTATGCGAAAGCGGTCAACCCGATCTGCAAGCCCTTTCTGTCGTATGCCCAATGCAATCCTGCCATTCGTGTGGTTATTGAGTCTTTTGTTTCTATCTCGTGCGGAGTACGATGCAGTCCTGTGGTCATAAGATTTCCCGAATAATCATTCCTGCTCGCACTTGCAAAGACAAAAAGATTCGTATTAAAGACATCGATATTTGCAGCAATGCCTCGATTGTAGTCTGTTTCAGAACTGGAACGATGAGGCATTATTCCGTATGAACGTTTCTTCACAATGGCATCTGTATTCAAATAAGAAAGCGAAAAGCCTTGCGACAAAGCTAACCCCTCTCCGAAATTCAAACGATAATCTCCAAGTGTAAGTTGATCCAATATACCGATTTGCTTGAGTGTTAGTTGAATCGAATAATGGTCAAAGCCATAAGGTTGCAAGGAATCGAAAAATGGTTCTCCAGCATCTTTATCTGCAACAACCGAAAATTGAAGTCTGTCAAAGTAATTGAAATTATACCTCAGAGTTGTCGAAAATGGTTGTCCTTGATAGCCTTTCCCATCTGTTCGAAGGTAGCCTTTGGATTGCTCAAGCACTTGACGATATTGCAGTCTTAAGTCCTGACGGTTGTATTTGGCTATGCTGTCAAATCTCAAAGGCGGTTTCCAATCGGTCTTTCTGACATAAATAAAAGGCATTATGAGATTTATCGTTTCGGAATCAAAGCCATTGATGTGTGAAAGTTCATATATGGATAGCAACTCCCCCGTTTCTCGTATATAATGTTGCAAAGAGAAAATCTGAAAGTCATTTAAGCCCAATATTTGCAGTTGCGTTTCGGTTGCATTGTTAAGATTAAGCGGGGTTAGTGCAAAACTATGCAGGGTTTCAAGCCATTCTTCTTTTGCTTCTTCACTTATCTCCAAGTCTTCAATATCTTTGGAGCGTTTTTCGATGAATTGATTTACATCTTGCTGTGCGTTGAGTTTTAGAAAACAAAAAAGCACAAGACAAATCGAAACAAATAATCGTGCCGTATTCATCTTGTGCAACTATTTCAAACAAACAAATTTCTTAACCGCATTTACTCCAACCGCAAGATGAGCATTGCTTGCATCCTCCTGTGTATATGATCGGCTCTCCGCATTGAGGGCATTTCTCACCCTCAACAACAGTACCGTCTTTCACATAACGTTTCAAGGCTCTTGCGATTCCGTTTTTCCAAGTGTTGATAGAATCAGTATCCAAAGTAAGCTTGGAAATCAATTCTATAACATTTGCTATAGGCATTCCATGACGGAGTATTCCCGAAATCAACTTAGCATAATTCCAATACTCTTTTTTGAACATTCGAGAAAGGCCTTCGAATATTACTTTGTAACCATCGTTATCTAAAAATTGGAAATCGTATCTTGCAGGTTCGTTTCCTTCTTTCACTCTGATAACCCAGCCTTTTTCTACGTTGTTTGGCAATACGAAACTATCAGCTTTTCCGGAGAAAATCTCGTATGGACGTCCCTCATACAAACCTACAACGGCTATCCACTTTTCTTTGTCATTTTGGAATCGGATAATCTCTGCCTCAAGTTTTTTAGGACGTTTAGGAGCTTTGGTTTCGGTAAAAACAGTATTCGGTTTAGTATTTCCAGACACCAACACACCGTCTCTTGAGCCGTCTCTGTATATCGTCATTCCCTTACAACCGCTTTCCCACGCTGTTTGGTAAATCTTATCCACAACATCTTCTGTCGTTTCCTTTGGAATATTCACCGTAACTGAGATAGAGTGATCCACCCACTTTTGAATAGCACCTTGCATCTTCACTTTGTTCACCCAATTAACACAATTGGCTGTCGCATTGTGATAAGGAGATTTCGCAATTACAGCTTGCAACTCTTCTTCGCTGTATTTGTATTTCATCTCTTCAACATTATATCCGTTGATTTCTGCCCACACAGCAAATTTATGGTGTAACACATTGTATTCTTCCCACGCTTGTCCCTCTGCATCATAGAATGAAACCTTAGCATTGTTGTCATTCGGATTTACTTTCCTACGACGTTTGTATGATACTAAGAATGCAGGTTCTATTCCCGAAGATGTTTGTGTACAAATGCTCACACTGCCTGTCGGAGCTATGGTAAGAAGAGCGATATTTCTTCTTCCGTATTCTTTCATCATAGAATACAATTCTTCATCCGCAGCTTTCAAACGTTGGATAAATGGATTATTCTCTTCTAATTTGTAATCGTAAATAGGGAATGCGCCTCTTTCCTTAGCCATTATTGCAGATGAACGATAGGCTGAGCAAGCAAGATGCTTTTGAACCTCAACTGCAAAATCCGTAGCTTCATCTGTGCCGTATGTAAAGCCCATTGCAGCCAACATATCCCCTTCTGCAGTAATTCCAAATCCTGTTCGTCTTCCCTCTAAACACTTCATCTTGATATTCAACCAAAGTTCTTTCTCAACTCTCTTTATTTCTTCAGGTTCTGGATCTGATTCTATTTTTGCAAGTATGCGTTCAATCTTCTCCATTTCCAAGTCAATAAGGTCGTCCATCAATCTTTGACCCTTTTGAACGTGGGTTTTGAATAACTCAAAATCAAAACGAGCAGACTCCGTAAACGGATTTTCAACGTATGAATACAAGTTTATTGCAAGTAAACGACAACTATCGTATGCACATAATGGGATTTCACCACATGGATTTGTAGATATAGTTTTGAAACCAAAAGAAGCATAGCAATCAGGAACTGACTCTCTAATTATAGTATCCCAAAACAACACCCCAGGTTCGGCACTCTGCCAAGCATTATGAATAATCTTTCGCCACAAAGCCCTTGCATCTATTTCCTTTGTTATGTTTGGCACATCCGAATCGGTGCGGAATTGTTGCGTATATGGCTTTCCACTTACCACACAACGCATAAAATCATCATCAATCTTGACAGAAACATTCGCTCCAGTTATTTTATTCAACTCCATCTTTGCATCGATGAAATCTTCTGCATCAGGGTGTTTAATGGAAATGGACAACATCAAAGCACCTCTTCGACCTCCTTGTGCAACTTCTTTGGTCGTATTGGAATATCTTTCCATGAACGGAACTATACCTGTAGAAGTCAATGCTGAATTTTTAACTGGACTCATCTTAGGTCTGATATGCGAAAGGTCATGCCCCACTCCTCCTCTTCGTTTCATTAATTGAACTTGCTCTTGGTCTATTTTCAAAATTCCACCATAAGAATCGGAATTCGTAGGATTGCCTATCACAAAACAGTTTGACAGAGACACAACTTGAAAATCATTACCTATACCCGCCATTGGGCTGCCTTGCGGAATTATGTATTTGAAATCTTTCAGCAACTCGTAAATTTCATCCTCACTCATCGGATTAGAATATTTACGTTCTATTCTCGCAAATTCCCTTGCCAAACGTCTGTGCATCTGATCAGGGTTCAATTCAAATACTCTTTCTCCATCTCTGAGGGCATACTTGTTAAACCAAACGTCTGCAGCCAAAGCATCCCCCTTAAAATACTTTACGCAAGATTCGATAATGTCTTCTTTCTTTAATTCTTTAAGTTCCATTTCTGCCTCTGTAATATTGTCTGTCTTTTCTTTATTTTCAGTTTCCATATCACCCCTTTGTGCCACAGAAACTTTATCTTCTTCCGCCTTTTCTTTATTTTCGAAAGATAAATCTGTCGATGATGAAAACAAGTCTAATTCCATAATTGCACAAATTTGAGTTGCAAACTTACAAATATTATTCTTCGAAACAAAAACAGTCCTTGATTAAGTTATTAACAAATATTGAAAACACATTCACAAATCTCTTTACTTTTAAGGATTATGTTATTTTATCATTTGTTGAAAACAGATTTTGATTTCGACGAAGTTTTTTGTTTCGTTTTTATTTTCTACCTTTGCAAACGCTGATATTCAAAAATGGATTTCGATATGAGAAAAATACAAATGGTTGATTTACGTCTGCAATATGAAAAGATAAAGACGGAAATTGATAACGGAATAGCAGAAGTAATAAACTCAACCGCTTTTATAAGAGGGACTAAAGTAGATGATTTCTCTAAAGAATTGGCTACTTATTTAGATGTAAAACATGTTATTCCTTGTGGCAACGGTACCGATGCTCTGCAAATCGCTCTTATGTCTTTGGGGTTGAAACCAAGTGATGAGATCATTTGCCCAGCATTTACATTCATTGCTTCTGCGGAAGTGATTGGTCTTTTGGGGTATCGTCCTGTTTTTGTCGATGTAGATTATAATTCTTTCAACGTTACCGCAAAAAATATCGAGCAAGCCATTTCAGTCAAAACAAAAGCTATCATACCGGTTCACCTTTTTGGTCAAGCTGCTCCAATGGAAGCTATAATGGATATTGCAAAAAAATATGATTTACACGTAATAGAAGACACGGCTCAAGCACTTGGTGCCGATTATATCTACGAAGACGGTCATAAACAAAAACTCGGAACAATAGGAACAATAGGTTGCACATCATTTTTCCCTTCAAAAAATTTAGGTTGCTATGGAGACGGAGGTGCTATATTCACTAATGATGATGTTTTGGCAGAAAAGATGAGAATGATTTCAAATCACGGCATGAAAGAAAGGTATCATCACGATGTTTTGGGAGTAAATTCTCGTTTAGACACAATTCAAGCAGCTGTTTTATCAGCTAAATTAAAACATCTCGATGAATACGCTCAAGCACGAAACGAAGCAGCAAAAGTATATAATGAAGCATTTGCGGAAATAGAAGAATTGATTTTACCTAAGCAAGAGTCGTTTTCTTCTCATGTATATCACCAATACACATTGAAAGTAAAGAACGGACGAAGAGATGATTTGAAGGCATTCTTGGCAGAAAACAACATTCCGTCAATGGTATATTATCCAATTCCTTTACACAAACAAAAAGCCTTTCTTCCAATTGCTCGTCAAGGGAGTACATTTGAAATCTCGGAAAAATTATCGGAAGAAGTTTTATCTTTACCTATGCACACCGAATTAGACGAAGAGCAACTGCAATACATAACATCGAAGATCAAAGAATTCTTTTCAAAATAATCAATCGACAAGAAACTAAGAACAGCATCTGTAGTCAAATCTTGAAGATATGAGGTCAAAAAAACGAAATGCGATAATAAAATATTAAAACAAAGAAACAGAACAACGAAATCAAGAAAGCGTTTATTCTTTTCAAGAGATAATAAACGCTTTTTTAGTAAAAGAAAATGTGATACTTAGCAATATCTAGTCAGGGAAAAACGTTGAAAAAAGACAATAAAGCACCGAATACATATATGAAAAAACTGCAAAAATCATCTGAGCAGGTTATGACAAGAGTCTTTTTTGTCATATCGTTATTGGTGTTTTTATTTTACAGCAACGAAAAAGCGATTGCAACGCCTGATAGTTTGAGAGTTCAGAAAGTTGGGTTGGTGTTAAGCGGTGGCGGAGCAAAAGGCGTGGCTCACTTAGGAGTGCTGCGGGCTCTTGAAGAGGCTGAAATCCCGATTGATTATATTTGCGGCACTTCAATGGGTGCGATAATCGGAGGGCTATACGCATCAGGCTATTCGATAGAAGAAATCGAATACATCTTCTATTCCAATGAATTTCAATATTGGCTGACCGGTAAAATCGAAGATGATTACGTGTATTTCTTCAAAAAAAAGGCTCAAACACCTAAATTTTTCACTGTTTCTTTCGATACAGAAAATAAGTTCTCGTTAAAACTACCTACAAGCATAATCGACCCTGCTCAAATGGATTACGCTTTTATGGAAATATTTTCTCCAGCTTCTAAAGCCTGCAAAAATGATTTTGACAGTTTGATGATACCATTTTTTTGCGTTGCATCAGATATTGAAAATCATAAAGAAGACATCATAAAGCAAGGAGACTTAGGATTAGCTATCAGAGCATCTATGACAATTCCTTTTGTATTTTCTCCTATTAAGATCGATGACAAAGTGCTATTTGATGGAGGAATGTATAATAACTTTCCTGCAAAAGAAATGCTCAATACATATAATCCGGATATAATAATCGGAGTGAAAGTTGTTGGTAATTTTGAACCACCTAAGCATGGGGATATGCGTTCTTATGTGGAAAATATGCTGACAACAAGTTCCGATTACAACGTATATTGTTCTAACAGCGTGCTTATAGAACCCGAACTGAGCGGCATCAATATTCTGGAATTTGATAAGATGAAAAAATGCGACAAAGCAGGATATGAAGCCACTGTCAAAAAAATCCCGGAAATCAGAGAATTTCTTCTTGATAGTGTAAGCAAAAATATTGTTTCTGAAAAGCGAAAACAATTCAATAGTAAAAAGCCTCACTTAGATGTAAAGGCTATCAGTATCGAAGGATTGACAAATAATCAAAAACGATTTATATCATCCGTAATTCATCATGAGGATTATCTTGTCGATAGGAAAGAAACTCTCAATACAAAAATATTGAAGAGAAACTATCTCTCTCTTTATTTGGACAACAACATAAAGAACATACATCCGAAATTAAAATACAACGACTATTTCAACTCTTACATACTTAATCTCGACATTAACACAGAGAGTTATTTAAGAATGAACCTTGGAGGTATGGTTTCTACTAATCCTATCAGTTTTATATATAGCGGAGTGGATTTTAATTTTCTCAATCGACACGCTTGGTTGATTCAAGCCAACACATACCTCGGTAGATTTTACAGTTCCTTATCTCTAAAAACGAGAGTGGATTTTGCCTCAATATATTCTTTCTTTATGGTGTCAGAATTAAATATCAATAAATGGAATTACTATCGTATGAGAGCAGGGTTGTTTTCTTACTCTCCGATTAATTATCTTGAACAATCGGAAAGTAATTTCCAATTAAGTTTTGGTATGCCTCTTGATACTAAAGACAAATTAGTATTCTCTGTTGGCCTTGGAAGAATTAATGACAAATATTTTGCAAAAGACTTTGGTGTTGTGCAAACCGACATACCTGATCGTTCAAGTTTTGAACATTTCGCAATAGGTTTGAAAGAAGAATACAACAATCTTGATGATGATATGTTCCCGACAAGCGGACACTATCACAAACTCTCGTTACAATACGTCAATGGTATAGAAAAATGTTTCCCAGGTAATACTACCGATAACAGTTACTCATACAGCTCGCCTCATTCTTGGTTTCAAATAAAGATGTTATCAAAAATGTATTTTGATTTAAGCGATAACTTCAAAATAGGGCTTAGAGGAGATGTGTTTTATTCATTTCAGGAATTATTTGACACATATAAACCGAGCATTCTCAACGCAGGGGTATATGCACCTACTATTGAAACTCTTACTCAATACATCCCCGAATACAGATCGAACAAATACTTTGCTTTTGGTTTAGGAGGTATTTATTCTTTGCAAACTATTTTGAATGTAAACCTATCTATGAGATTAGATGCTTATATTTACGCACCTATACAGCAAATTCTTACAGAAGACAACCTTGTTCCTTACTATGGAGAATTACTCAAAACGACATATTTAATCTCATCAGCATCTGTAGTTTTGAAAACGCCGATAGGACCTTTGAGTTTGATTTTTTCTTATCATCAACGAGATGACCAAAACATAAATCCGTTTTCATTTTCTTTGAACTTCGGATATGCAATCCTTAATAACAGAAACATAGAAAAGTAATGATAAAAACAAGTCTATTAAACAAAAGATATGGAGAGTTACATGTTCTAAAGGATGTTGATTTACAAATAATGCCTTCTGAAATTGTAGCCCTTATGGGAGCATCCGGAGCGGGAAAAACAACATTGTTGCAAATCATCGGCACTTTGGACAAAGCTGATAGCGGACAGATATTGATAAACAACAGAGATGTTACAAAACTTTCGGATAACAAATTATCGGAATTTCGCAACAAAGAAATCGGATTTGTGTTTCAATTTCATCATTTGCTTGCAGAATTTACCGCATTGGAGAATGTTATGTTACCTGCTTTAATCGGCAAACAGAACAAGAAAGAAACAGAAGAGAGAGCTAAAGAATTGTTGAACATAATGCATCTTTATGACAGAGCAAACCACAAACCATCTCAATTATCCGGAGGAGAACAACAACGTGTTGCTGTCGCAAGAGCTTTAATTAACTCTCCATCTGTAATATTGGCTGATGAACCAAGCGGAAATCTTGATAGTCGCAATGCAAAAGAGTTGCACGAATATTTTTTCAAGTTAAGAGAAACTTATAAACAAACTTTTTTAATCGTAACACATAGTGAGGAACTTGCGAAGATGTCAGATAGAATGATTGAAATGCAAGACGGAAAAATAATATGACAATGGACAAACAAATAATCTACGGTTTAAGACCGGTAATCGAAGCTGTAAAATCAGGAAAAGGAATTGACAGAATTTTTTTTCAAAGTAATCTGCAAGGAAAGTTGTTTTTCGAGCTAAAAACACTGCTTGCACAAAACGAAAAACACATATCGACACAATATGTTCCTGTAGAAAAACTCGACAGACTTGTTGGCAAACAAAATCATCAAGGAGTCGTTGCTCAACTTTCCTTAATCGAATATAGGGATATTGAAGAAATAATAGAGGAAATAGAAAGCAATAATGAGAAACCTTTTTTGCTTATGTTGGATAGTATTACGGATGTAAGAAATCTTGGAGCCATTGCAAGAAGTGCAGAATGTGCAGGTGTTCATGCTTTGATAGTACCTCAACAATCAACTGCTCCTATAAATCAAGATGCCATTCGCACATCGGCAGGAGCTTTGTTGCGACTACCCGTATGCAGAGTAGCCAATACAAAAACTTTACTCAACTTAGTGAAATCTTTAGGAATCACTACCTATGTAGCAACCGAGAAAGCCGATAAAGATTACACATCAATGAATGCAGAAGAAGCACTGATGATAATTATGGGTAACGAAGAGAAAGGGGTGAATCCGCAAATTATAAAGATGGCAGACAATTTGCTAAGTATTCCTATAAAAGGCTGTATTGAAAGTTTGAATGTATCAGTTGCGGCAGGCGTAGTGATGTATGAAGTCGTAAGACAACGAGAAAAAAGAAGCTAAATAGTGGAATAAATTTTTATTTATTTTGTTACTCGGAGTAAAAGTATTATCTTTGCATCCGAAATAACAAAACAACATTGGATATAAAACAACTCTTACCGAAATTTTCTGTGGTACTTTCTCCTATGGAGGCAGTTACCACTCCGCCTTTCAGAGTCATATGCAAACACTATGGAGCTGATGTATTGATTAGTGAATTCATATCATCGGATGCCATTTCTCGCAATGTAGATTCTTCGCTAAAAAAAATGACATTTGAACATAGTGAACGACCATTGGCAATTCAAATATTCGGTAACAACGAAGAAAGTTTGTGCACAGCTGCTCAAATAGCGGAACAAAACAATCCTGATTTCATCGATATAAATTGGGGATGTCCCGTTAGGAAGATAGCAGGCAAAGGATGCGGTAGCGGTATTTTGAACGATATTCCAAAAATGATAAAATTAACAAAAGCCGTTGTCGATACTGTGAACATACCTGTCAGCGTCAAAACACGCTTGGGCTATAGCGATAATGACAAACCGATTGTCGAAGTTGCAGAACGTCTTCAAGACGTCGGTGTTCAACTGCTCAGTATTCATGGACGTACTCGTTCACAAATGTACAAGGGAACAGCAGATTGGTCATTGATTGGAGAGGTAAAAAACAATCCTCGCATGCATATTCCTATTTTTGGCAATGGAGATATAGATTCGGCAGAGAAAATGCTCGAATACAAAAATCGTTATGGAGTTGACGGCATACTTATAGGGCGTGCAGCGATGGGAAACCCATTCATTTTTCAGCAATGCAAGCAAATTCTTAGTGGCAAGGCAATAGAAACAGTCTCTGTAAAAGAAAGAGCAATGGTATGCAAGAAACATATCGATGGTTTGAAAAGTTGGAGAGGCGAACGCTATGCTTTGCTCGAGATGCGTAAGTTCTATTCGGGCTATTTCAGAGAACTAAAAAATTTCAAACCATACAGAATAAGACTTGTTACGGCTGAAAGTTACGAAGAAGTGAATGCAATATTAGAAGAAGTTGAACAGAACCTAAGCTACGAATAAAGGGGAGAGAGAATAAAAGAATCAAAAGTAATGGACTTCAAACTGAAAGCAGCATTTAAGCCTATGGGGGATCAGCCACAAGCTATATCCCAATTGGTGGACGGATTAAAAAACGGATCGCCTGCTCAAGTATTACAAGGAGTTACAGGAAGCGGAAAGACCTTTACAATAGCAAATGTTATAGAACAAATAAAAAAACCGACTCTTGTAATGAGTCACAACAAAACACTTGCCGCTCAATTATATAGCGAGTTCAAGAATTTCTTTCCCGATAATGCAGTAGAGTATTTTGTTTCCTATTACGACTACTATCAACCTGAAGCATACATTGCTCAAACCAATACATACATTGAAAAAGACCTCTCGATAAACGATGAATTGGAAAAACTGAGACTATCTGCCGCCTCTGCCCTACTCTCAGGACGGAAAGATGTTATAGTGGTCAGTTCCGTTTCTTGTATATATGGTATAGGTAATCCTGAAGATTTTGCAAACGGAACGATATATCTAAGCAAAGGACAACACTTAGAGAGGAATAAGTTTTTGTTGGATTTGGTCGATAGCCTTTATTCTCGAAATGAAATTGAGTTTATACGAGGACGATTCAGAGTAAAGGGTGATGTAATCGATATATTCCCTCCTTATTTAGACTATGCCTACAGATTGATATTTTGGGATGATGAAATAGAAGCAATGGAAACGATCGATCCTATAAGCGGCAGTCGCATCGAATCCTTGAACGAAATGGTCATTTACCCTGCAGGCAACTTTTTAACCAATAAGAATACATTAGCATCTGCATTGCATCAGATTCAAAGCGATATGTTCTTACGATGCGATGAATTTCGAGACAGCGGACGCAATCTTGAAGCAAAACGATTGGAAGAGAGAGTGAACAACGACATTGAAATGCTTCAAGAGTTGGGCTATTGCAGCGGCATAGAAAACTATTCGAGATATTTCGATGGAAGAAAACCGGGTTCAAGACCATTCTGTCTTATCGACTATTTCCCCGATGATTTTCTTCTTGTGATAGATGAAAGCCATGTAACAGTCCCTCAGATAAGAGCAATGTACGGAGGAGATCGTTCTCGCAAAAGTTCATTGGTTGAATATGGCTTTAGACTACCTTCGGCTTTTGACAACAGGCCATTGAAGTTTGAAGAGTTCCAACAATTACAAAATCAGACAATATACATATCAGCCACACCTGCAGATTTTGAAATAAATGAAGCGGAAGGAGTCGTAGTCGAGCAAATCATACGCCCGACAGGACTTTTGGATCCGCCGATTGAGATACACCCTGCAAAGAATCAGGTCGATGATTTATTGGAAGAAATCGATAGAGTTGTGGAAAAGCATGAAAGAGTCTTGGTTACGACTCTGACAAAGAGAATGGCGGAAGAATTAAGTCGCTATTTGACCAATGTCGGAGTTAGAAACAAATACATACATTCTGACATTGAAACTCTGGAACGAGTAGAAATAATGGAAGAATTGAGAGAGGGCGTTTTTGATGTATTGATAGGCGTAAACTTGTTAAGGGAAGGATTAGACTTACCCGAAGTAAGCCTTGTTGCGATATTGGATGCGGACAAAGAAGGCTTTTTAAGAAGTGATCGGGCTCTGATTCAGACGATAGGAAGAGCGGCAAGAAATGTCAGCAGTAAAGCAATCCTTTATGCCGATCACATAACCGACAGTATGAAGCGTGCTATCAAAGAAAATACTC
>JAEIGA010005755.1_pt1 | contig 18881 bp, 16 predicted proteins | sample 9270691 | NCBI WGS metagenome assembly JAEIGA01 (sample SAMN17057246, study PRJNA624740) | gut metagenome | biome: biome; isolation source: fecal sample | host: Bos grunniens | place: China: Xizang | collected 2019 | reverse complement strand
TGGATGTAAAACTTTGTATAAATTTTCTGTTCCAGCGTCAAAGGATAAAATCCAAATTACAGGTGGATATTGATTTTCTCTTGTTTTTGCAGCTTTTTTGATTTCAGCAATTTCTTTTATCAATTCAAGAGAAAGATTTTCTCCAGAAGTTTCGATTAAAACAGAGAATTTTGGATTTTCTAAAATTGCTTTTACAAATTTTGAAAAATCAGGATGAAGCAAAGGCTCTCCCCAAAGGGAAAGTGAAATTACAGCCTTGTCAGAAAAATTATTGGCTTTTTCTAGGAATTTTTGGAAATTTGAAAAATCCATAAAAGCAAAACTGTCGTTTTTTGAGATTTCTGCTGGATTTTTTCCAAAATGATTTTTACAAGCTTCTGGATATGGGCAATAATCACAACTTCCGTGGCAACTTGCTGCAATTTGCAAATTATAAAATCCTGGAAGAACTTGTAAAATTTCTGGAGATTTTTCTGCCAGTTCACATTTTTCTGTGGCTGATAAAGTTTTTCCAAGTTTTTTTTCTTCGGCCTCAATTAGTTTTTCAAATCTTTCGCAAAGAATTTTTCCAAATTTTGAGCCAGAAGCAAATTCTAGGCGAGAAAGTCTAAAATCCTTGTCTGAAATTAGAGTTTCGATTTCAAAGGAGTTTATGTCTTTTTTGATTAAGTCAAAAATTGATGTTCGAAAAACTTTTCCATCTCCAAGTTCTGGATTTTGCTTTGAAAGTTGCAATAAAATTTTTAGAGTGCCAAGGTGAATGATTTCTGGCGTAATTCCGTAAGGGTATCCGTCTGCAAAAGTGTATTCTGCACCGTATTTTTCATGCTGATGGCAAAGTTCTTTTGTAAGTTCTAAATCTAAAAATGGGCAATCTGACCAAGTGTAAATTACAGATTCAGCCTGTTTTTTTTCAGCTTCGGTAATAAGGTTTTCTAAAAGTTCTGTAAGACTTGATTTTTGGATTTCAAAATATTCAAGGTTTGAGTCTAAGTTAGAAATCCATTTTTGTGTTTTTTCAAAGGCGGATTTTTCAAATTCTCCGTGATATAAAGCTACTGCAAATTTCATAAATAGATTATCGGAAAGTTTATGGGGAGAATTTAGAAGAATGAATTGGGAAATTTATCACGGGGATTGTTTGGTAAAACTTTTTGTTTAACAGCAAAAAAAATTGCCACGGGGATTTCTGGTGTACACTTTTTTTTCAGGACTAACGCCCTTCACTTAAAATAGTGGGTTGCGTTAGCAAACCACAAATCTGTGTGGTAAAAAAAATCGTCACTGGGCTTACTTACTAACGCCTTTTGCTTAACAGCAAGATTTCCGCAGGGATTCAGGGTGTACACTTTTTGTACACCCTGAACAAAGGTGAGTCTAGGGATTAAGTGAAACTACTCTTGACCGCCTGTATTTATTCAAGAATTACAATTTCACTAGAAAAAACTAAAACATCTCCCTATCCTTTCTATTCAACTTTTCCCAAATTTATGATATACTTTTTTCGAGGAAAAAATTGATAGAGCAAAAAGAAACTGTTTTTACCGTTACAGAATTAACTAACAGAATAAAAAATCTCTTAGAATCTGAGTTTGCAGAATTTCCTTTTACTTTAGAAGGAGAAATCTCAAATTATCGGCCCTCAAGTAGCGGTCACATTTATTTTACACTAAAAGATGACAAAGCTGCCATAAAAGCTTGTTTATTCAAGGGAAATGCTCTAAAACTCACCTTTACTCCAAAAGATGGGATGATGGTTCGGGTAAAAGGAAGTATTTCTGTTTATCCACCGCAAGGAAGCTATCAGATTATTGTTTCTCGAATGGAACAATCTGGTGTTGGTGATATTCTTCAAATGCTAGAAGAGCGAAAACGTCGCCTCGCCATGGAAGGCCTTTTCGATGAGGAAAGCAAAGTAAATCTTCCATTTTTTCCAACAACTATTGGGGTGGTTACAAGTCCAACAGGAGCTGCACTGCAAGATATTCTTAATATCACAAAACGAAGAAATCCTTTGGTAAATGTTTTGGTTTTGCCTTGTAGCGTTCAAGGTTCTGAGGCAGCTTCCCAAATTGCAGCACAAATCCGCTACGCAAACGCTCACCAACTTTGCGACGTTTTAATCGTAGGTCGCGGCGGTGGCTCTTTGGAAGATTTGCTACCATTTTCAGAAGAAATCGTTGTTCGAGCTGTGGCTGAATCTAGCATTCCAACAGTTTCTGCTGTGGGTCACGAAATTGACTGGGCTATCAGTGATTTTGCAGCCGATAAAAGAGCTCCAACTCCTTCTGCAGCCGCAGAATTATGTACGCCCCTACTTTCAGACATTACAAACTATATTCAACAGGTTAAAAATCAACTGGGTCAAACCATAGAAAGCAAAATATCAAATTGCAAATTATTGATAAAAAGCTTCACGCCAGAATCTTTAGAAATGAGTTTTAGAACCATCGAGCAACCCTATCTTCTTCGATTTGACGACTTAAAAGAACAAATTTTGGAAAACATCGCAGAAAAAACAGAAAATTATCGAAAGCGAATAGAAAATGCAAAAATCCGCATAGAAGCCGCAAATCCAAAATTGATTTTAGCCCGTGGATATGCCATGGTTCGGGATAAAGAAACTGGAAAAATTATTACAAAGGCTTCCAGCGTAAAACCTGGGCAAGTTTTGGAAATTGTACCAGAAAATGGCACAATTAACGTAACTGTAAATTCTACAACAAATTAATATCATTAAAAAACGAGATATAGAAAAGTTTGCGTTGCAAGCTTTTTATAGGAGCTAAAATATGAAAAACTTTGAAGAAAAACTTAATAGATTAGAAGAAATTGCAGAATCAATTAGAAAAACTGATGTTTCTCTAGAAGATGCAGTAAGTTATTTTGAAGAAGGAATTACTCTAGCAAAAAAACTAGAAAAGGATTTGGAAAAAATTGAAAACAAAGTTCAAATTTTAATGAATAATCCAACTCCGATTGAAAACAAGCCTGAAATCAGTCCATATAACGAGCTTTTTTAATTTAAGGATTTTGCTTTGATAAAAAATACAATTTCCCGCGCAGGATCAAAAAATCCTGTTAAACTTTTACCCACTGAAGTTGCTAGAAAAATTGCAGCTGGAGAAGTTATAGATCGACCAGCCTCTGTTTTACGAGAATTCTTAGATAATGCTGTGGATTCTGGTGCAGATTCAATCACTGTAGACATTAACGGTGGTGGAATTGATTCCATTCGAGTAAAAGACAACGGAACAGGCATGACAAAAGAAGATTTAATTGCTTGTGCAAAGCCTCATTCCACAAGTAAAATCACTTCTGAGTCTGACTTACAAAAACTTTCTACCCTCGGATTTCGAGGCGAAGCTCTTGCTTCTATTGCAGCAGTTAGTCGCTTAGAAATCACATCTTTACGGAAAAATGAAAAAATCGCCTACAAAATGACAGCGCCTTTGGCAGGAAATGGTGAAAATCAAGTGGAAGTTGCAACTCTTTCAGACGGAACTGTAGTTTCTTCAAAAAATTTATTTGAAAACATCCCAGCTCGTCGTCTTTTTCTAAAACGCCCAGCCACTGAAACAACTCTTTGTAAGCAAACTTTTATCGAAAAAGCCATGCCCTTTCCTGAAGTTGGATTTAAGTTCATAGTAGACGGAAAAGAAAAATTTAATCTTGTGAAAAATCAAAGTCTAAAAGATAGATTTACAGAATGTCTTGAATTGGGAGGATATTCAAAACTTTTTCAAGAAGTAAATTTTTCAGATTCTGAAAAGGGACTTTGGAAAGGAACTTTGGTTTTAGGTGATATTAGCCAATCCCGAGGTGATAAAAAATTTATCTATATTTTTGTAAATGGTCGCCGAGTTACTGAATTTTCCCTTGTTCAAGCAATTGAATATGGTGCAACCGGATTTTTTCCAAATGGAACTCACCCAATTGCCGCATTATTTTTGGACGTAGATTCTTCTGTTGTGGATTTTAACATTCATCCCGCAAAAAAAGAAGTTAAGTTTTTGGATATTGGACCAATTCATCACGCAGTTTCTGTTTCAACAAGAAATTTCTATGCAAAATCTGCAATAAAACCTAGCACAGATTTTTCTTTGCCAGAAAGTCGGATTGGAGTTTCAAATCCAAGTAAAAACTTATCTTCGACTTCAAGTTTGCCAAAATCTGATAATTTTGCTTCCTCTGGATTTTCAAATAAATCATCAGGATTTTCAAATTATAAAGCAAATAATTTTTCTACATCAAAAAACTACGAATATTCATCCCATTCAAATGGAGAACTTTTTCCCCGGGAAAAAGAACCTGCTTATAAGGGAAATTTTCATAGCCTTGTAAGTTCCGTTGCTTCTTCATTTCAAGAAAGCACGTCTACAAATGAAATTTCTAAAATGGCTGAAACTGCAATTTCAGAAACTTCTAAAAGTCAAATTGATTTTAAATATTTAGGACAACTTTTTAATGTTTTTTTACTAGTTGAAAAAGGAGATTCTTTATTTTTAGTTGACCAACACGCTGGTCACGAAAGAATACGTTTTGATTCCTTGATGAAAAATGGAAACAAAAAGCAAAATCTTCTAATTCCATATAGAATTAAAACTGAAAGTCCTGAAGACGATAAATATTTTGAAAATTTACTTTCAGAGCTTAAAGATTCTGGATTTGAAGCTAAAAAAACCCAGGAAGACCTTTGGGAAATTACCAGTGTTCCAATCACTTGGCAAGGCACAGAAAATGACCTAAAAGAATTGTTGCTTGAAAAACGGATTTCTCCAAAAGAAATTATGCACAATATTTTTGCAACAGCGGCTTGCCGGTCTGCAATCAAAGAAGGAAATATTTTGGACAGTGAAACTGCAACTTCTTTGATAAAAGAAATTTTCGCCTTAGAAGAACCCCATTGTCCCCATGGACGTCCACTTTGGATAGAACTTCCACGGGAAAAACTTTATGAACTCATAAAGCGAACATAAAAAAAACTGGCGAAAAAAATCGCCAGTTTTTTTGTTTTAATTTGGATTCTACAATATTTGGAGAACAGAAACAAAGATAAGTCATGATTTTTAGAGAAATGTCCCTTCACAACTTATTTTGAGTATCAAAAGTTTCAAAAAATTTAGTAAAGTTGATTTTCAACCAAAAAGTCTGGATTTATAGCTTCTCCAAAGAATCGAACTTCCCAATGAAGATGAGGACCCGTTGCAAGTCCTGTAGCCCCAGATAAAGCAATTTCTTCCCCAGATTTTACAAGCATTCCTTCTTCAATTAATACTGAATCAAGATGATAGTACAAACTATATAATCCTGGTAAATGTTCAATAACAACTGACCAACCTGTTGAAACCCTGTTTTCAACTAAAACAACTTTTCCATCTCCACAAGCAAAAACCGGAGTTCCTGTTGGTACTCCAAAATCAATACCGTAGTGTAAAGAAGTTGATTTTCCTCCAGTATTGTATTGATATGTACGTCTATCCCCAAAGAAAGCTGTTCGCCTAGTTGAATCCACTGGTAAAACGAAATTGGAATTATAGTAAATTGCATTTGGATTTACAGAATACAAAATTTCATTCAATCTATCAATTTGAGATGCACGTTGTGGACTATTATCCGTTTTTATAGCCGTATTTTGAGCATTAAGATATAAAACTTCTTCTATAAATTCTTTTGGTTCTGCAATAACGGGCAAAGAAAATTTCATTTCTCTGCCATTAAATTCTTCATAATGAACTTCTAAAACAAATTCACCTGATTCTAAATAAGTTGAAAGCGGAATAGCTGCAAACATCATAGGAGGATTTTGACGAACGGTGTATAAATCCCTTTTCCCATAACTTTTTCCATTTGAAAGTCGAATTAATTCAGCTGTAGCTTTTTCTGGAACCTTATAATCGAAATTTTCCGAAAAGAAAGTCATATTGATGAAAACAATATCTCCAGGATTCACAGTTTCTGAATAATTTACAGAAAAAGAATATTCACTACCATTGTATGCGGCTTCTCTTGCAGTACAGGAAAATAGGCTGAATATCAATATAACAAAAACAACACACAATGTTTTTTTCATTTCTCTCTCCAATTTTTTTTAAATTTTATTCCACATCACCATTATAAAATAGGAAATCAAGTTTTTCTAATCTTTTTTTATGAACATCAAGACGATTCATAAAAGCCTTTAAATCCGAGTTTCCTTCACATGTCCAAAGTTTATCTGCAATAGCACACAAACGAGGGAAAATCATATATTCAGCTAATTTTGACGAATAAATACATTCTGACCAAAGATTTCCCTGTCCGCCTAAAACATTTGCTTTGTTTTCTGGTGTCATTTCCTTTGTTGTTGGCTCAAATTCAAAAGATTTTTTTAGAGTTGTAACACCAATCATTCCAGGTTCTAAAGGAGTGTCTCTATGTTTGTAGTCAAGATAACATCCTGCTGTTTGTGGAGACATAATTGCTTTATGCCCTAGTTTTGCAGCAGTTTCACCACCAGAAAGCCCACGCCAAGACTGTACAATTAAAGATTTTGGAAGTCCAAGTTTTTCTGTACCTTCAAGAACTTCATCCCATCCAATTGGAGTTTTTCCACGTTCTTCTAGCATTTTAGCAAAACGAACTGTTAAATAACTTTGAAGTTCACCAGTAGTCTCTAATCCTAAATCCTTTTTGCGTTGTTGGCATTTTGGACAATTTTCCCATCTTGTACGAGGACATTCATCCCCACCAATGTGAACGTATGGACCTGGGAAAAGTCTACAAACTGTATCAAAAACCTTTTCATAAAGAGTAAAGATTTCATCATTTCCACTACACAAAACATCATCGAAAATACCAAAGCGGCTTTCTACGTTGTAAGGACCACCTGTACAGCCAAGATTTGGATAGGAAGCCAATACACTAGAAGCATGGCCAGGGGTTTCAATTTCAGGAATAACAATGATATTTAGCTCAGAAGCTTTTTTCACAACAGCTTTTATTTCATCTTCTGTGTAAAATCCACCAACCTTTTCTTCCCAAGTGTATCGACAATCGTTTCTCCAAGCACCAACCTCTGTTAAAAGTGGATATTCTTTTACAGGAATACGCCAACCTTGGTCATCAGTTAAATGCCAGTGAAACCGGTTGATTTTATGCAATGCAAGAGCATCTAAGAGTTTATAAATAAACTCCACTGGGTAAAAGTTTCTTGCACAATCTAACATAAAACCACGCCATTCAAAATCTGGCTTATCTTCAATATACAAGCATGGAATTTTTTCATCAAAGGTCATTGAAAGTTCACGTAAAGTCATTTCCCCATAAAAAAGCCCAATTTCACTTTTTGCAGAAATTTCAATTGAATCAGAAGAAATCTCTAAAACATAGGCTTCTTTTTCTAATTGAGTTAAAGATTCATTTTGATTTTCATCTTGAAGTAAAGTTTTTTTTATCTTCACCAAAGAACCTTTATAAAATCCTTCTTTTACATCAACTTTTTTTGGAAGAGGAATAATTCCCAAATCTTCTTTTCTGATTTTTACCTTATCTAAACATTCCATGCTAACATCCTTATAGATTTATAGAAGCAACAAAACTTGAACGAGCTGGTACATCAATACTTTGTCCAGCTTTCATATCAAATTCCCCAAAAGCCTCGGCACTTGCAATATCTTTATTAACAAAAATATCAAGCTTTCCAGATTTTGTGATTTCAAGAGAATATGAAAAATCAGAAGCATTGAAAACTAAATACCAAAGTTTGCCTTCACTTTCGATTGTATAGCAAAGAACAAAAGGATTACTTGTTTCCACATAATTACAAGCTTTTTCAACTTCCTTTTGTGAACCTAAAGTAAAAGCTTTGTATTTCTTGCGCAATGCAATTAAACCTCTTGTATATTCAATTAGAGGACGGTAACTGATTTCAATATCATTTTGGGCAATCCAATGGATTTGGTTAATATTATCACTTGAATCATAGCTATTTTTTACAAATTGATTGATGATTTCACCATCGCCAGAAAATGCTCCTGCAAATGCTGGTTTTGCACGACCAAATTCTTGTCCTGCATGAAGGAAAGCAATTCCTTGGCTTGTAAAAAGCATAGCATTACCAATTTTTAGCAAATCCAAAGCCCGTTTTCTTTCTTCTTCTTTTGTTTCTTCAATTTCAGCATTAATAACAATAGAATCGTGTAAGGTTAAACCATCATGACAATCAAAATAAATAACGCTATCCAATGGATTATCAACTTGATAGTTAGTTTGTGGACGTCCTGTTAGATTATAAAATAGGTGTTTTAAGCTCACTTGACGACCAGTTAAAAATCCTTGGCCTTTTTCATTCATTCCACCAGCTTTTACTAAGTCTCTAGCTTCGTCGTTAAAAACAGCAATATCATCAGTTTGAGTCATAAAATTTTGATCAAGTCCACAGGTTCCTTCTTCACCTGTGTACATTTTCCAACCTTCTCCAATGAAAAGCATATTACTTTTGATTTTTTTACAAGCTTTGTATGCAGCAAGCATTGTTTTTGAATCAATTAAGCCCATTAAGTCAAAGCGGAAACCATCAACATCATAATTTTTTACCCAATAGGCACAGGAATCAATTACTAATTTTCCTGCCATAAAGTTTTCAGTTTTTACATCGTTTCCACATCCAGAACCATTTTTATATGTTCCATCTGGATTTTGTCTAAAATAATAATTTGGCTCAATATCATCTAAGAAATCTGTTCTTGCCATATGATTATAAACCACGTCTAATATCACGTTTAGTCCCATCATATGAGCAGCTTTTATTAATGTACGAAGTTCCTTAATTCTTTCATATGGATCTTCTGGGTTTCTTGAATACCAACCTTCTGGAGTAAAATAGTTATGTGGATCATATCCCCAATTGTAGTTATTGTTATGAACAGTACCTGCATCTTCAAAATCTTTTATAGTTTCGTTGTTGTTATAAAAATTTTGAACTGGCATTAATTGAATATGTGTTACACCTAAATCCTTTATGTATTTTAGTTTGTTAATAAAATCTAAATAGGTTCCACCACCATTTTTTGTGATTGTGGCATCTCGAACAGATATTTCATAAATAACTGTTTTACTTTTATCTTTTTCTTGAGGTGTGATTTTTCCCACATCTGAATCAAGGGAAATTTTATAAGGTTTTGCTTGATTTAAGTCTATTAAGGCTGCCCGACCAGAAGTGCCATCGTTACAATAAGCAGCCATAGATTTTGCGTAAGGATCTAAACAATTTTTTACGCCTCGAGAACTTTCGATTTTGTATTCGTAAAAAATATCTTTTTCAAAAGGTAATACAATAGACCAAACTCCAGTTTTTGAATCTAAAGTTAATTCATGAGATTGGTAAACAGATTTAGTAAATCCATCCTTAAACAATTCCAAAATTACAGATTTTGCACTTGGAGCCCAAATCGAAAATGTTGCTTTTCTTGTTAAAGGATTTACATTTGCTCCCAACTTATAAGATAAATGAGGTACAGGTAATGTTTTCATAAGTTTCTTTCTCGTATTTTCTAAAGATTATTTTTAGGCGATAAAGCCTCTAACCATTATAAGTTCATTTTTTAGGTTTTGCAATTGAAAAAAGAAAGTCCCAATCAAATCTTGTTCTAGAATCAATCTCTGTAATATCAGGAACTGTAAAAAGTTTTTGAAGCATCATTGAAGCAGCACCTAATGCAACTTCAAAGCAATCATCTTGAGAAAATTCCAATAAACAGTTTTGTTTTTCTAATACTGAGAAAAATTGAGGTACTTCCTTCTTTAGAAATGGTAAAATCAAATTTTGCTTTTTTGTTGGTTCCCCATGGATAAAAACGCAGTCCGGAGCTAAAACAGAAATGGTTGGAGTTAAAGTTTCAAAAACTTCCCTTATCCATTTTTTATACAAGTCAGAGTCAGTTAAAATCTTTTTTCTGTCTTCAAGTTTCATTCCAGTTTGACCAATATTTTCAGGTCTCCAAGAATTAGAAATATATTCTCCAGAACGAACTTTATTATCAAAAGTTAAAGAAACACCAACACCAATACCGTTAAAATGCTCTTCTGCCATAACAACAAAAAAATCTCTTAAATCTGTTTTTCGTTTTCGTGTTAATTGAAGCCAAGCAAGACAGTTTGCATCATTTTCAATTAAGAATGGAATTCGTAAATTTTTTTCACAAAAATCTTGAAATGAAAAATTAGATAAATTAAGAGGTTCTGATTTTATGACTTTACAATTTTCAGAATCTATAATTCCTGGCACTCCAAGACAAATTGATAAAACAGGAATATTTAGCTTTTCAATTTCAGATAAAAGTTCATTTATTATTTCTAACAAAGAAGATTCTAAGTTATCACCAAATATGGAAGCAGATTTTTTATATAAAATTTCGCCATGTAAATTAACAAAAACAGCTTTATAATTTCCAGGTTGAATTTCAAGTCCTAAAATTCCACCAAAATTTTCGTTTAAAGAAAGATGAATAGGTTTTCTTCCACCTTGAGGATGAGAATTGCCCTCTTCTGTTTCAAAAACAAGGCCTACATCAATTAAAGCATTTATTATGTTTGAAACTGTGGAACGGTACAAATCCAATTGACGAGCAATTTCAACACGGCTAACAGAATTACTTCTCCAAATAATTTCTAAAGTTCGAGTTATATTTGAATTTTTTTGAAAATTGTTATTATTTATGGTCATTAGAGGTTAGTATACTGAAAAAACAAAAGGGGTGCAAGTTTTTTTATTTCATGTTATAATTCGAATATGAAAAGATTCGTTTTATCCGTATTAGTTGAAAACCACGCTGGTGTTTTAAGTAGAGTTTCTGGACTTTTTAGCCGTCGTGGATATAATATTGACAGTTTAACAGTTGGTGTAACTTCCCATCCCGGTCAATCTCGAATGACAATTGTTGTACAAGGTGATGATCACACTCTAGACCAAATCGAAAAACAACTTTTTAAACTTGAAGAAGTTATCACCATTGAACACTGTGATCCAAGCGAAACAGTGTTAAGAGAAACTGCTTTGATAAAAGTTTCCGCCCCTCCAGAAGCAAGAGTTGGAATTATTGAAACTGCCAATATCTTTAGAGCCCACGTAGTTGATGTTGGGATTGAAACCTTAGTTATAGAAGCAACAGGAAGTCAGGACAAAATTGCAAGTTTAATAAAACTTTTAGAACCCTTTGGCATAAAAGAGCTTGTTAGAACAGGACTCACAGCCATGGATAGAGGAAGTAAACTTTTAGGTGAAAATATATAAAAGTTTGTTGCTATAAAATATACAATTTAATTTTTTAATGCCGCACAAAATTGATTTTTATCAATGTGTGGCTTTTTTTTTGATTTTATAAAAAAAACGTCTATAAAAGATGTGAAGAAAAAACAATATAAAATACCTTCCCCAAAAGGTTGTGCAATAAGAGTGTTCAAGTCTATTACACCAAACCAAGGGGAAAAGTAAAAAAGCAAAGGAAAATAGTTAATTATATTGAATAAAGCAATTTTGATTTTAGCAAAAAAAAACCTGAAAGATTTCTCTTTCAGGTTTGCCGCGGGACAGAATCGAACTGTCGACATACGGATTTTCAGTCCGGTGCTCTACCGACTGAGCTACCGCGGCGTTTATCTCTGCAACTCATCGTCGCTTGATGAATAGAATATACATTTTATTTATTTTTTTGTCAACACCAAAAAACAAAAAAAGTGAAAAAAAATTAATTTTTTTTCACTTTTTTTTCAAACTAAAAATCATAAAAAAACGGATTAAAGTTAATGTCCAAACAAGTTTATTATAGTTTGAACTTCCGCAACAGAAGAATCTAATTTTTCTGCAATAAGATAAACATCAATTCCCTGATTAAACATATTAAGAACTTTGTCCTTTAAGGAAAGTTCCACAGGTTTTTCTTCAATTTCTTCTGCGGCAAACAAAGAAATACCACCATCATGTTTTTTAGACCTATTTATTTTATAGGCATTTTCAACTTGTCCTCTGATGGTAGCATTATCCTTTTTTGAGTTTGTATTTATCATATTAATTTGCTTGATAGTTTCTATTTCTCGTTCTTGCTTTTTTAACTCATTTTCAGCCATTAAAATTCTTTTATCAGCTAAATCTATAACTTCTCTTAATGTTTTTATACGATTTTCTATCAAAGACAAATCTCTATCTGTTACCTTATCTATTTCAATAAGAATTTTATCAACCTCTTGCTTTATATTTCCAAGACTTACTTGTTGTACAGTTTTTATAATATTACCTAATATACGCTTATAGAAAACAATTATGATTATCCAGAAAAGAAGATTTACTGATGTTAAAACAATGTTGAAAGTATTCAATATATCACCTCGTTTATTTGTGATTTTAACCGATTACATCAATATGCTGCCCAAGGCTAGGGTCTTGAAATGCAACTTTTTGTTTTTTTTCTGGATTTTCCTCTTGGGAATCTTTTTCATGGCCAGATTTTTTATTTTCCTCGCCTTGATTATACTGTCTATCTTTTATTTTTTGAGTATCATTTTCATCCGGCATTGTCGCTGATGAAATTTTTTTATGTTCTTCTAATTGTTGCTTTGCCTTTTCTGCGTCTTGCAAAACACTTTGAACTTGCATGTTATGAGCTTGACTGCCTTGAGTTTTGCCAATCTTATCTAGTTGAGTATATAAAGTCTGTAAATCAATTGGAGCTATAGCCATCTGGTGCTCGCTTTGCATCTTCTTGAGAAAGAGGCTCATATTTGTTGTGTCTTACAAATATATTTTCTAAAACGAAGGTAACTGCCTTTTCGTCTGAAAGGATATCTTCTTTTACATCACGAATATAAATTTTTACACCAGCATAAATTGTATTGGCTACAGAAACTTTACCAATAACTTTTAATTCCCTTAGGTGATGTTGAATCTGTTGTATTTCTTCTGTCATTTGTTCAGATTCCACAGATATTTCATCATGGCGTTTTTTCAACTTTTGAAGATTTTCTTCTTTATCATCTGGTAAAGTTTTTCGAACTTTTTTCATATTTTCAAGTGTTGAAATATCTAAATCCAAATTATCCAATTCTCTGACAATAACAGATTGTTTATCTTGCAATTCAAGTAAACGTTTCTTTGCTCTAGGGTCAAAACCAACTTCAAGAACAGTTTCACTACCACCACCACTACTACCAATAACTTTGGCATGGATTTCTTCAGTAGCGAACAAATGTCCACCAATAATTTTTGCGTTTTTACCAACAAGAAGGATTTTTTTATTACTAATGATATCAGAATTCATTATAGCATCTTGAACAACAACATATTCTTCAACTTCAACTTTTGTATTTTGAATAAATTTTGCCCATAATGATTTTCCAGCTTTTATAAAACCTTCATCTCGACCCATAATACCTTGATTTACAACGATATTACCATCTGCTTCTAACACACACTTTCCAACAGCTCCTCCAATTTCAATGTTTCCAGAAGCTTTGATGCTAAAGCCATCTTCAACATTACCTTTAACACGAACTGTTCCCAAGAAAGTAATATTTCCAGTTTTAATAGAAACTTCATTAACCTCTAGAATTGGCTCAACATGGATTTTGTCATTTATCAACATAACTTGACCATTTGTTGAAGCTATAATTGTTCTACCATCAGAATCGACTTGTACATTTTTTCCAAGAGGTAAAGGAATATCCTTTCCATTCTTTGCCTCTAAATATCGGCCTGTAATAGTTTTTCCTGCTTTTCCTCGTTCTGGAAGCATTTTTTGAGCTAGAGGTTGACCTTCAACAACGTTTTGAATCTGATTTCTTTCCTTATAGTTTACTTGACCAGACTCATTTTCAATCATTTTTAATTTTGTTCTATCAGTTTCAAAATTGTATGCTATATAAGCATCACGACCATCAATTGGCAAAATAGCTTGAGCAACTGTGTAGGGAATACCATAAACTGGAATATCAACAAATTCATCAATTTTTTCACTGAGAATTCCTGCTACAACACCATAACTTTCCAATTTATTTTTTATAACTTCAGCAGAAATGTCAGCACCGCCAATGGCAGGAGAAGTTGCTGTAATTGTTGCACTCATATCATCATCAGCAAGTTCTACTGTGAAAATTGCATCTGCAGCCTTATTATGCTGATATTGACCAACAGGTTCATAAACGCCACCAGTTCCATTTATAGCATAGCGTTTAATAGCCCCTTCGTCTAAGGACAATGTTCCACTATTCTTCACCTTTTGCATAATATCTTTTAATACAACAGGTTTTCCATCCCCTTCTGGTAATACAACCTTTAAGAAAATCTTATCTTCAAAATAGTGAAGATAGAATAATCCGTCTCTGTCAATATTAATCTCTTCTTCCGCAAATTCATCATCTGCAAAAATGTCTTCAACTGAGGATTTTTTTGTTTTTTTGATTTTTGAAGGATCAATATAGGCTCTTATAACCCAAGGTTTTTTCATCATTCCCATAAAGCCATTTGAACCTGCTTCAACAACTTCATATTGAAGTAAAGAAATTCTAGAATCTAATTGAACTGCCGCATCTGCCAAAGCTTCATCTAAGACATCTGCACGAACTTCTACATAATGCAAGTCTTTATCAGTTTCTAGAAGTTTTTCCATGTCAGTTCTAATTTGCTCTAGTGTAACCATAAATCCTCTTACATAATTCCTTTGCGGATATTTGTAAGTTTTGCTCGTAATCTGTGATTTGCCTTTCCATGCAATTGAGAAATACGAGATTCACTTACTTCTAAAACCTTACCAATTTCTTTAAAAGTCAAATCCTCATGATAATACAATACCAAAACCATTTTTTCTTTTTCTGGCAATTCATTTATGGCTTCAATAATAACACGACGAATCTCTTCTCTTTCAACAATTACATCAGGATTTAATGATGATGGAGATTCTATACTATCACCAATAGAAACTCTATCAGAATCATCCCCAGAATACCAAACATCATTCAAAGATAAAACACTTGTTCCAGATACTTTTAATAAAGATTGTTGAAATTCAGAAACAGTAACTCCCATTTCTGCGGCAATTTCTTCATCAGAAGCAGATCGACCTAATTTTGCTTCAACTTTTACAATTGCATCTTCAATTTCTTTAGATTTTTGTCTTACAGAACGAGGAACCCAATCTAACTGTCTTAATTCATCAAAAATTGCACCACGAATACGTGTTACAGCATAAGTTTTGAATTTTACGTTTTTAGTTGGATCAAACTTTTCGATTGCATCTAATAAACCGAATTGACCGTAACCAACCAAATCATCAAATTCCACAGACCCAGGTAAACCAACTGAAACCTTACCGGCAACATATTTTACCAAAGGCATATACTGTCTAATAAACGCATCTCTAATTTGAGAGGAATGAGTTTTTCTGTATTCTATCCAAAGTTCATCTTCTGTTTTTTGCTCAAAAAGCGAAGTAGCCATTTTTATCCTTCACGTTTTAGTAGTGTTTTTATAGCTTCTGCCATAAGATTTGTATCAGCACCAACCATAGTGTCTGGACCGAAACTTAGAGGAGAATCTTCTCCTTTGGCAAAAGCACTGTCTTCTATTACTTCTGATTCCTGAGGATTTACATCAGGAATAATGCTTCCAAATTCAGGCAAGTTATCTAAAGACTCGCTAATTGAAGGTTCAGAAACATTTGAGGAATTAAATTTTTCTTTGGCAAGAGTAACAGGAACGAATTCTTGTGTTTCGTTATTTGATTTTTGATTATTAGGAACAGAAGACGCACTTATTGAAACATCATCTGCTTTTTGTGAAAAACTGTCTAAAGTATTATCTTTTTGTTTTTCCTGTGGTTCAATTGAATCTTTGACCGATTGCTTATTTCCGTTAGTATCTACACTTGAAGCATCAGATTTATCAAATTGAGAAGCACCGTATTTTCGTGTTACATAAAACTCTGGTGCACTATCTGAATCTGGTAAAACATCCTCATCAATTCTAATATCTACCATTCCACCTGTTGTTGGTGTTACATTTTCTGACGAAGATAAATCCCCAACAGAATCTAATAGAAATTTTCTATAGATAAACGAAGCTAAAGCCAAAATACCGCCACAAAGCAAAGAACTAATAAAAGCTCTTAGCATCATAACACCAAATTGGATTCCACCACCCATTATCCCAAAAAAAATTGATATAATTAACCCGAATATTGCACCGTATATTGTAAGCTTCAGGTTAAACATAAAATCCCCCTATAGATAGATTACGTCAAAAATGGCATTAGGTCAAGAGATTTCTGTTTATGTCTGTTTATGAATAATTTTGAAGAATAAGTTATACTTTTCCCATAATCTTTTGGAAAAAACTTGTAAAACCACCAGTTGGCTTTATATTAGTTTTATCAATTCTAGTAACAATATGTTTGATACAACCAGCAGCCTTGGAAGTTGGCTGAGAAACAATAAAAGGCTTTTGTCTTAATACAGAAGAAAAAACTGTTGAATCATCGTAAATAAAACCTAAGTATTCAATTGGAGTATTTAAGAACTGTGCAACAACTTTAATAATTTTTTCAGCAATTCTTTTTCCTTCATCTGCGGAATGTACTTTATTTACGATTAATTTCATTGTAATTTGTGAATCAACTAATTCGGTAGCAACAATTTTTATTAAACCATAGGCATCTGTAATTGCAGTTGGTTCTGGAGTTGTAACAACGTAGGCCTCATCTGCTGCTTTTATAAAGCGTAAAACATTTTCAGAAACTCCAGCACCAGTATCAATAATAATAATGTCTGCACTGGATAATTTTGTAAATTCTTTAGCAAAATTATCTCTTTCAGAATCTGAAAGATTTGCAATTCTTGAAAATCCATTTGCACCAGCAATAAATTGAATACCAACTTCTGTATTCAAAATAATTTCATGCATTTCTTTTTTCTTAGTTATAACATCAAGCAAGTTGGACTTTGGTGTAATACCCAAAAGAACATTTACATTTGCCATTCCAAGGTCACCGTCAATTAAGATTACACGTTTCCCAGTTTGAGCAAAAGCAATTGCAAGATTTACAGATATATTAGTTTTTCCAACACCACCCTTTCCGCTTGTAACTGCTATAACTCTTGTTTTATGTGCAGATGCTTTATCTACATTTGATTTTTGCATCATTGCTCTTAATTCAGCTGCTTGATCTTCCATTTAATTCTCCAATATTATCGACTAGTTTGAAAATCGTTCTTCTATATGATCTCTATTAATTTTAAATCCATTCAACATCATAAGTAACTTTGGAACTGAAGCAACTTCTATGTCATTTGGAACAGATTGCCCAGTTGTCAAATATGCAATAGATTTATTTTTTTCGTCTAAGACACTTATTAGATTTCCAATACAACCTGTTTCATCAAGTTTGGTTACAATTACTGAATGATAGGCAAATACTTCAAACTGTTGCAAAATATCCCGCATATCACTTAGTTTTGTCATTGCAGTAAGAGTTAGATACACTTCAGGAATTACTCCTTTTGCTTCTAATCTTCGTCTAAGAATCCCGATTTTTTCGTAATCCTTTTGACCACAACCTAATGTGTCTACTATTATTACATCGGTATTTGTGCAGAAAGAGTTTATTTTTTTGCAAATTCTCCATCAGAATCTATATTCGCAATTGGAATTGAAAGCAAAGATGCATAGGTTTCAATTTGATTCTTAGCTCCAATCCTATAATTATCAGCATTAAAAAGACAAACTTTTAAGGGATGAGCTGAGGCGTTTGGATTATATCTTGCAGCGATTTTTGCAACAGTAGTGGTTTTTCCAACTCCAGTTGGACCAACAAGAACAATAACCTGAGGTCGGCTTCTAAGGGAAATATCTGCAATTTTTATTGTTTCTCCAATCCAATCTACTACACTTTCTTGAAGTTGTTCAAAATCTTCCAATTCTTCAATTGTAAATGCTTTTTTTATTCGATCTATGATTTTTCTTGTATAAGCTGGTGAAAATTCATTATCTTCCAAAAGTTTTCGAATTTTTACAACATTTTCGTGTTCATCTTCTGATGAAAATGGTTGAATCGTAGAAACATCTTGACGAAGAGCTTTTATTTCATTCAATACTTCTTGCATTTGAAGACTTGAAGTTTTATTTTCGCTAAGAATTTTTTCTTTTTCTTTTTGAAAGTCAAAATTATTTATTGGGGTGCTAATTTGCCCCATAGAATTTTGTTTACTTATAGAAGTATTATTAAATTCATAGGCAGATTGCATGGAAATATTATGATATTTTGAATAATTATTTTCAGGCGTAATGACATAAGCAATTTCTAAGGCGTCTCTTGTAAATAGTCCAAATATACCACCTGTTTTAACTACCTTTTTTCGAAGAATTTGATAGTTTTTTCCGTGTAGTGATTGTATTTTTTCAACACACATATCGTAAGAATCTGCTATAACGTATTTTACATCTTGTTTTCTATCAGTTACCAACTCTAATTTCTCCTATCATTTCGACTTTAATTTCTGGAGCAATTTCTTGGATTGAGAGTACAACTATTTTAGGAATTTCTCTCTCTGAACTAGCTTTTATTAAAGCTCGTGCTTCCTGAGGACAAAGAATAACTGGCATATATCCTCTTTCTGCAGCAATTCTTACAGCTCCAGACAATGCATTTATCCAAGCCCTTTGATAATTTATATCAAGGGCAGCTATTGGACCATTTACTGTTTTTACACCACTTTCCACAATTTTATTTAAAAATTCTGGTTCAACAGTAAAAACATGTAAAGTATTCCTTTCATCAGCGTATTGAAGACAAATTTGTCTACCCAACGCCTGACGCACTTTTTCTACTAAATCATAAGTATCTTTAGTAACGCCTCCA
>JAEIGA010005754.1_pt1 | contig 18884 bp, 27 predicted proteins | sample 9270691 | NCBI WGS metagenome assembly JAEIGA01 (sample SAMN17057246, study PRJNA624740) | gut metagenome | biome: biome; isolation source: fecal sample | host: Bos grunniens | place: China: Xizang | collected 2019 | reverse complement strand
GAAGGCGGCGTCGCGGATCATCTTGACCTGTCCGTGCTTGTCGGTGCCCGCGGTGGAGTTGTCCACGGGCAGGCAATGCCAGTTGACTTCCATCTCCGGCAGGTCGTAGCCGGTGTCGTCATAGCCCAGGTCGGACGGCTTCTGGATGAACAGCGCCCACGAGCTCACCCACAACCAGAAGTCATGCTCCCGATGCGGGTACAGCGTCAGGTTATTGGCCTTCGTGCTGTCGCGCTGGAAAAACCGCGTCAGCGCCTGGCCCGTGTCCATAATTTCCAGATAGCCCGCGTAGTGAATCAGCTCTTTGTAGCGGTTCGGCGACGGCGTGGCGGTGCATACCAGCTTATAGCGGATGCCCTTCAGGATTTTCAGAAACTCCTGATAGGTCTTGGAGCCGAAGGATCGCAGGCAGCTCGCCTCGTCCAGGCTCACGGCGCCGAATCGGCGCGGGTTCAGGTCGCCGTCTCGCACGCGCTCATAGTTGGTCAGCACGATGGGCGCGGCGATGGCTGTCGCCTCTGCGTCTGTGCGCACATAGGGCGGCGCTTCCTTCCAGTCCAGCAGGCGCACGGCGTCCAGCTGAAACTCCTGTTTGACGCCCAGGGGCAGGATGATCAGCACCCGCGCCCCGGTATGCTCGTGAATGAGCCGCGCCCACTCCAGCTGCTGGGCCGTCTTTCCCAAACCGAAGGATTCAAACAGCGCCCGGCGGCCGCCCTTGATGGCCCAAACCACCGCGTCCCGCTGGTGCGGTTTCAGCGCGGGATTCACCTCGGCGGGATCTACAGCGAAGCCGCTCTCCTCGGCGATGTCGATCTTGCTCTGTAGAAATTCGATGTAGTTCATATCCGTCTCTCCAATATCCTGTCCTGCGCCCGGAATGCGGCGACGATGGCAAGCGCGGCGATGGCATAGCCGATCAGCAGCTTCTCCAGCGCCTTGCGCAACCACCTCGGCAATGCGGACGGCGCGTATTCTGTGCGGGCGTCCTCGATCATGCCCGCATAATCCACCGGCTCCGGGTGCATGGCCACGCGCATACGGCGGGCAACGGCGTCGGCGTCGAAGTCGGCGGCGATGGCCTGGCGGTCGATCTCTGCTTCCACGGTCCTGATCTGCTCCGCGCTCAGGCGGGCGGCACGTCCGGCCATGATGCCGTCGGCTATCGGGCGGGTGATTTCAGCGTCCCCGGCGGTGATGAGGATCACCGTGCCGCGCTTGATGTCGGTCATATGTCCTTGCCCCCTTCATCGAGTACCGGCTCCTCGATGGCGATCTCCAGAAATCCGTCCCGCGCGTTCAGGGACACCACGTCCCAGTTTCCGAATATCATCTCGGCTTCGGTGGCTATGCCGCTTTGGCCCATGTCCATCTCCACCACTCCGATCAGGCGCTCCGTCAGTTTGTACACGATCTTCACCGACGGCTCGTTGACCTTTGCCAGTCTCAGCGCTTCCCATGCTTTCATCCCCGTATCCTCCTCATGTATCTATCTTGCGTCCCCGGCCCATTGCAGCGCCATGGCGCGGGCAATGCCGGGAAAAGTCTTGCTCCGTCGTTTGGGATCTCTGTTGCTGTGCAGCTCATACCGCTGTTTGATGGTCGGGTCGCGGCGCTGTGACGTGCTCCCAACCCACAAGCCCCTCGGCACCACTGGCGCCTCCATCATGGCCACCAGCGGCGGCAGACCCTTCAGCCATAGGCACGTCCGTTTCCTCCATGGGTCCCCAAACATATACGGCTCAATGATCTGGCTGTACTTTGGCAGGTCAAAGATTCCCATGGGCACCGGGTTTTCGATGGCGATCCGCTGGCAGTCGGCGTTCCATATAGCCCGGAAAAAGTCGGCGGCCCTGCGCCCCTTTTCCAGCCGTGCCGGGTCTTTTATGGTGTGATCCGGCTTGAACAGTCGGACGGCACCGGCGGCAGTCAGGTAGGTGCACGGCGGGTGGGCGATGATCATGTCATACCCCCCCTCAAAATTTCCGGCAGGGCGTCGCCCTGGATGTGCCACTCGGGATGGCCCCCGCTGCACTCTTGCAAGTCGCAGCTGTAGGCCTCGTGGCCCAGGCGACGCAACTCGATGCACACGGCTTGTGATTCCTCGCAGGCCACCAGCACCCGGAGCGGCTTTGCCTTCACGCTCGCACCTCCAGCATTCTCGGCCTCGTGCACGGCATGTGCATCCATTCGGCCTCAAACTCGCATTCGCAATCCTCCGGGCAGGTGCGCCCGAGTGCCCGGCAATCCGCACACAGCGCCACGTCAATCGGGTACCGGTTGCACAGCGTCAGGAACAGCTCCCGTTCGTCCATCTCGGCCAGTTCAGAAAGCAGTTTCTCCCGGTTTGTCACGCGCTCGCCTCCCTGTTCCCCGGCCCGTTACCGTATTCCATCCAGTGCAGGAAGGCGCGGCGCGGAATCCGCACCCGCGTGCCCGTCACGCAGACCGGGAAGCCCAGCTTGGCGGGGTCGGCCTTGGCCTGCGTGTTGATGGCGTAGGGCTGGCACCCCAGCACCCCGGCCACCTGGGCGGGCGTCAGCATCTCGGCGCTGCTGGCCTCGATCTCCTTAAGCGTCATGGCGTTCACCCTTCACGGCCTCGATGTGCGCGGCGATCCGCGCGGCGTTGCGTTCCTCGGCGGCCTTCATCACGGCCAGCTTTTCGGTGGTAGTCATGGAGTTGCCCTCCTCCCCTCGCGGCTTATGCCGTGATCTTCTTCTGGTCAGTCAGGCCCAGCAGATAGTCCGTGCTGCAATTCAGCACCTTGGCAATTTCTGCCAGTTTCACCGCTGGAACCTTTGCCCCGTTTTTCCAGTTCAGGTATGATTGTTTGGTAACTCCTACCATGTGCGCCAGTTCTTCGAGGCTCATTCCTTTGCGCTTACGCTCTTCTTCTATCCTCTCGATCAGCATTTAACCACCTCACAATAGCACTAATAACACCCCTCCGGGTGTTTTTATGCCATTATAATACACCCCTTGGGGCGTTTTGTCAATATGCCTTGGCCTATTTTTTCTTGCTTTTTTTTATTTCTTATGTTAGAATCGTCCTATAGGGTGGTGATTCTATGGATTTTTTGCAGAAGCTCGATAGCCTCAAACGGATAAAGGGCGATAATGACGCCTCTTTGGCACGTCGGTCGGGCCTTCCTTATTCCACCGTCCGCGGATTGTATGAAAAGAATTTCAACAATGTTCGGTTGCCTACTCTGCTGAAGCTGTCTGAATATTTCGGTGTATCCATTGACTATCTTGTCAAAGATGACATAGAACTTAATCGACAGTTGCAGCTTTCCATGTTCAGCGACGACACTTTTAAGATGCTCAGCGACTTTGACGACTTGGATGAGTTCGGCAAAAAGGCCGTTCGCGCCGTGCTGGACGTGCAGATGGAGCGCATGGATGCTCAGGCCGCCGACCCGCTGCCCGGCTTTGTGTGCCTGCCTCACTTTGAATCCCCCGCCGCCGCAGGTGAGCCGCTTTGGGCGGATGGCAATTACACCTATTTGCGCTATCCCATTGACGCCCGATCCGAACAGGCGGATTTTACCGTCAAGCTGTCTGGGCACTCCATGGAGCCGGACTACCCGGACGGGTGCACCGTGTTCGTCCGGCGCTCGTCCGATATTGAGGACGGGAACGTGGTGATCGCGTGGCTGGCAGGAGATGGGTCTGTATGCAAACGAGCCATTGTGCGCGGCGAGCGCATTTTAAAGTTGGAATCCATCAACCGCGCCTATGAGGACTACAGCGGCGCGGCGCTGGAGGATATGAAGGTATATGGGAAGGTCATCGGCTGTACGATGTAAAGGAGGTTTTATCATGCCGAACTATGTCACCATCACCTCTGACAAGCGCAAGGGTGGCGCGTTCATTCGCTGTCTGATCGGCGGTCTCCTCGGCTGGCATTACTTCTATGTAGGCCGCACCGGGCGCGGCCTGCTGGCGCTTTGCACGTTTAATTTCGTCGGTATCGGCTGGCTGCTCGACCTGCGCAAGATCCGCAAGGGACGCTTTCAGGATAATGTGGGCCAGTATTTGAGACAGTAAAACCATGTCGCCTATATTGGAGGTGGACTTCATGAAAAGGACAATCGCGTTGTTTATTCTGCTTGCGCTGCTGGCGCTGGCGGTTCCCGCGATGGCTGAAGATTCAACGGGTTTCGACGGGACAAGCGCATTTTTTGATTATGACTCTATTATTGCTGATCCTGATGAATACAAAGGATTGGCGTATAATCTCGTCTGTGATGTCGCCCGCATTGATGACTTTGAAAGCGATACATTCGATTGGGAAAAGCCCGCCTTTGGGCTTATGTCGGTGGACGGTGATATCGGCAAGCCTATCTATGCCGCCTTCGACAACCCTGACGACATGATTCAGGCGGGGAATACCGTCAAAATCACCGCTGCTTTTGTCGGCGTCACCGATATGCAAACCACTTTGGGATTCTACGTCAAAGTGCCAATGTTTTACACCTATAGGATTGCGGAGATGCCGACTGAGTAACGGCGCGTGACGTGGTGATCGCTTGGCTGGCCGGGGAAGGGTCCGTGTGCAAACGGGTCATTGTGCGCGGCGAGCGCGTGCTGAATCTGGAATCCATCAACCGCGCTTATGAGGATTACGCCAGCGCGGCGCTGGAGGATATGAAGGTCTACGGGTAGGTTATCGGCTGTAAGATGTAAAGGAGGCGCCCCATGAAAAAGGCAATCGTCTGTGTCGTTTTGCTCGCGCTGCTGGCACCCAACGCTCTGTCCGATACCCCAGAGATGCCAGAAAGCGTCGAACCTGAATATGATGATCTGATATTGTATCCCGAAGATCACTATGACGAAAAAATGCTGATTAATGGTACAGTCATGGAGATTCGTGAGTACAGCACCGACGACGATCAAATCCAAGCTCTTATCATCATAGAACAAACGGACGGACCCATAAATCCCGTAGCCCTTCTTTATACACGTCCTTCCGAATACAATCTCGGAATCGAGGAAGGATGGCGTATAGCATTTAATGGAGTGTTTAAGGAAGTTTGGGATATCCGAAATACGTGGGGATTTTATATCGCTATGCCATTGTTTGAAAACAAAGAAGGCAGAACCATATTTGCTGTACCCGCGAATATGGAATTACCTGAATTTATGGTCAAATAATCCACAATGTACATTTTCAAGATAGTTTTTGCCAGTATTCGAGACAGTAAAACCGCTTTTGAGTTCTACGTCAAAGTGCCAATGTTTTACACCTATAGGATTGCGAAGATGCCGACTGAATAACGGCGCGGGAGGTGCATTATGATTTGCCGGAAGTGCGGCCACGATCTGCCGGACGTGGCCGTCTTTTGCTACATGTGCGGGGCGAAGCAGACCCTCGGCGAAAAGCGCCCCCGCGGACGCGCCCGCGCCAACGGCCAGGGCACGGCCTACCGCCGGGGCCGCACCTGGACGGCCAAGGTTCGCTATAATCCCCACGTCGTCACCAAAGACGGCGTTATGCGCGTGGTCTATGACACGGCCACTAAGGGCGGGTTTGCCAAGAAGTCCGACGCCGTCGCTTACTGCCCTCAGCTCAAGGCGGAGGCCATGGCTCGCGGAACCCGCCAGGAGCGCCCCGCCATGACCATGGCCCAAATTTACGACGCATGGAGCGATGGCCACGAGAGCCGTGTCTCGCACTCGACAATGAATTGCTACCGGGCCGCCTGGAAGTATTTTGCGCCCCTTCACGGCGTGAACATGTGCGACATCGACCTGGACGACCTGCAAGAGTGCGTGGACGATTGCCCTCACGGCAAGCGGACGAAGGAAAACATGAAGGCGCTGGCCGGTCTGCTGTGCAAATACGCCATCCCGCGCCACCAGACCGATCTCAACTATGCGGAGTATATCGACACCGGCAGCGGCAAAAAGGGCACCCGCCCCGCATTCACGCCGGAGCACATCGATGCGATCCGGCGCCAGGTGGGCGTCACGCCCCACGCCGACGACGTCTATTGTATGATTTATACCGGCTTCCGCACGGCTGAGTTTGTCGCGCTCAAAAAAGAGCACTACCGGGACGGCGTGCTCTACTACGGTATCAAGACGGAGGCGGGCTTTGACCGCGCCGTGCCCGTGTCCGACAAAATCCGGCCCATCATCGAACAGCGCATGTCCGGGCCATCTGAATATCTGTTCCCCCGCGACGACGGGCAGCGCATGACGGCCAACTATTTCCGGGATAACTATTTTTATAAAGTGCTGGAAGCCGCCGGAATCCAGCCCATGCCGACGCCGGAACACCCCGCCTATTATGTGCCCTACTCCGCCCGCCACGCCTTTGCCAACCTGCTGAAGGACGCGCCCGGCAGCGACAAGGACAAGGCTGGCCTCATCGGCCACCAGGATTATAAGACCACAAAGAAGCATTACCAGTCCGCCGAGCTTGAAGCCCTGCGCAAGATCGTTTCCGCGCTGTGACTTTTGCCCATTGTCAACCTACTGTCAACAATTCGCCTCAAATCCCCGTCTTTTATGGGCTTCCTAAATGAATGGGGTTCAAGAGGCCGGAGGTTCGAATCCTCTCACCCAGACCACAAAAAAAGCCCTGAAACGTCGATGTTTCAGGGCTTTTTACTGTTTTTTGAATTTGTGCTGATTCAACGGAAAACCGTGAAAAATTGCCGTTTATCGCGTTTTATTGTCAACACTACTGTCAACATTCCAGATTATTGATTTCTATTGGTTTATCAGGGTATTTCGCGCATATACAAAAAAGCACCGTGCAAATCTTGCACGGTGCTTTTGTTATGCCCTTTAGGTGTTGCACGTTATGCAACTACTTATCAGCCCTGCCGAACGTCACCTCATACGCGCCCATGGCGGCCAGCGTCGGGATCACGGCATTGACGGCTGCCAGCAGCGCGGAGGCCCAGGTCAGGCCGTCGCCGCTGAATACCACGGACAGCAGCATCACGATCAGGCAGATGACATAGACCAGCAGGCGCGTGGGTATCTTCCAAACCTTATCCAGCGGGGCCTTTATAAGCTGCACGAACAGCAGCGCGAAGGCTGTGCAGCCCGCGATGGTGCCCAGCGCGGCCCACGTGAACGGTTCCGTGGGCAGGGCGCCCTCGGCGATCTGCTCCACGGCCTCGGCCCCCTGGGCCACCTCGGCGGCAACTTCCAGCGCCTCGGCGGTGGCGGTGGTGACAGCGAACACGGCCAGCAGCATCAGCGCAGCCAGCAGCACAAAAAGAATCTTTTTCATAGTTGTTTCTCCTCTCATTTTAGGCCCAGACGGCCCAGTACGTAGCACACCACGCCCGTGATCAGCGCGGCGATGATGGCGTCCCACCGTTTCGCGGGCTTGCTCTTAATCTCGTCAACGTCGCCCTTTACGGCGTCGACCTTCTTCTCCGTCGATTGCAGCGCCACGCCCTGCCGCTCCAGCGCTATGGCCAGCTTTTGCACGGTCTCGGTCAATTCCTTGATCTCCGCCTGTTGCTTGAAAAGGGTCTTGATTTGCTCATCCATTCGGGCGAGTTTTTCCAGCATTTCCTGGGCCTGTTGCTCGTTCATCGGTATCGCCTCCCATTTGTTAGAATCATAATTGCGCCGATCATCAGACCGGCGGCAATGATCCACCAGGGGGAAGCCCGCACCCGGCAGACGATCAGGTCCGCCCGCGCGACGGCGATCTGGATGGCCAGTGTCGCGTCCATCAGGACACCACCTTGGCGAACTTCCCGGAGATCCAGGCGTTCTGGTTGTGGTACTCCACCAGGTGCCAGGGCGTGCCGGAAACGTCGCGGCTCTCGCCCTGGAAGGGCAGCCTGTCGCCCATCTTCGCCACGCCCAGCTTCTTGCCGGAGGTGCCCGGTGAGCTGCGCAGGTTGACCGTTCCGCCGGTGACCTCGACGTGCTTCTTCACGACAGGCGCCGCGCCGGTCAGCTTCGCCCGGGTGGCCTCGTCATAGACGCCGGTCACAGACAGGCCACTGGCGGTCTGAAACGCTTTCAGTGCCTTTTCAGTCTCCGCGCCGAAATCGCCATCCGCGCCATATTTCGGCAGGCAATGGCTGTCCCACCGCAGAAGCGCCTCTTGCATGGAACGCACCGCGTTACCATAGTCGCCCTGGTGAAGGCCCGCAGGCGTCGGCTTCGGTTCGGGTTTCGGCGCCGGTTCGGGTGCCGGGTCATAGGAGATCATGGTCGCCGGCAGCCTGCCCCACTTTGCCCAGGGGCCGGAGGCGACCTTCACGCGCTTGCAGTCATAGGCGAAGCCCTTCATCTCCACGGTGTATCCGCCGCCCACATAGACGCCGATGTGCCCGTCCTTCCACACCACCAGCCCCGGCTCGTCGGGAATGGTCTTGATGGGGCCGGTCTCCTTGCACAGCTTGATCATGCCGTTGGCGCTCACGTCCGGGCAGTTGTTGGCGCGATAGACCGGCTTTGCCGTCAGATTGCCGCCCTTCCAGAAGAAGGCCTTGATCATGCCCACGCAGTCCGCGCAGGTTTTCCCGGCGGCGATGTCCTTCTTGTAGCCCGCCGCGCGGTCGGCGGTGTAGTGCGCGGGGTACTGCTTCTTTTTACTGTTGTACAGGCTGGTGGTGCAGGGATTGCCATAGGTGCCGTACCAGTAGACCCAAGCGGCCTTGAACACCTGCTCGCAGAACTCGGCGAGCTGCTTTCCGGTGAACATGGTCTTCTCCTCCTTCTTCGGTTCGATCCTGCCGGTGAAGAACTCCAGCGGCTTGTCGCCAATGAGCACGTCCAGATCCACGTTCCCGCTGATGCCGGGGAGCCTGCCCTTGTCGGTGTACTGCCACACGTCGCAGGGCATCTTGGGCCGGTATTTCTCTCCGTAGCCGGGAATCCAGGCATAGGCATAGCGCCCATAGTCCAGCGCGTAGTCGTAGTATCGGTTTTGCCCGATGTAGACGGCCACGCGGATCTCGCCCGGTCCCTGCTTCCGCGCCAACCTGCGCAGCTCCGCCTCGAAGGCCTCGGCCACGGGCCGCGCCTGCTTGGCCGGGATGCCCCAGCCGCCCTCGCAGTCCAGCACCCAAAAAAGCGGCCAGTGACCCGCCGCTTGCACGGTGCGGAAGAACAGCCCCGCGTCGCGCTTCGCCTCGGCCTCGGTCAGGCAGTAGAGGAAGTGGAACACGTGGAAGGGCACGCCGTGGGACACGGCTCCCTCCACGTTGCGGGCGTATTGCGGGTCGGCGCCGTTGGCATATTTGCCGCTGGCCTTGATGACCACATAGCCATCCTCCAGCGCAGGGGCCAGCGCGTCCCAGTCGATCTTGCCCTGGTACTTGGCCACGTCACAGATCACGGGGATCACCTCCATCAAAAAAGCCCCCGAAGGGGCTTGTGTTCGTTGGTTCGCCGAATTATCAGGTGAACGTCACAGTGCCGTACAATTCAGCGATTCCAAAGCCGGTATTTGCCAGCGGTGTGGCGCTCGTAGTGGTCGAAAATCGCACTGTACTTACACCCTGGGTAGATTTGTTGCCGATGGTCGCGTTTGTAGGTATGCTGCCAGCGGAGCCGTTGCTGAACCAAGTGTTCCCCTGGGTCGTGAACGCGACATTGAAAGAGGTCACATCACTGCCCAGTTCCTTCGGCATATGAATACAAAAATACAGTGCGCTTCTGTCAGCGAGTGTTCTGAACGGCACTTGCGCACCGTCAAATCTGTATATATCGCCAACATGGTATTCGCTATCGTCTGATATTTCCTCAAGCGCATCATCGTAATGGTTCAGGGCGGCAGGGGTGATGGGAGTGCCGCCCTCCTCGCCAGACTGCCAACCACCGGGATAATAAGGGGTGTATGCCATTATCTCTCGTCCTCCTCTTCCTCTTTCTCGCCCGCCGCTTTTACGCTGGCAAGGTTGTAGGGGTAAAGTTCCATCCGTGACAGGGTCAGTGCGGGGGCCTTGGGATAGACCAGGCTGTTCTGCAGCGTCTCCACGGCCTCCTGCAGCTGCGTAATCTGTGTGGAGTAAAACGCGCCATAGATCTGGCCTGTCGCAAAATCGATAGCGAAGCCCCGAATTACCCGCTCACCATAGTTCGGATATAAATCCTCCGCCGGATACAGGTCCGTCGCCGGGTACAGCTTTGCGATGACCACCGTCTCATAGTCCGCGCTGTGGATAATGCCCGCCTTGATGTCGGACACGCTCAGGTTGTCCAGACGCGCGTTCATGGCGTCCAGCTCGGCCACGCTGGCCTTGTCCGCCACAATAACGGACAGCCGCCGGATCTGCGCAGCCATGGCCTCGGATTTGCCGATATACGGATACTCGTCCGCCACCTCGGCCAGCTCCAGCGCGGTGATGTCCCCCCGGAAGGCTGCGCCCAGCGTCGCAACCTCACCGTAAAGCACGGAGGAGACCTCCCCGTTGGCTCCGCCGCGCACGTAGTCGCCCAGCTCCACAGTCGGGTCGTATACCGCCTGGGTCATCGTGTACGGTTGGTAGGTCTGCCCGATTAGCTTCGTGGCCAGGTCCGCGGCGTTGGTCTGGTTGATATACAGGCTGTTCACGTCCACCACAAGCCCGGTTTCGTCGCCGATCAGGGTCTCGCCGTCGTCGCCCGCCACTCTCAGGCCGGTCACGTCGTGGGCTGCTTCATCCCGCAGGATTCCAAGCACGCCGTCCACGTCCAGCGCGTCTTCGGCCTCTGCGGCGCCCGCAGCTGAGACCACCGGCACCAGCCGCAGCTTCCCCTCCGGCGTAATGATCCAGTTCCCGCCGTGTACCGCCGCGATGCCGCACAGTATGGCGTTGATGGTGGTGCCCGTCTCCGGCAGGCTCACCGTGTAGGCGCTGCCGGTCTCGATCTCCGTCCGGCTGTCAAGCTCCACGCCCAGCAGCGTGGCGATCTCCGGCACGATGTCCGACATGGCCCTCGGCCACTCGCCCGTCGGCTCGTATTCCGCGTTTGCCTTCAGCAGCGCGTCGTAGCAGGTCAGCGACAGCACGCCCGTCACGGGGTCGCGGCTGCGCCGGCTCACGTAGTACGTGCCCGCGTCCAGCCATTCGCTGGTCTGGGTGCCGTCCGTCAGGCGGCACTGTATGTCCACCTCCGCGCTGCGCGGTACGTTCCCGGCAGGCCGCAGGGACAGCGTACAGGTGGCGCTCACCGCGTTGCCTATACTCAAGCCTGTCTGCATCAGCGCCCGGCTTATGACAGGGGCCGCCACCAGGTCGGTGTATTCCACGTTCCCGATGACGGCCCTCGCCTCCAGCCGCGCCGCGCCGCTTGCCCACAGGTCCTTCCATGTTTGGCTCGTTGTCTGCACGTTCTCACCTCTCCGTCATGGAGAAGGTCATGCCGTCATAGACCGGCTTTCCCGTCTCCTTGTCGTAGCGCTGCGCCCCGAAGGGCACGGTGGAGGTGTAAAAGGTCTTCGTGGCCGCTGCGCCCGTGGTCGGGTCGATGACGGTGGCGCTGTAAAATACCGGGCTGATGTCGGCGATCAGCTGCTTGTGGATGGCCTCAGTAAGCCGCAGCAGCTTCACGTCCCATTTCTGTTTCGTGCCGATCCGCGTGCGGTACATCAGCCCCGTCTGCACATCGCGGCCGCTGCCCTCGGCGTCCAGGTCGTTCCGCGTGGGTGTCAGCTCCTCGATATACTGCGCGTAGTTGTGCCCGTTGATGGTCAATACCGGCTTTGCCATGCCTTTACACCCCCTTCAGCGGCGACGCGCCAAACATCAGCGTCCGCCGGTTGATCTCGTCGATCACCTGCTGGGCCGTCAACCCGGCAGCAGAAGGCTGCCCCGGCTGGATGCGCCCCACAGCGGCCACCAGCTGCCCGGCCACGCTGATGATCGTCTGGATCAGGTCCTCGTTGTTCGCGTTCAGCGTGCCCTGCAGGTCCGCCGTGCTCTTGGCGATCTGCGCGGACACCTCATAGGGCACAAGGCTGCCGGATGCCACCGCGGGCATTCTGATCTGCACCCGGCTCAGCGCCGCCAGCATCCCGGAGGCCACCGCGCTCTGCATAGTCTGGGCGAGCTGGGATTTGTTCAGGATCTCCGTGCGCCCGTTCACGTGTCCAATGATCTCCGGCCCGGCCTCGCCTGCCACGAACAGGCTGCCGTGGGCGCGGTTGGTGCCGTTGGCGTATTTCTGTACGCCGTTCCAGGCGTTCAACCTACCACCGCCCGAGATCATACCGCCGGTCGCGATTGTCTTCAACCGACCGAAACTGGCCTTTTTAATCCCAGGGCTTGCGTACAATCTCTTGCCGAAAACAGTTACGTCAATAGTCAGCGCAGAGTTGATGCCGTCGATAATCTTATTGACGCCACTCTCCGCTTTGCCGATCATCTTATTCACAAGTTTAATTACGGCATTAACGGCTGCTTTGAACTTATCAACGAACCAATCCTTTACGGAGCCAACACCGGATTTTATGTTCGACCATATAGTGGAACCAAGATTTTTCCAGTTGATTTTCTTAATGTCCGCCACCGCATCGTTGAACTTGCCCTTGAACCAGTCTTTGATTGTACCAAAGCCGTTCTTTACAAATCCCAGAATTGCAGATCCGACATTCTTCCAGTTGATGGCCTTTATAGCCGCGACAGCGTCATTAAACTTGCCCTTGAACCAGTCTTTGATTGCTCCAAAGCCGTTCTTTACAAAGTTCAAAATAGTCGTTCCGACGTTCTTCCAGTTGATGGCTTTAATCGCTGCCACGGCATCGTTGAACTTGGTCTTGAACCAGGCTTTGACAGTACCAAAGCCGTTCTTCACGGCATTCAGGATAGTCGTTCCGACGTTCTTCCAATTAATAGACTTGATCGCCGCCACGGCATCGTTGAACTTGGTCTTGAACCAGTCTTTGATTGTACCAAAGCCGTTTTTGATAAAGGTCAGGATGGTTGTCCCGACGTTCTTCCAGTTAATGGCCTTAATAGCGGCAACCGCATCGTTGAACTTGGTCTTGAACCAGTCTTTGATTGCTCCAAAGCCGTTCTTTACAAAGTTCAGGATAGTCGTTCCGACGTTCTTCCAGTTGATGGCTTTAATCGCGGCCACGGCATCGTTGAACTTGGTCTTGAACCATTCACCAACCGCAGAAACACCCTTTTTAATGGCTTCCCATATGTCCGTTCCGATATTGATCCAGTTGAGGTTCTTTATTGCGTTCCAGATGGGCGTAAAGATGTTGTCTCTTACCCACTGTCCAACGTTTTTGATGGCGGTCACAATGCCCTCGTAGATGCCCAGCAGGATATCTTTGCCGGGCCCCTCCATCTCTTTCGCTGGACTGGCGATGCCAAACGCTTTCTTGAATCCGTCGATGAAGGGCTTGAATATGTTTTCATATATCCATGTGCCGATACCCTTGATCGCGTTCAGAATGCCGTTCAGGATGCCCTGCACCACATTTCCGCCCGCGGCCTCGATGGAATTGTCGAAATAGTCCTTCACGCTCTTGCAGGCGTCATTGAACAAGCCGGCCAGGAATGCGGCGATACCGCCCAGCGCCGCGCCCAAAACCTCAAACAGTTTTTTCGCCACGCCTGCCCAGTCGATGGCGGCCAGCGCTTCGGCAACCCGTTTCCCGAGTTCGTTCCAGTTGACCGCCTCGATGGCCTTGGCGATGAATCCAAGTGCGCCTTTGAATGCGTCGCTTATGGTCGTTCCGATGTTCGTCCAGTTGATACCCGTCACCAGATTGGACAGGCCCGTCCCGAGTTTTTCGCCGACGGTCTCCCAGTTTATACTGCCAACGGCCTCCTGCACTTTCGCCACCAGCGCGTTAATGCCCTGGCTCAATTTCGTACCCAGGTTCCCCCAGTCAAAATTCAGCAGGAAATTCCCCAGCGTTTGCAGCGCCGCCTTGAACCGCGCCCCCAGAGTGTCCCCCAGCAGCGCCCAGTCCACCTCGTCCACCAGGCCGTTCAGGCCCTCGGCCAGCTTTTTGCCCAGGTTCGCCCAGTCGATCTTCGTCAGCAGCTGGTTCACGGTGTTCAGGATCGTGTTGATGCCCGTGCCGAAGGTGCGCCCGATGCCGTCCCAGTCGATGCCGTCCACCAGGCCGTTGAAAATCCCGGTGATGGCGTCCACCGCCTGCGTGATCTTATCGCCCAGCGCGTCCCATGAGATCAGTTCCCGCGCCTTCGCAAACGCGCCGTTGATGGCCCCGGCGATTTCCCGACCGATGCCCTCATAGTCAGCAGCCGCCCACAGATCCTTCAACTTCTGCACAAAGTCGGTGATGCCGCTGCTGATCTCCTCAGTCTCATAGCTGAAGGCGCTGCCGGAGTTGCCTCCGCCGCCCCCACCGCCGCCGGAGGCGTCGGTCTTGCCCAGGATATTCAGTTCATCAAAGCCCGCCAGTTCCCGCTTCAGCTTCTTCACGTTGCCCGCCGCGCCGCTGGCCGCGCCGCCCGTGGCCTCCAGCCCGGACACGGCCCGCTGATAGGTCTTTTGCCCGGTCAGCGCCGCCATGAACGCGCCGATGGCGTTAATGGCGCTGGTCAGCATGTTGATCAGCGTCGTCAGCGCCGGGGCCACCGCCGTCAGGATAGGCGCGAACGCCGTGGCCAGACTACCCTTCAGGCCGTTCAGGGAGGCCTTCAGGCTGTCCACGCTTGCCTTGACTTGCGGGTTGGCCTTAGACATGGCCTCGAAGCCTTCCTTGATGGCCGTGCGCAGCTTGCGGAACAGCGCAAACAGACCGCGGATGCCAAGCCCATATTTCAGGATGGACATCAGGCTCTTCTTCATGCCGCCGTCGGCCAGCTTTTGCGCCCGGTTGAACCCCAGCATGGACCGGGCCGCGTTGCCGATGAACCCGCCCAGCTTCTTCATGCCGCCGCTGATCGCGCTGCCGGCCAGCTTTGCCAGCTGGATCGCTGCGTTTTTCGCGCCTTCCGCCAGTCGCTTGAGGAAGCCTATGGCCGCATGCCCGGCGAACCGGCCGATCACCACCAGCGCACGCCCCGCAGCAGCGGCCACGTTCGCAAAGCCCCCGGCCATGCCCTGGCCCGCCGGTGCCGCGTCACCCGCCAGCCCGGCCATCTGCTCCTGAAGCCCGGCCATCTTTGCCTTCGCCTGATCGATGTCGTACTGCAGAGATCTCCAGCTCTCGGTGTTCTCCACAGGCTCAGCCTGTATTGCGGCAAGCCTGCCCTCAAAGTCGCGCATGGCCGCTTCCATAGCCTGGTCCTGGCTCCATTTGGGCATGAGCTCCCAGTTCCCGTAGCCGATGCCGGATTTGACCTCATCCTCGATCTGCGCCCGCAGCTCGTCCCGCTGTGCCTGCGCCCGCTGCTCGGCCAGCGCTTTCATTTTCGTCTGCCGCGCTTCCATGCGCTCAATCGCCGCGGCCGTCTTGTCGATCCTTTTTTGCAGCGCGGCCTGCTCTCCGGTGGCGGCCTTCGCGGCCCCGCCCGCCTTCTGCAGCGCCTTCAGATAGCCGTTCATGCCACCGGCCATCTGCTGGCCGGAGGTCTTGACGGCCTGCGTCAGCGTCGCCACGGCCTTCTTAAACTGACCGGCGTCTCGGATAAAGCCCTTGTTGTCCAGCCCGGTGTCGATCACAATCGCGCCGTCAGATAGTCCGTTCGGCATATCCTAACCCCCTCGCCGCCCTTGCGGCCATGTTTTACCCGCCCAGCAGGGCCTTGAGCCGTTCCTGCTCCTCCAACTCCTCGTCGGTGTACCTGGTTTTCAGCTCGCAGATGTCCCGGTTCTGGTTCCAAAATTCCCTTTCGTCCTTTTCCAGCTTTTTGTGCTTGGCCTTCTTGCCCCGCAGCTGGAGCACGGTGCTGTATACGCTGTCATGAATCTCCATGAACAGCCCGATGAACGTCCACCAATGCATATAATCCACGCCGCGCACCTCAAAGCCCGCCACGCGGTTCACCGCCGGGAAGATCAGCGGCGCGTCCTGCGTCCAGTCCATGGTGCGCGGGTGGGGCCTGCCGTCGCCCGCGCTGCCGTGGTCGATGAATGCGATGGCCGCGTCAAAGGCCGCCTGCATATCCTCGGCGGGGATCTCCTCGGCGTCCACATACAGATTGTAGACCACCACCAGCGCCTTGTCCCCGTCGTTCAGGTTCGGATCCTCGAAGGCCTGCAGGATTCGCAGCACCTGCCGATAGTCCGTGTCGATGTCCCACGCCCTGCCGTTAACCTCCAGCGCCGTGGGAAGGTCGAAGATCATTTTTTATTCGCCGCCCTGCGCGTCGCCCGGTTGGCGTACTTTTTCGCGTTGGCGCTGAACTTCGCTGTCTCCGTCTCAAACGCCGCGCCGATGTACGCGCCCAGGGCATTCAGCACCCGGGTGCAATAAAACTCCCCGTCCACGGGGCTAAAGGGGTTCATGCTGCCGAAGAAGGCCGCCGCCGCGCCCTCGCTGCCCAGCAGCTCGTCCACCGCCGCGCCCAGCCGCGCCGACGCCTCGTCCAGCGCCTCCGCGTACTTCGCGTCGGTGATCTCCGCGCCGTCGTCGCCCAGCCCGTCCAGGGGCGCCACGATGTCGTCGAAGCGCTCCGCCACGGCGTTGTAGCGCTGGATGATGCCCACGTCCGTGGGGTGGAATCGGAAGGAGCCGATCTCCTCCCCGCTTTTATTCTGAATCGGGACGCGGCGGCTGCCGTCGTCCACGACGATACTCATGTTCAGGTCTCTAATGTTTTCAGCCATGGGAAACCTCCTTTACTGTCAAAAGCCCCGGCGCAAAAGCGCCGGGGTGTGTGTCGGATGGGTCAGCCGGTCACCAGGGCGATGCTCGCCGGGGTGGTGCCGCTTGCGGGCGTGTAGTCGGCCAGAAGCTTCTCGCCGGTGTAGTGCACGGTGAAGGGGATCTGATAGCCGGAAGTGTCGCCGCCGTAGCTGCTGGGCACGACGTAGCACTCCTGCACATAGGCCTTGTAGGTGCCGGTGGCGCTGCCCGCCTCCCACAGGTGCACCTCGGCGGCCATGGTGCGGAGCTGGGAGCCCTGGGCCAGGGTGTCCACGATCTCCTGAATCTTGGCGAACAGGGAGTCGCCCACCTCGGCATAGTAGGGCTCGGCGTCGCCGGAGACCTCATAGCCGTTGTGGCGGAAATAGTTGCTCCCCAGGATGTTCATGCCCTGCTCGACGTTGGGATTCAGGTCAACGTTGAACTCCTCCAGGTCTTTGCCCAGGCGGTACCACTCCGCGCCGGTCAGGCTCGTGGGCGTGGCCGTGAAGGCGGCGTCCAGGAAGTGGCCCATGTACTTGCGATCAATCTTGCCGGTGATGGTGTCAGGCATTGTTATACTCCTCTCTGCCCTCATGGGGCGGTCAGTTAATGGTGTAGATGACCTTGATTTGCAGCCGGTAACGCGCCGTGGACGGCGTGGCCTCCATCAGGGTCGGGGTCAGCGGCACGGCCACGGCCTCAACGGCCCCGCCGTGCCAGTTGGGAAAGTTTCGGGCGTTGTTCTGCTCGGTGATCCAGTCGATGATCTGCTGGAGCAGGCCCAGGTTGTCAAGATTCTGCTGCACGGTGCTTCCGTAGGTGGCGCGGTAGTCGATGGCGAAGGACTGTTCTTGCTTGGGGAGCAGCCGGTCTTCGCCGATGATGTTCTGCCGCCTGCGCAGCGTGGACGGAATGGTCAGCAGGGCGAACTTGTCCGGGTCGTCGGCCAGGTAGTCCGCGCCCCATCGCATGGACGCCACGGCGGGGCAGGTGCGCAGCCATGCGCGGACGCTGCCCAGGTTGGTTGTGTCTGCCACGGTTCATCCCTCCTATACCGCCGCCATGCCTCGGTCGATGATGTCCTGCGTGTGGTTTGATTTCATGCGCTCAAACCAAAACGACCCGGCGTTCGGGTTTTGCGCGTGATCGTACTCCAGCGGCCAGTCGCGGTGCACAACGGGCTTTGTCTCGCCTCGCCCAACCCACGTCCTGCCGTTTTCGTCGGTCATCACATAGCCGTAATACTGATACCGCGCATATGGCGTGTTCCACGCCACAAAGCCCTGCTCGTCGTCGGCTACAAAGCTATCCTCCAGAAATCTCCCCGGGCTTGCCGGAATCACCAGATCTTGCTTGCAAAAGTCGTTGACGCTCTCATTGATGGCGTGCTGTACCCTTCCGCCCGGCTCGAAGCCCAGCTGCTTCAGCAGTTCAATCGGCGTCCGAAACGGATCGAACAATCTCGCGTTGATGGTAAACATCAGGTCCCCACCACCTTGAAGTGTGGCGCGTTGGGCGCTCGCCGGTCGTCGGTGACGGCCAGCACCTTGCAGATGCCCGAGAAGGTCTCCGCCAGCCGCTTCTGCGTCCAGTCGGTGCCCTCGGCGGCTCCCTTTACGATGATGTCGCCGCCCTGCAGCGTCCATAGGCCGGTCACGTCCGGCGCAGTTTTCCAGGTCAGCGGGTCGGCGTAGGCCTTGCCGCCCTCGATCTTTGCGTCTGCCGGTATGCGGATGATGATCTTGCTGGCCTCTTTCAGTCCGTGCTCCGGATCGACGGTCTCCGCCGCCGTGCCAAACCAGCTCGCGCCGGTGATGGTCGTCGGGATCAGGATGTCGTCGCCCAGATCGTCGTCATATCGCTTGTTGAATACGGTCACGGTCTCGTTGCACAGCTTCACGGTATCCAGCCCCCGATCCAGCCGTCGCCCGCCGTCGGCACGCCCGCAAAGGTCAGCGGGGTGCCGTGGTCGTCCACCACGCCGTCCAGCAGCGTCAGGATGGTGCCCGTCAGCTGCTTTTCGATGGTGGCCGTCCGGCTCTCGGCGCTGCCGTAAGATTCGGAATAGCCGTCCGTGGTGAAGGAGGCGGCGACGGGCGCGGCGGCCTGGGCGCTGGCCGAGTAGGTGCCGTCCACGGTGATGATCTCCATCATGGCCGCCTGCACCTGCTCCGGCACGGTCTGCATG
>JAEIGA010005753.1_pt1 | contig 18886 bp, 14 predicted proteins | sample 9270691 | NCBI WGS metagenome assembly JAEIGA01 (sample SAMN17057246, study PRJNA624740) | gut metagenome | biome: biome; isolation source: fecal sample | host: Bos grunniens | place: China: Xizang | collected 2019 | reverse complement strand
AGCCATTGATGAATTTAATCGACGTAACCGTCGGTTCGGAGGGGTATAAATTATGCTTACTCGTATTATTTCAGGTGCAGTATTAATCGCTGTGGTTGGCGGTGCTTTGTTCGTAGGAAGTTTTTGTCCTATTGTTCTTGCCATTTTTATTGCTACTATAACTGCTATAGGCTGTTACGAGATTCTAAATAACACAGGTGCTGTAGGTGTAAAAGCGGCTTCTGTAGCAGGAAGTATTTTCGGCTTTGTTAATGTACTTGCTCTGCTTGGTTATACTCAGAAGCTGTATTTTGGACTTGGTAGTCAGTTTTTCACTGTACTTTATGCGGTGGCAGTTGTTATATTCGCTCTTGCAAACAGTAAAAAACTTGATATAAAGGCAATTGCTTCGCTGCTCGGTTTTCCCGTTGTACTGTCTTATTCATTCAGCAGTATTGCGGGACTGTATCTTGGCGCAAATGGTATTTTTTATCTTTTGCTTCTACTTAATTTTTCTTCTGTGTGCGATACAGGTGCATATTTTACAGGAGTGCTTATTGGTAAGCATAAGCTTTGTCCGACTATAAGTCCTAAAAAAACCGTTGAGGGAGCTGTGGGCGGAATTGTCTGGAGTATTGTATGCTCTATCATACTTATTTTTGCTTTTGATAAAACAGATAAGACTATCGTAATCGTTATTGCTACAGTTTTGCTTTGTATAGTAGGTATGTGTGGCGACCTTTTTGCATCTGTTATTAAAAGAAGTGTTGATTTAAAGGACTATGGAAAATTAATTCCCGGTCACGGCGGAATACTTGACCGTTTTGACAGCATACTTTTAATAGCACCTGTTTTAAATCTCTGTGTTCAGGGAGGTCTGTTTTAATGACTGAAAAGCTTATTATTCTCGGCTCTACAGGCTCTATAGGTGTTCAGGCTTTAGAGGTTGCAAGAAAACAGAACATAAAGGTTACTGCTTTGGCTGCCGGAAAAAATGTAGATTTAATGGAAGCGCAGGTAAGAGAATTTAAGCCTGATATTGCTGTTATGCAGGATGAAGCAGCCGCTAATGAGCTAAAAATACGCCTTAAGGATAGCAGTACAAAGGTACTCGGCGGTGATAAAGGTGTGTGTGAGGCTGCACAGTATAATGGCGATACCGTTCTTAATGCTATTGTAGGTATAGCGGGACTTAGACCTACTATGACAGCTATAAAGGCGGGAAAAACTCTTGCCCTTGCAAATAAGGAATCTCTTGTTACTGGTGGAGAGCTTGTAAATAAGGCTTTAAAAGAAACAGGGGGTAAAATGCTTCCTGTTGACAGCGAACATTCGGCTATTTTTCAGTCACTTCAGGGACAGTGTAAGGGTGCTGTTGAGCGAATTTTGCTGACAGCCTCGGGTGGCCCTTTCTTTTCTAAAAGTAGGGAAGAACTTTTTAATGTTACTGCAAAGGATGCACTGAAGCATCCTAACTGGAGTATGGGAGCTAAAATCACAATAGATTCTGCAACCCTTATGAATAAAGGTCTTGAGGTTATTGAGGCTGTGCATCTTTTCGGACTTGATGCCGAAAAAATTGATGTTGTTATACAGAGAGAAAGTATTATTCATTCGGGTGTTCAGTTTGTTGACGGAGGGCTAATCGTTCAAATGGGTGTGCCTGATATGAAGCTTCCTATTCAGTATGCTCTGACCTATCCTGAGAGGGCGCCGCTTTGTGAGCGTCTTGACCTTGTAAAGCTTTCAAAACTTACGTTTTATAAGCCTGATACCGATACCTTCAGGTGTCTTCCTATATGTATAAACGCTATTAATCAGGGCGGTCTTAAGCCGACTGCCGCAAACGGAGCCAACGAAATGGCTGTTGAACTGTTCTTAAAGGATAAAATTAGCTTTTTGCAAATTGCCGAGCTTGTTGAGGCGGCAACCGAAAATCAGAGTGTATGTAAGGATTTCACTCTTGAGGATGTTTTTGAGGCTGATAAAACAGCCCGTGAGTTTGTTCTTTCTCTTATTTAATTTGAGGTGATTGTTATTTCTGCTTTTGTTTCTTTTCTGAATTCTGTATGGCCTTATCTTGTGGCTGTGCTTATGTTTTTAATACTTATAGTTATTCACGAGTTCGGTCATTTTATAACCGCTAAGATGTTTAAAATTAAGGTTAATGAATTCGCTGTAGGCTTTGGTCCAAAGCTTTTTAAGATACAGGGAAAAGAAACCCTTTATAGATTTAATCTTGTGCCATTTGGCGGATATTGTGCTATGGAGGGTGAGGACAGCGAAAGCAATGATTCAAGAGCCTTTTGTAATGCAAAAGCATATAAACGCTTTATTGTAACGGCGGCGGGTGCGGCATTTAATCTACTTCTGGGGCTTTTGGTGGTATGTATTATTGTTTGCTCAGGTAATCTTGTGGGTACAACCGTAGTGGCTCAGTTTGATGAAAATGCAGTAAGCTGTGATTCGGGTCTTATGGTAGGGGACGAGATAACCCACATTGAAGGCAGAAGAATGTATACAACACAGGATATTGCCTATGCCTTTACTGCCGTTGAGGATGGCAGACTTGAAATAGTGGTTAAAAGAAATGGCGAAAAGGTAGTGCTTAGTGAAGTTGACTTTGCTACCGAAACTGAGGACGGCATAAATTATGTGGCTCTTGATTTTAAATTTTTGGGTGAAAAGAAAAACTTTCTTAATGTAATTGAGGCTACCTTCAAAACAACCTTTTCCTACTGCAGAGTAGTTTGGTTTTCTCTAATTGACCTTATTACAGGAAGATTTGGAATAAGTGCTGTATCAGGGCCTGTTGGGGTTACTGCTACCATAGGTCAGGCGGCAAAAATGGGACTTTTAAATCTTCTTCCTATTATGGCTCTTATAACCGTTAATTTAGGAATTTTTAATTTACTTCCTGTTCCTGCTCTTGATGGTGGTAGACTTGTGTTTATTTTACTCGAAATGATACTGCGACGCCCTGTTGCAAAAAAATATGAGGGAATTATTCATACTGTAGGTCTTGTTTTACTGCTGGGACTTATGCTGATTATTACCCTTAAAGATGTGTGGAGTTTGATTTTCTGATGTTTACTAATGATAAAACAGTTGCTGTAAAACTTAAGGATATGCAGATAGGTGCAGGCGATCCTGTTTCTGTGCAGTCTATGCTTAATGTTATTTCAACCGATATACAGGGAAATGTTGAACAGGCTAAGGAACTTGAAAAAGCAGGTTGTGATATTATTCGTGTAGCTGTTCCTGATATGAATGCAGTAAGGCTTATTCCCGCACTAAAAGAGGCGGTGAACACTCCTATTGTTGCCGATATTCATTTTGACTATCGACTGGCACTTGAAAGCGTTGCCGCAGGGGTTGATAAAATTCGTATAAACCCCGGTAATATCGGAGAAGAAAGCAGAGTTAAAGCGGTTGCTCATTCTTGTAGAAATGCAGGTGTACCAATAAGAATCGGTGTTAATTCAGGCTCACTTGAAAAGGAAATACTTGCTAAATATGGTTCTCCTACACCTGAGGCAATGGTTCAAAGCGGAATGTATCATATTTCTCTTCTTGAAAAATATGATTTTGACCAGATTGTTCTTTCACTTAAATCATCTGATACCCTTACTATGTATAGGGCGTACACTCTTGCGGCTGAGCAGTGCAGATATCCTCTTCACTTAGGCGTTACCGAGGCGGGAACCGAGCGTATGGGAATTATTCGCTCCTCTGCAGGAATTGGCGGTTTGCTTCTTGGCGGAATAGGGGGTACAATAAGAGTTTCTCTTACCGATAATCCTGTAAAAGAGGTTTATGCCGCAAAAGATTTGCTTAAAGCGATTGGGCTGAGAAAGGATGGTATACGATTTGTATCCTGTCCTACCTGCGGCAGAACAAAGGTTGATCTTATAGGACTTGCTAAAGAGGCAGAGGAAAGATTTAAGAATGTTCATAAGAACATAACCGTTGCCGTAATGGGATGTGTTGTAAACGGACCTGGTGAGGCAAGGGAGGCTGACCTTGGTATTGCAGGCGGACAAGGCTGCGGTATCGTATTCAAAAAAGGTGAGATAATTCATAAAAATGTTCCTGAAAATGAATTACTTAATATACTTCAAAAAGAAATAGAAAAATTATAAAGGTGAGAAAATGTCTGTAAAATTTTCCGCAGTTTTTGAAGCCTTTTTAAACAGAAAAACAAGGGCTTTTGCAAACTGCGATATGATAAAATGTGATTTGGATATGGAAAAGAGGAGTCTTGATATTGAGCTTCTCAGCGATAAATATATTAAAAAAGAGGTTAAGGACGAGCTTGTTGAAATATTAAAAACCGCCCTTAAAACCTCTTCACTTAAATTGACTCTTAATTTTACTTCTTCGGCATTTGATATTGCTGCCTGTGAGGATATATGTCAGCAGTTAAAATATGAAAATGCGATGCTTAACGGCTATTTTAACGGTGCTGAATATATTCTTAATGATTCACAGCTTGAAATAGTGCTTGCTTTTGGAGGACTGAAAATAATCGAGGAAACAGGCTTCTCTACCAAATTTACCCGAATAGTAAAGGATACATTCGGAGTAGATATTTCTGTTAAATTTTCGGGACAAACCGAAAATACAGAAATTCCGGTTCCACAGGAGGTTGAGCCTTATGATGAGGAAATTCCTATGCCTACTGAAGAACCTGTTCGGATTGAACATAAAGCAGAGCCTATACCAGTTTCGGCAGAAGGATTGCCTGATTTTCTTTATGATGTTGAATTGTTTTATGGTAAGAAATTAGAGAAAAATTTTGTAAGACTTATTGATATAATTCCCTCGGACAGAGGCAAGATACAGCTTGCGGGATGGGGTACTGTTTTTAACTATGAGGTTAAGGATATTAATACAAAACGCGGACCGCGAAAGATAGTCACTTTCTGTCTTAGTGATAAAACGAATTCTATTTACTGTAAAATGTTTATGACTGATGAGGAAATGGCGGATATTAAGCCTGTAAAGGACGGAGCCATTATTATATTTAACGGTAACTACAGTCTTGACGATTTTTCAGGCAAATACATATTAGAGCCAAAGGTGATGGCAACGGCAAAAATGACTGAGGAAACCGATGATTACCCTGAAAAGAGAGTCGAGCTTCACTGTCATACCAATATGTCACAAAAGGATGCGGTTTGTCCTGCAGGTACCCTTATTAAACGGGCTTTTAAATGGGGACATAAGGCTATTGCTATTACCGACCACGGTGTTGTTCAGTCCTATCCTGCTGTTGCTGAGGCTGTAAGCGGTATCAGAAAAAACGGCGGAGAATTCAAGGCTATATACGGTGTTGAGAGTTATTTTGCCGATGATACCAAAGGTGAAACGGATATAACCAAGCTTAAAAGCTATCATCAGATAATTCTTGTTAAAGACTTGGTTGGTCTTAAAAATCTTTATCAGCTTGTGTCAAAGGCGCATGTTGAAGATTTTTACAAGCGTCCCGTTACCCGAAGAAGTGAAATTGAAAAGCACAGAGAGGGTCTTATTATAGGTAGTGCTTGTGAAGCAGGTGAGCTTTTCGATGCAGTTCTGAATGGTAAAAGTGATGAAGAATTAATCGAAATTGCAAAATTCTATGACTATCTTGAAATTCAGCCAATAGGCAATAACGCCTTTATGGTTCGTGACAGTATAAAGCCTGATAAGGTTAGCAAAAAGGGTGTTGTAACTCCGAATCCTTATAAGCACGTAAAAAATGAAGAGGTACTAAGAGATTTTAACCGTAAAATAGTTGAAATTGCTGATAAGCTTTCTCTTCCTGTTGTAGCTACAGGGGATGTTCATTTTGCTACTAAGGAGGATGAAATACTTCGTAAAATTCTTATGGCAGCACAGGGCTATGAAGATTTTGATAATCAGGCTCCTCTTTATCTTAAAACAACTACCGAAATGATGGAGGATTTTGCTTATTTCGGGGATAGAGCAAAGGAATTTGTAATTGATAATCCTAATAAGATTGCCGATATGGTAAGCGGTGATGTTGTGCCTGTTCCTCCCGGAAACTATCCGCCTGTTATAGAGGGAAGTGACGATTTACTTCGCAGTCTTTGTTGGGACAGAGTAAACAGTATGTACTGTCACAAGGGCGAAATTAATGACATTGTTAAAAAGCGTCTTGATAAAGAACTTAACAGTATTATTAATAATGGCTTCTCGATAATGTATATTTCTGCACAGAAGCTTGTTAAATACAGCGAGGACCACGGTTATCTTGTTGGCTCCCGTGGTTCTGTAGGCTCCTCCTTTGCCGCTACTATGGCGGGTATTTCGGAGGTTAATCCTCTGCCGCCACATTATTACTGTCCTAAGTGTCAGTGGAATGAGTTCTTCAGCAGTGCAGTGGTAGGCTCAGGCTTTGACTTGCCTGAGAAAAACTGTCCCGAATGTAATACACCTCTTAACCGCGACGGCCATGACATTCCTTTCGAAACATTCCTTGGATTTAAGGGTGATAAGGTGCCTGATATTGACCTTAATTTCTCTGATGAATTTCAGAGTGAGGTGCAAAAGTATACCGAAACCCTTTTCGGAAAGGAAAATGTGTTTAAAGCGGGTACTATTTCTACAATTGCCGAGAAAACTGCTTTCGGTTATGTAAAGGCATACTGTGAGAACAAGGGCATTGTACTCAGTCAGGCAGAAATGGAAAGACTTGCAAAAGAGGTGGAAAATTCTAAAATTAAAGCAACCTCGGGTCAGCACCCTGCAGGTATGATTGTAGTACCTGCCGATATGACAATATACGATTTCTGTCCCATTCAGCATCCTGCTGATGACCCCAAGTCAGATATTCTTACAACCCACTTCGATTTCCATTCTATTCACGATAATATTTTAAAGCTTGATGAACTTGGGCATGTTGTACCTACCACATATAAATATCTTGAAGAGTATACGGGTATAAGTGTAAATGACATTTCAATGTCAGACCCCGCAGTATATAGCTTGTTTACCTCTACATCTGCTTTAAACGTTACTCCACAGCAGATTGAATCCGAAACGGGTACATACTGTATTCCTGAGTTCGGAACACAGTTTGTACGAGGAATGCTTATGGACTGTAAGCCTCAGAATTTTGCTGACCTTTTACAGATTTCGGGTCTTTCTCACGGAACTGATGTATGGCTTGGTAATGCAAAGGACCTTATCGACGAGGGGATTTGTACCATTTCAAATGTTATAGGAACCCGTGATAATATAATGGTATATCTTATAAATCAGGGAATGGACGAGGGACGAGCCTTTAAAATTACCGAAACCGTTCGTAAAGGACTTGTTGCAAAGGGTAAGGTAAGTAAAGAAGACTGGGAAAAGATGGAAGACGATATGCGAGCAGTAAACGTTCCTGAGTGGTATATCGGCTCCTGTAAGAAAATTAAATATATGTTCCCAAAAGCCCATGCTGCCGCTTATGTAATTTCGGCGCTTCGTCTTTGTTGGTATAAAGTGTATAAGCCTCTTGAATTTTATTGTGCTTATTTTACCGCAAGACCCGGTGATGTGGATGCCCCTATTCTTATGCAGGGACACGAGGCTGTAAAACGGTATATTCGTGAAACCAAGGCTAAGGGTAAGGAAGCAAGTAAAAAAGAACTTGATGTCCTTGATAATATGTATATATTTAATGAACTTTTGCATAGAGGAATTAAAATTCTTCCCATAGACCTTAAAAAATCTCACGCTGTAAAGTTCTTGCCCGAAAAAGAGGGTATGAGATTGCCCTTTGGCTCGGTTTCGGGAATGGGCGATAAGGCGGCATTTGATGTATATAATGCCGCACAGCAGGGCGACTTTTTGTCGGTTGAAGATTTTCAGGCTGTATCGGGAGTTTCTAAGGCTGTTGTTCAGTCCCTTGCTGAGCTTGGCGTATTCGGTGATTTGCCCGATACTAATCAGATGTCAATGTTTTAATGGTATAAAAGCGTGGTGTGTATCCACGCTTTTATATTTTGCTATAAAAGATGGTGCAAAATCTAAGGTGAATTTTAACATTTTTGCCAAATTTTTGAAAATTACAAAAAAAGGTTGCAATTTTGTAACCTTTTGCTATAATATATATGGTAATTGTAACAATTTGTAACCGTTTTAGTTTAAGCGAAAGGAGAGGTAATAGTGAAGATAACCAAAGAACAGTTTTTAAGCTTTTGTATCGTTGCTAAAGATAAAATAGCTGAATACATTAAAAAAACTGCTTATTTGTTTCGTCATTCCAGAATAGCTTTATTATCTGTAGCTGTTATAATTGCTACGCTTTGTACTGTTTTATTCTCAGGAATCACTGTTGCTTACGAGCTTGAATATAACGGCGTAATTATTGCACAGGTTAAGGATAAAGATGATTATGATAAGGCGGTAAAGCTTGCTCAGTCACTTTTTGCTGCTAATGAACTTGAAAGCTATACTTATACACCAAGATTTCATATAACCGTAACTACCGAAAAAAATCTTTCTGATTTAAGTGAACTTGCTAAACAAATTGTTGAAAAAACCGATTCATTAGGTAAGGGTGCTGCTCTTAAGATTGATGGTGAGGTTTTTGCCTATGTTGCTGAAGAGTGTTGTCTTACAGATTATATAAACAATTATCTTTCCACCTATGTTGAGGGTGAGGGAGTTACTTCCTCTTTCATTAATAATGTAGAATGTATAGAGGGTTATTTCCCTGATAATTACTTTGTTAGCATTGATACTGTAAAAGAAAAGCTTTGCTGTCTTGATGTTAAATCTCTTCAGACCGTTTGTACACAGGAGGAAATTCCTTATACGAGCGTTACAAGAAAGAGCGACAGCCGAGTTTTAGGTGATATACAGAAGGTTGTTACAGGGGTTAACGGTATTACAGAAACTGTTAAAAATATTGAAATGCTTAACGGCGAAATAGTTAACACCACTCTTGTAAGTGAAAATGTTATAAAAAATCCTGTTCAGGAAGTAATTGTTGTAGGTACTAAAAGAGATACCTCTGTAAGCAGTGCGTATGTATCACAGCTTAACTGCATCTGGCCTCTTAAAAGGGTGGAAGGACAGACAATTACATCATACTACGGTGACGGAAGAGGGCACAAGGGGCTTGATATAGCAAGTAAGACCGGCACACCTATTTATGCGGTTCAGTCGGGCACTGTTATTACCGCCTCCTATGAAGCGGGATATGGTTACTATATAACGGTTCAGCATTCTAATGGATATAAAACCTTTTATGCTCACTGTGATAAGCTGCTTGCTTCGGTTGGTGAAACCGTATCACAGGGTCAGGTAATTGCTCTTGTGGGTAATACGGGAAGGTCAACAGGCAGTCATCTACACTTTGAAATTGAAAAGGATGGCGTAAAGCTAAACCCTGCCGCCTTTTTAGGCCTTTAAAAATACTAAAGCATCTTAACTTTGTTAAGATGCTTTTTTACTTGTATAAGTATGGTTTAGGTGGTATAATCGTAAAAGAAAGAAGGTTATGTATGAAGATAATAGATATAATTAACAGGGGAGTGCCGTCTCTTTCCTTTGAAGTGTTTCCGCCAAAAACACAAACAGCCTTTGAAAGTGTGAAGAACGCTACCCATGAGATAGCCAAGCTGCACCCATCTTTTATGAGTGTTACCTATGGGGCAGGGGGAGGAACAAGCAAATACACTCTTCAAATTGCAAAGGATATAAAAGAACGCTATAATGTTCCTACATTAGCACATCTCACCTGTGTTTCCTCTACTAAGGAAACGGTTAAAAATAAAATAGAAGAGATAAAGGAAGCAGGTCTTCAGAATGTAATGGCTCTAAGGGGCGATATACCCGAAGAAATGCAAAATAAGGACCGAAGTGATTGGGATTTTAAATATGCAGTTGACCTTATAAGAGAGCTTAAAGAAAGCGGTAATGATTTTTGTATAGGTGCTGCCTGTTATCCCGAAATACATACCGAGAGCTTAAACCAGAAGGAAGATATAAAGCGTCTTAAGGAAAAGGTTGATGCGGGTGTCGATTTCCTTACTACCCAGATGTTTTTTGATAATAATCTTCTTTATAATTTCCTTTATAAAATAAGAGAAGCGGGGATAACTGTTCCTGTAATTCCCGGTATTATGCCTATTACAAATGCTAATCAGGTAGAAAGAGCAATAAAGCTTTCAGGTTCTTATGTTCCACAGCGTTTTAAAAGTCTTGTAGATAAGTTCGGTGATAATCCTCTTGCTATGAAGCAGGCGGGAATTGTTTATGCAACAGACCAGATTATTGACCTTTTTGCTAATTCAATAACAAACGTTCACGTTTATTCTATGAATAAGCCGGAGGTTGCGGCAAAAATTAAAAGTGATTTATCGGAGATTATTTCGAAATGAGCACAGTGCTTTTAAAAAACTTTAGTGAGCTGAATTTTGATCGCAAAGAGATACTTACTTATATGGGCTGTAAAGAAGCTGACGGCGAAATTAATGCCCTGCTTGATAGTTGTATTAATGAGGTGAAATGTAAGCTTTCCTATAAAGCTTGTTACTGTGAACTTAAAGTGGATATTTTAGACGATATATGTGATTTCGGTTTGTTCAAAGTAAGGTCATCTTCTCTTGCTCAGTATTTAAATGGCTGTAAAAAAACCGTGGTCTTTGCGGCAACAGTAGGGGTTTTACTTGACCGACTTATTGCTAAATATTCTAAAATTTCTCCATCGAGAGCCTTTGCTCTGAATGCCATTGGTGTTCAGCAGATTGAGAAGCTGTGCGATATGTTTTGTGATAGTATAGAAAAGGGAGCGAGTAAAAAATTTCGTTTTTCGGCGGGGTATGGTGATTTGCCTCTTGAAACACAAAAGGATATTTTTAATATCCTTGACTGCTCTAAAAAAATCGGTCTTACCCTTAATAACAGTCTTGTTATGTCACCCTCAAAATCGGTTACAGCCTTTTTGAGAATAGATTAGCGATGCAATATATATGAGGTGCAATGTGAAATTTTTGGATTTTTTGAGAAATAATACCGTTATTGTTGACGGCGGAATGGGTACCCTTCTGCAACAAAGAGGGCTTAAGGCTGGTCAGAAGCCTGAGCTGTGGAATATTACCCATAGTAAAGATATAACTGAAATACACAGAGATTATTATAGTGCAGGCAGTAATGTTGTTACTACAAATACCTTTGGAGCAAATATCTTAAAGTTTAGCGAAGAAGAACTTGAAGAGATTGTTAAAAGTGCGATTAACAATGCAAAAAAAGCGAGGGATTGCTTTTCTGATAAGGACAATAAATTTGTTGCTCTTGATATAGGGCCGACAGGAAAGCTTTTAAAGCCTCTTGGTGACCTCGGTTTTGAAGAGGCGGTAAATATTTTTGCCAAAACCGTAAATCTTGGTGAAAAGTATGGAGCTGACCTTGTTATAATCGAAACTATGAACGACTCATACGAAACCAAGGCTGCACTGCTTGCAGTAAAGGAAAACTGTCAGCTTCCCGTAGTTGTTTCAAATGCCTATGGTCAGGACGGAAAGCTTATGACAGGAGCCACTCCTGCCGCAATGGTAGCTTTGCTCGAGGGAATGGGAGCTGATATGATAGGTGCAAATTGCTCTCTGGGTCCCGATTTGCTTACCCCTGTAATTGAGGAGCTTTTAAGGGTAGCGTCTGTTCCTGTAATTATACAGGCCAATGCAGGTCTTCCAAGAGTAGAAAACGGAAAAACAGTGTATGATGTATCCTGTGAGGATTTTGCACACTGTAATGCTATGCTTGTTAATAAAGGGGTCAGAGCAGTGGGGGGTTGTTGTGGTACTACCCCTGAATATATTAAGCTTCTAAGCCAAAAATGTGCTAAAGCTAAACCTAAAGAAATAACCGATAAGGGTATAACCCTTGTTTCTTCTTATACCCACGCTGTTGAGTTTGGCAGTCAGCCTGTGCTTATTGGTGAGCGTATTAATCCCACGGGTAAAAAACGCTTTAAACAGGCTCTTATTGAGAATGATATTGATTATATTTTGAATGAGGCTGTTTCACAGCAAGAAAAGGGTGCACATATACTTGATGTCAATGTGGGGCTTCCCGATATAGATGAAAAGGCAGTGCTTGAGAAAGCGGTATATGAGCTTCAGGCGGTTACTTCATTACCCCTACAGATAGATACTGCTGATGCTATTGCAATGGAAAAGGCTCTTCGTATTTATAACGGCAAGGCACTTATTAACTCTGTTAATGGTAAAAAGGAAAGTATGGATGCGATTTTTCCTCTTGTTAAAAAATACGGAGGTGCTGTTATTGCCCTTACCCTTGATGAAAATGGAATCCCCGATTCTATAGATAAAAGGGTAGAAATAGCAGAAAAGATACTTTTTGAAGCTCAAAAATACGGTATAGATAAAAAGGATATTATTTTCGATACACTTGCAATGACAGTTAGTGCTGATAATACTTCGCCAACCGTTACACTTGGTGCTTTAAAATTAATAAAGGAAAAGCTTGGCTGTCATACTTCTCTTGGTGTTTCAAATATTTCCTTTGGACTGCCAAACCGAGATGCAGTAAATAGTACATTTTTTGCTCTTGCACTGGAAAATGGACTGTCAGCAGCTATAATGAATCCTTATTCTGTAGATATGATGCGAACTTATTATACCTACAGAACACTTAAAGGGATGGACGAAAACTGTACCGACTATATAAACCACGCTCAAGAATTTACCCTTAGTTTTGAAAAACAGACAATTTCTCAAGGTAGTACAGAATACGGCTCTGAGCTTGAGTGGGCGATAGAAAAAGGTTTAAAGGATAAAGCTGCTCAGATAACAAAGGGGCTGCTAAAAACCGAAAAGCCTCTTGACATAGTAAATAGGGATATAATTCCTGCCCTTAATGCTGTTGGTGCAGGGTTTGAAAAAAAGACGGTATATCTTCCTCAGCTTCTTATGAGTGCAGAGTCGGCAAAGGTCGCCTTTGAGGTGATTAAATCGGCTATGAGCAGTAACTCTCAGACGGAAAATAAAGGAAACATTATCATAGCTACCGTTCACGGTGACATTCACGATATCGGCAAAAATATTGTAAAGCTGTTGCTTTCGAATTACGGCTTTAATGTTGTTGATTTGGGAAAGGATGTTCGCCCATCGGTTATTCTTGAAAAAACACTTGAGTACAAACCTATGTTAGTGGGACTCAGCGCTTTGATGACTACAACCGTTCCTGCTATGGAAGAAACAATAAATCTTATTAAAGAAAAAGCACCTTGGTGCAAGGTGATGGTGGGCGGCGCTGTGCTTAATGAAGAATATGCACAAAAAATCAATGCCGATAAATATGCGGCTGATGCTATGGAAGCGGTTAGGTACGCACAAAGTATGTCATAAAAAGACTTCTCTTCGGGTCAACCGAAGAGAAGTCTTTTTTTTGTTTAATTTTCACTGAAGATTACAGTTACGTCAGCGTGAAGCTGTAAAATAGAAGCGGGAACAAGTGGGGTAATCGGTCCGTAAAAAGCTTTTTCTAAAATTTCCTTTTTAGCCTGACCGTTTGCAATAAGAACAATTTTTCTTGCCTGCATTATTGACATCATACCCATTGTTATTGCTTTGGTAGGTACATCTGCTTCGCTTTCGAAAAATCTTGCATTTGCCTTTATTGTAGAGGGATCAAGGCTTACAGGATGAGTTTCAGCTGTGAAGAATTCATCTGGCTCGTTAAAACCAATATGTCCGTCAAGACCGATTCCGAGAAGCTGTAAATCAATTCCGCCAAGCTTTTTTATAAGAGTATCATAGGCTTTACCTTCTTCTACAAGGTCATCTGCACAGCCTGAGGGAACGTATGTATTTTCCTTTTTGATGTTAACCCTGTCAAAAAGGTTTTTGTTCATAAAGTAACGGTAGCTCTGATTGTGAGAGCCGTCAAGACCTGCGTATTCATCAAGATTTACGCTTGTTACCGTAGAAAAATCAAGTTCACCATTATTGAAATATTCGGTCAGCTTATCGTATGTACCTACAGGCGAGGAGCCTGTAGCAAGACCTAACACACTGTCGGGCTTACCGGTAATCTGAGCAGCAATGAGCTTAGCTGTTTTTTCGCTTAGTTCTTCATAGGTTTTTACTGTAATAAAATTCATCCGTCATTTCTCCTTATAATTATATTGTCCATACTCTTAACAATGCAGTTTTCTGCGAAAACACCACGAAGACTGTTAAGAGGGTAAACAGAAGTGTTTTTACCTATAACAGTTCCGGGGTTTAAAACACAGCCACAGCCAATGTCGGCACCATCTGCAAGAATACCGCCGATTTTTCTAAGCCCTGTTATATAGTCGGTGTCACCGTGAATAACAACGGGTTTGCCATCGGATTTGAGATTGGAACAAATTGAACCTGCACCCATGTGGGAAAAATTACCCAGTACAGAGTCACCTACATAATTATAATGCGGAACCTGTACTTTTTCAAGTAAAATACAGTTTTTTAATTCAGAAGAATTTCCGATAACACAGTTTTTGCCTGTAATTACACTTCCTCTGATAAAAGCACCGGGGCGAATTTCGGTTCCTTCGCCGATTATTGTGGGTCCCTCTATAGTTACATTAGGGTAAATTTTAACATTTTCTCCTATGAGAACGTTGTCGCTGTATTTTGTGAAGCCTTCAATACCTTTAGCTATAAGAGAGGAAATGTATTCTTTAAGAATAGGTAGCATCTCCCAAGGAAATTCATACTGACTGAACAGGGGAATAAGGTACTCGGTAGTACAGTTATAAAGCTGGTTGGTTTTAACGTATTTATTCATTCAAATGACCTCTTTCAATAATGACTTTGGCGATAATATCAATGTATTTATCACACAGCTCTTCACTTTCTGCTTCAACCATTATGCGAATAACCGGCTCGGTACCGCTTTGACGAAGTAAGGCTCTGCCTTTACCGTCTATAAGCTCTTCAACCTGGTTCTTTGCAGAAACTACCTCGCAGTCACTTAGTACCGCCGCTTTGTCCTTTACCCTAAGATTTTTAATCTTCTGCGGATAAAGCATAACGGGAGAGGCAAGCTCGGAAAGACTTTGCTTTGTATCACAGATTTCTTCTGTAATCATTATAGCGGTAAGAAGTCCGTCACCTGTAGTAGCATATTTCTTTAAAATGATATGACCGGACTGTTCTCCGCCAAGTGAATAATCGTTTTTCTGCATACATTCGTAAACGAAACGGTCGCCAACGGTGGTTTGTTCACAGTTGATACCGATTTCTTTAAGGGAAGAAAACAGGCCGCTGTTTGACATAATAGTAGCCACAACTGTGTCACTGTCTAACATACCTCGGTTTTTAAGGCGTCTGCCAAGAATATACATCATTTTATCGCCGTCAACTATATTGCCCTTATCGTCAACAGCTATACATCTGTCGGCATCTCCGTCAAAGGCAAAGCCTAAATCAAGATGCTGTTCACGAACAAGATTGCAAAGGTTTTCGATATGAGTTGAACCGCATTTTTCGTTTACATTAAGTCCGTCAGGCTGAGCACCGATAACTGTGGTCTGAGCGCCCAGAGCAGAAAATACGCTGTTTGCTATCATCCAAGAAGCACCATTTGCACAGTCAAGTCCGATTCTCAACTTTTTATAAGAGTTAGATGCCAGAGAAATGAGGTAACCTAAATATCTGTTTCTTCCCGAAACATAGTCAACGATACAGCCAATCTTCTCCTTTTGTGCGAGAGGTAAATCATCACCGCTGACTCCGAGTAACTTTAAATTGCCGTCAATATATGCTTCAATAAGTGCAGTAGTGCTGTCATCCAGCTTCTCACCAAAACGGTTAATAACCTTAATTCCGTTATCGTAAAAAGGATTGTGGGAAGCAGTTATCATTATTCCGCAGTCAAATTCATCCTGACGTGTGACAAAGGAAACGCTTGGCGTTGTAGTTACGTGGAGCATATAGGCGTCTGCTCCCGAAGCGGTAATTCCTGCAACAATAGAATATTCAAGCATATAACTGCTGCGGCGGGTATCTTTACCTATAAGTATACGGGGACGATAGCCCGATTTATTACAGCCGGACAGGGAAGAGGAAAAATACCAGCCTAAAAATCTGCCCACCTTATATGCCTGAAGTGATGTAAGAGTGACATTGGCTTCTCCGCGAAAACCGTCGGTACCGAAGTATTTCAGTCCGTCTTTTTTTTCATTTGTCTGAACTTCAATTGAGTTTTTGTCTATAAGTAAATCATCGGTAGAAATGTGGAAGAGCTCACAAAGCTGTAAAACCTTGTCGATTTGTGGAAGTGCCTGGTCCATTTCCCATTTCGAAACTGACTGACGGGATACATTGATTTTTTCCGCAAGCTGTTCCTGAGAAATACCTTCTTTATTTCTTAAATTAAATATTTTTTCGCCAAGAGTCATTTAAAGACCACCTTTCAGTTAGTTTAATTCTATACTAATAGTATTCTATCAAATAAACTATTATATATCTACCAACCGAAAATATTATTTTTCGCAACTATAGGTTGCAAAAACCGTAAAAAACTTGTAGAAATGAATAAGAAAACGTTAAAAATAACTAAAATGTGTAAATCTTAGTTGCAAATTTGGAAAAATAGGGAAAATTCAAAAACTACTAAAAGAAAAAATAATAAATAATCTGTTTTTTTATATTGACAAAACCGAAAAATGTGATATAATAGTTCTTGCTGATTTGGGGCATTAGCTCAGTTGGTTAGAGCTCCCGGCTCATAACCGGTAGGTCCGGGGTTCGAGTCCCTGATGCCCCACCAGTTTTTATTTTTCTCAAATCAGCATTTTTTATAGGGGTATGGTGTCAATGGTAGCACACCGGTCTCCAAAACCGTTTGTGAGGGTTCGAGTCCTTCTACCCCTGCCAATGTTTGAATGCCTGTAAAACCGTTTATTTATGCGGTTTTCGGGCATTTTTTCTTTTATATTATCAAACCTCTTAATGTCTTTTAATTGCTTTAAATTGCTTTTAATGTAATCTATTTTATAGTCAAAATTATAGTCAAGATATCTTGACTATAATTTTTAATTATGTTATAATTCAAAATACCATCTTTTATACATAAAAATTAAAGGAGAAATTTTATGATAAAAAATAAAAGAGAACATGGTCAAGGCACAATTTATTTAAGAAAAGACGGAAGATGGTATGGTGCAGTACAAAATGGATACAACGAAAATGGCAAACCTAAAATGGTAACTGTTTATGGAAAAACAGAAGCTGAGGCAAAAAGAAAACTAAAAGAAAAAATTAAACTCATTAATTCTAATGGATTGATTCTAGAAGATAATACTGCCCAAAATATTACAGTAGAAGAGTATTGCACAAATTGGTTAGAAAATGTAAAAGTGAACGAATTGAAACCCTCAAGTTATGACCGCAAAGAAATGACATTATCAAATCAAGTATATCCGTCAATCGGAATGTTACAATTATCACAATTGTCGATTGACGATATTCAAGAAATGATTAATCAATTAAGAAAAAAGAATTTGTCATATTCTTCTATTAAAAAAGCATTCGAAGCAATTAACGAGTGTTGTAAATATGCAATAATTCGTGGCGATTTGCAAAAAAATCCTTGTATTGGTGTATCACTGCCCAAAAATTTAAAACATCAGGACGGAGATATTAAATTTTACACCGAAGACCAAATTGAATTATTATTAAAACAGTCTACAACAAAGTATAATAACGGTAGAAATAAGTATCGCTTAGGTTATGGAATACAATTTTTATTATATACTGGCCTAAGAATAGGAGAAGCATTAGCATTAACTTGGGAAGATGTAGACTTTCAAAATAAAACGGTTAAAATTAATAAAAATTTAAAACAAGTAAAAAATAGAGAAAATGATGACCAAGGTAAATATAAAATTATTATCCAAGATAGTACAAAAACAAATTCTGGCTCCAGAATTGTACCGTTAAACAATAAATCAATCGAGGCATTAAATCATATTAAAAAAATTACGGGGCAATGTAAGTATGTATTCTCAACCGAAACAGGCAATAATGTTTCTGGAAGAACGTATGATACGATGTTTAGAAAGATACAAGAAAATTGCGGATTCAAAGAAATTTACGGTGTTCATGCTCTAAGGCATACATTTGCAAGTTTATTGTTCAAAAAGGGCGTAGATGTAAAAACCGTAAGTGAAATTTTGGGGCATAAGGATGTATCGGTAACTTATAATACCTATATACATTTAATACAAGAACAAAAAATGAACGCGATAAACTTGCTTGATATTTAAAATCGAAAAAACAGGGGAGTAGAAATTAATCTACTCCCCTAAAATTATACTACTTTATTGTTTTTAAAGTATTCAAGGCATTTTGTAAAGATTCTAGTGTATATTCACCATTCTTCAACGCTATCATTACCTTATCTGCCATCTTAGCCTCTTTAGTAATAGAATTGTTTTTCCAAGCAGTATAAATGGCAACTCCGCATGTTAAAATAGTTGACACTATGCCATAAGTTTCTTCTTGAGAAAATGGTATAGGATTAACATTAAACATAGTTAAAACTGAGTTTATTAATACTATAGCTAAAGCGCTGAACCTTGCAATTACATTTATATCCATAAATTATACTCCTTTTAAAAAGTTTTAAAATATCTTTAGACACCCAAAATCTTCTTCCAAGTGTTTAAACCGACAACACCGTCAGCAACAAGTCCATTTTTCTTCTGATAAGCAATGACAGCATTCTTTGTGTTGTTACCGAATTTTCCGTCTACTGTTGCACCGACAGCTTTTTGTACTATCTTTGTGAGGTTTTTATATTTAAAAGTGGTACGCTTTTTACAGATTGCCTGTTTTGCAACACTTTCACACTCGCTACCCCACATTCCATCAGCACCATACTTTGGGAATTT
>JAEIGA010005752.1_pt1 | contig 18887 bp, 15 predicted proteins | sample 9270691 | NCBI WGS metagenome assembly JAEIGA01 (sample SAMN17057246, study PRJNA624740) | gut metagenome | biome: biome; isolation source: fecal sample | host: Bos grunniens | place: China: Xizang | collected 2019 | reverse complement strand
CTGCCTCAATCTTCACCATTGCAAGGTTGTTTGAAGTCTCGACAAGACCTGGCATCTCGCTGCTCATACGCTCAACTCCATCCGGACAAGCAAGAATAGCGCGGATGAAACGGAGAGCATCTGCCTCTGGAACGTACTTGCACTCGTCGCCATGGCAGCAGCACTCACCTTCTGCGCACTCATATGGCTTGAAGATGAACTCTGCATCCGGATCTGTACCTGCATACTCAGCCTTGATAGCAGCAGAAACCTCAGCAAACACCTTCTGAGCCTCAGCTACCTTAGCCTCTGGAACATATACTGTAGCGAATGCCTCGCGAGGGATTGCGTTTCTGAGTGTACCACCCTCGAGATCGAGAAGTTTCACGTCAGCCTGAGTCATTAGAGCGTAAAGGATACGTGCGGCAAGCTTATTGGCGTTACCTCTGCAGAGGATGATATCCATACCTGAGTGACCTCCCTTGAAGCCCTTCACTGCGAGTGACCAGCACTCGTGAGCCTCTGGAGCTTCAGCTGGCACATAAGTGGCGGATGCTGATGCATCAAGACCACCTGCACAACCGACATAAAGTTCACCCTCAGTCTCTGAGTCGAGGTTGATGAGAATCTCACCCTCGAGTACACCTGGCTTGAGAGCCATTGCACCTGTCATACCTGTCTCCTCGTCGATGGTGCAGAGAAGTTCAATAGGACCATGCTTGAGATCTGAAGATTCGAGAACAGCCATTGCCATAGCAAGGCCAAGTCCGTTGTCTGCACCGAGAGTTGTGCCCTTAGCCTTTACCCACTCACCGTCAATCCATGTCTGGATCGGATCCTTCTCGAAATCATGTACTGTATCTGCATTCTTCTGAGGCACCATGTCGATGTGTCCCTGAAGGATTACGCCCTTCATGTTCTCACATCCAGGAGTAGCAGGCTTGCGGATGATGATGTTACCAACCTCATCCTTGATAGTCTCAAGGCCGTGCTCCTTACCCCAGTTATACATATATTCAACAGCAAGTTCCTCGTGCTTTGAAGGACGTGGAATCTGTGTCAGAGCATGAAAGTTCTTCCACACGATCTGTGGATCAAGTTCTTTAATAGCCATAGTATATCAGTGTTAATTTATTAGATTTCCAGACTTCGCCCAAGATGTCAGCGGGCGTATTATTTCAAAATTACATTTACAGGTATTGAGCTTTCCTGTCCGAGCTGATAGATCGGAAGACGGCTCTGAAGCAGTACATTTACACCATCCATGAGCTTCACAGTACATATGGCAGGTATACGATAGTATGCCATAACGTCCTTCTTCACCTTATCCGCAACCTCGTTTCCTTTCTTATCCTTAGGAACTACCACCTGATCAGCGGTCTGGGCAAACTGCTGGGCAGTAATCCACATCGTAACAGGCTTACCGGAATAGTTGTCAGCAGGTACAAGGCCGTCAGTATCAGAAAGGCGGAAGGCAATATACATCTGTTCAGCCTGTTCTGCAGACGGGATCACCTCGAATCTCATCTTCTGAGTCTGATAATCAGAATATCCGATGAACAATGTAAGATATTCTTCTTCCAGACGGGTAATCTCTGCAATTGCCGCTCCCATAGCTTCACCGCTGTAAGTTGCATCGGTATCTCCGGTAACGATCTGAAAACGCTGAGTACGGAGATTAAGAATCATCTCGGCAGCCTCTGCAGCTCTCTGCTCCAATGTCTTGCCGACAAGCATATTCTGCATGATAGACACCTTGTCATAATCGAATGTTTCATCATTATGATAAAGTGTAGCCGAAGCTGAAGTCATGTTGGATGCTATGCCCTTTCCAGAAAAGTCCTTCTGGTTCTCTGTCGGGAAACGCCATACATATGGTTCCACAGACCATGCATCAGAAAAAGAGATCAATCCTTCTGATGAGAGTCTCATGAAAGATCCGTCAATAGTTCCTTTCTCGACATTGATGGAATATCTTCTGCTCTGGTCTGCCTCAATAAAAGGAGACATGGTTACTTCAGTGATCTGAAAAAGAGTTTCATCCTTCTGGCGGGCCTTGATGCCGAGATACTTTTCCGCATACTTTGCATATGGACCGGCATAGAATGTTTCCTGGACAGCCTCAACATCAAGTACGATGGTTGTAGAAGGCAAAGAATAGGTAAGATATCCGTGAGGATCTGAATTTTCCTGTGCCGATGTCATCATAGGAATCAGCATCAATGTTGCTACTGCAATTTTGAAAATTGATTTCATAGTGTATCTGTTATTTTTATTTCCAACGTTTATGTGACCACAACCAGTTTGAAGGCGTCTCGCGGATTTCCTGTTCAAGAAGGTCATAATATTTTCTCAGGAGCACTTCCGGAGCAACCTGTGAAGCATCTTCGCATATAGGAATGAAAGTCATTTCATACTTTCCCTTCTCCACTCTCTTCATTGTCACATACAGAACCGAGTGGGAAAGTTTGCACGCGACACCCATACTGCCCTGCATGGCATTTGTAGGCTGGCTCATGAACTCACCGATAAAATGTTTTCCCGCTTTTGTATAAGGAGCCTGGTCGGCAGGATATACATATACCTTCTTGTCATTTCTATGCGAAATCGCATATCTTAGAATGTTCGAAGACTCCACAAGACAGTCTGCTCCGTTTTCCTTTATCGGATATATCCTGTTTCTCTTGAATATCTCATCCGACACCGAAGACGTAAGTTTCTTATATACAACCTTCATATTGTCAGGGGTGAAGGTGTTTTTTATACCGCCTGCCTCCAGGTAAGCAAACACTCCACCTAAAAGTTCCCAGTTGCCGCAATGCGTGCACAAGACTGTCACGCTAGGGCTTTTCTCATAATATTCTACAAGGAGTTCGGGGTTTGTGAAGGTCACTATTTTGCTATCACGAATCGTCTTATGGCTACGGCCTCCAAACCACATAAACTCCGCTACTATCTCACCAAGGTGTGAGTAAAAATCATCGGTAATCTTCTTTGGAAGTTTATACGCCTTGTCCGGGTATGACCTTGCGACATTGGTCAACACAACAGAATAGCGATATCTGAAAACATTTTTTATTATCCATGCAAGAATTGCCCCCATGAAATAGTGGAATTTCAATGGCAATTGAGACAGGACAACCATCAATCCGCGGATGATATTTACAAATAATTTCTTCATTATCAACATATTAACCAGCCCAAGGACATTTTAGTGTCAGATTTTGTCCCAATCTGGCGAGTATTAATCAAGCAAATATACCAAATTTCCTTCTGATTTCAGATATTTTGCCCCTAAATTAATTTTATTATCTTTGCATGTTTGGAATGCATTGACCAAAACAAACTGCTATTAATTAACAACCAAATAAAACCAAATCAATCATGTTTAAAGGACAACCAAAAGGACTATTTGCGCTTGCACTAGCAAACACAGGTGAGCGTTTTGGCTATTACACCATGCTGGCGGTTTTCGCACTTTTCCTCCGCGAGAACTTCGGCCTCGAGGCGGGTACAGCAGGAGCCATCTACTCTACTTTCCTCGGACTTGTTTACTTCATGCCGCTTATTGGTGGTATCTTGGCTGACAAGTTCGGATTCGGAAAGATGGTAACAATCGGTATCTCGATCATGTTCCTCGGATACCTCCTTCTTTCTGTTCCACTCGGAGGAGACACACTTGCGATGATAGCAATGCTCGCAGCACTTGTACTCATCAGTCTCGGAACCGGTCTCTTCAAAGGAAATCTCCAGGTAATGGTGGGTAATCTCTACGATGATCCTAAGTATTCTGACAAGAGAGATGCAGCATTCAGTCTCTTCTACATGGCAATCAACATCGGAGCCCTCTTTGCTCCTACAGCAGCCGTGAAGATCAAGGACTACGCACAGACTGCACTCGGATTCTCGTCAAACGATGCTTACCACTTCTCATTCGCTGTCGCATGTGCAGCACTTATACTTTCAATCGCCATCTACTACATCTTCCGTCCTACTTTCCGTCATGTTGAAGGTGGTGCGCGCAAGCAGGGAGAGGCTGTTGTTGAGGACACACTTACACCTGCAGAGACAAAGTCACGCATGACTGCTCTCTTCCTCGTGTTCGCTGTGGTTATCTTCTTCTGGATGGCATTCCATCAGAACGGTCTTACACTCACATACTTTGCAGACGAGTTCACTGAGAAGACATCGACAGGTATTCAGAGCATGGCATTCAACGTATGGAACCTTGTCCTTATCATCATCGGTGTCTATGCAGGATTCTCAATATTCCAGAGCGAGTCAAAGAAGGCAAAGGCAATCTCAGGCGTAATCCTCGCTGCTGTTGTCGGATATCTCGGATACAAGGCTGTCAACGTAACAGGCACTGTTGATGTCAGCGCACCTATCTTCCAGCAGTTCAACCCATTCTATGTCGTTGCCCTTACTCCTGTTTCAATGGCAATCTTCAGCGCACTTGCTGCCAAGAAGAAAGAGCCTTCTGCACCACGTAAGATTGCATACGGTATGATCGTAGCTGCAGCAGGTTTCGCTGTTATGGCATTCGGTTCATTCGGTCTCCCTACTCCTGATGCTCAGGCAGCAGCTCTCCAGGCTGGCGAGGCTGGTGTATTCTGCTCTGCTAACTGGCTGATCTCAACATATCTCGTGCTTACTTTCGCCGAGCTCCTTCTCTCACCTATGGGTATCTCATTCGTATCTAAGGTAGCTCCTCCTAAGTACAAGGGTATGATGATGGGTTGCTGGTTCGTTGCTACTGCAATCGGAAACATGCTCGTATCTGTAGGTGGTTTCCTTTGGGGCAACATTCCATTGTGGATCGTATGGTCTGTATTCCTCGGACTCTGCCTCCTTTCAGCACTCTTCATGTTCGTCATGATGAAGAAGCTCGAAGCTGCAACAAAATAAATTTGCTTCATAATATCAAAATGACCGGTCACAGCATTGTCGGCCGGTCATTTTTGTTGAATGCCAGCATGGGCGATGCGAACGTATTTTGCAACACATTGAGCACCAACATATTAGCTTCATACAGGTGGGCAAAAACGCCCACCTACAGACACTCAAACCACTGATTATCAACAACATGCACAACACGCCACATATGCAGCTCTATATGGGTCACTGCCTTCATTCTATTCTTCTGCTGATTTATTGTGTACTACAAGACTGAGTCACTTTGGTACTCGTTCTGGTAGATTCTCGCAAGCTGAGCAACAAAACAGGCAAACCATTGCTCTGCTCGACTTGCGAATCCTTGAGAGCGATAGGTCGATTGCAAGTCCCTTTTCAGAGAAAGGGTCGTGAGCGATAAGTAACGTGGAAAAATATAGTCATTCGACGAAATGACTATATCCAAAAAAATGATTATATTTGTTAGTTAATATGGAGCAGTCTGTAAAAGAGACCCTTATCGGGTGGGCTCAGGAGTACAATGACCCGAAGTATTTCACCGAAGACCCAATCATTTTCCCGAAGCATTTCGCTGGGAGATATGATGTAGGAGAAGCGTCATTGCAGGATATCGAGATTGCGGCGGTCCTGGCATCCCATCTTGCATGGGGAAGACGCTCAATGATTGTCAGAGACTGCGGAAGGATGCTCGATGAAATGTGCTGGCGCCCGTACGACTATGTCATGAACGGAGAGTATCGGGATGAGAATGCGAGCATGCATAGAACGATAAAATGGAGTGATTTTGCTGCCATATGCGGAAGGCTGAAAGGTATCTATAGCAAGCGGAACAGCCTGGAAGGTCTTACCGACATGGAAATCAGATGCGGAGTATTCGGACAGAAGGAAGACAGAAAGGCTCCGAACAAGAAGATCAGCATGATGCGCAGATGGATGGTGAGAGATGACGGGAAGGTAGACTTGGGCATCTGGCGCAAGTCAGATAAAAAAGACCTCATTCTTCCACTTGATGTCCATGTTTACGCACAGGCGACGTCCCTGGGACTGACTTCACGCAGACAGAAAGACATTGTGACAGCACAAGAGATAACAGACGCATTCAAGGAAATATGGCCGGAAGACCCATGCATGGGAGACTTTGCGCTTTTCGGCTACGGAGTGACACATAAGGACTAAAGATTTCTCGACAAGCTCGAAATGACAAGAGAACACTCGAAATGACAAGAGAACACTCGAAATGACAAGAGAGCAGCTCGAAATGACAAGAGAACACTCGAAATGACAAGAGAATATGCCAAGACTATATATCATATCAGGATGCAACGGAGCGGGAAAGACTACCGCTTCCTACTCATTGTTGCCGGAGATGCTGGAATGCAGCGAATTTGTAAACTCTGACGAATTTGCAAAGGGCCTGTCCCCTTTCGATCCGTCTAAGGCTTCAATCCAGGCCAGCAGATACATGCTTATGAAGATCAGATATCTTCTTCAGAGGAACAGGGACTTTGCTGTCGAGACAACATTAGCCACAAGGACTCTGATGAAGACAGTGGAGATGGCTCACAACGCAGGATATACGGTTACCCTTCTGTATTTCTGGCTGAAGTCTCCTGAAATGGCTATAGAAAGGGTCAAGGCAAGAGTGGAAGCAGGAGGTCACGACATACCGGAGGAAACCATCCGAAGGAGATATCGGGTGGGCATCAATTATTTTTTCCACCAATACGCACCTGTCTGTGAAAGATGGATACTTGCAGACAACTCACAGATTCCGTTCAGAGTGATAGCTGAAGGAACGAAAGATGAAGTAATAAACATCAGGGACGAAGAGACATTCGCAAGAATTAAGGCAATAGGAGAAGAAGGAAAAGATGAGGAATGCTGAACATTATAACAATATATTCGGAGTAACGGAAACACAACTTCAGAGTCTGATAAAGGCTGCACTGTCCAAAGGTGGCGACTATGCTGACCTTTACTTTGAATACACTACATTCTTCAACCTTAATCTTAAGGATGGAGTGGTTTCATCAGGAGGATTTCACACCGATTACGGAGTGGGAATCCGTGTCCTTAAAGGAGAACGTACCGGATATGCCTATTCGGAAGATCTGTCTATGGAGCAGATGATGAAGGCAGCAAAGGCGGCTTCTGTAATTGCACAAAGCGATGGAGGACTCAGAACATACCCTTTGGTAAAAAAAGGTGACAACAGGCTGTACGACATGCAGAAAAGCTGGAGATCAATGAAGGCAGATGCATTGCTTCCGTTCCTGCAGAAGTTGGAAAAGGAAATAACAGCAAGGGACAGCCGCATTGTAAAAGTCATAGCCAGACTGTCTGATTCAGTCGCAGACATTCTCATGTACAACTCCCTCGGAGAATTGACATATGACACCAGGCCCATGGGAAGCGTAAGCGTGACAGCAGTCTATCAGTACAAAGACAAGACAGAAAACAAAAGCGCATCAAGGAGCTTCCGCACAGGTGCTGAACTTATATCCGAGAATCTCATCAGAGAAATAGCTGATGAAGTAACCAAAGGGATAGATGAACGATTCGCCGCCATTCGTCCTAAAGGAGGTCAGATGAGTGTAGTCATGGGAGCCGGAGCTTCAGGAATATTGCTGCATGAAGCGATGGGACATGCATTCGAGGCCGATTTCAACAGAAAAGGGCAATCTATATTTTCCGACAAGATGGGCAGACAAGTCTGCCCTAAGGGAGTCAATGTGGTGGATGACGGAACAATTGCCGGTAACAGAGGAGCATGCAACTATGATGATGAAGGTGTAGCCGGACAAAAGACATACATGGTGGAAGATGGAGTACTGACATCATTCCTGCATGACAGGATCAGCGCTTCATGGTACGGCGTCGAACCTACCGGAAACGGACGCAGGGAAAACTTCCGATATAATCCGATTCCTCGAATGAGAGCGACATATATGGAAAGCGGCGACGCAGATCCGAATGACATAATAGCATCCGTGAAGAACGGTGTATATGTTGACGAATTTTCCAACGGCCAGGTTAAGATCGGCGAAGGCGACTTCACATTTTTCGTCAAGAGCGGATGGCTGATTGAAGACGGCCACCTTACTGTCCCTATCAAGGATGTCAACATAATAGGCAACGGACCGCAGGCGCTTGCAGACATCGTTGCGGTCGGCAATGACTTGAAAATTGACAATGGAACATGGACATGCGGCAAGGAACAGAGTGTAGCGGTATCGTGCGGAATGCCGACAGTCCTGATCAATAACCTTATCGTCGGAGGAGAACAATGATAACCAGCAAGGATATAGACATCGCAAAGCATTGTATCAGCTATGCAACCTGCAACGGAGCCGATGCGGTCAGAGTATCGATGAGTACCAGCACGCTCGACAGCGTGACTATGCTTAACGGAGTTCTGGACAAGGTGACCCATGCATCTGACAAATCCATATATCTATACATATTCGCAAATGGCAGATATGGAACATTTTCAACTAACAGACTCGAGATCAATGCTATAGAAGAGTTCATCGACCAGGCGATTGCAATGGTGAAGATGCTGGAAGAAGATTGTTTCAGGTCTCTACCTTCATCTGAGAGAACAGCCAAAGATGCCAGAACAGGTCAGGAACTTGGTCTTTTCGATTCAAGGTACAAAGACTCCGACAGTGACAGCAGGATGGTTCGTGCAAAAGAGATGAGCATTCTTTCAAGAATTTCCCAGGACGATTACAGGCTCATCTCTGAAGAATGTGAATACAGCGAATACTGTGAAGATAACTTTGTAGCTGATTCACAAGGTTTTGAAGGAAGGCATACAGAGACCAGTTTCAGCGTCTTTACAGAAATGACAATTCAAGACACTGAAGGCGGAAAGTATAGCGGATACTGGTGGGAAAGCTCATTCAACAAAGACGAGATCTCGCCGGAAGGATGCTCGAGAAAGGCTTTGGAAAGGGCTGTGAGACAGATCGGTCCAAAGAAGCGTCGCAGCGGACAATACAAGATGGTAGTTGACACAAATGTTGCGACTAAACTGATATCACCGATCATCAGCGCTCTCAATGCCTCGGCAATGCAGCAGAAGATGTCGTTTCTGGAAGGTTCACTTGAACAGCGCGTCTTACCAGAGGGATTTACCTTGATGGATCTTGCCCGCACTCCAGGGAAGAACGGATCAAGGTTGTACGACACGGAAGGAGTGGCAACAAAGGACAGCTATATCATCCGGGACGGAGTAGTAAAGCAATATTTCGTGAACACATATATCTCGAGAAAGTTGGGAATTGAACCGACAATCGAGGATATTTCACGTCCATGCCTGCAGCCTTTTATAAAGGGCAGGTCATTGTCATCACAAGAAAAAGGTTTATCTTTGGAAGATTTAGTGCAGATCACAGTTAACGGTATACTTGTCACAGGATTTAACGGTGGCAACTGCAACCCGGTCACAGGAGACTTTTCTTTCGGCATTGAAGGTTTCGCCATCAAGAGAGGAAAAACATCTCATCCTGTGAGAGAGATGCTGATTACCGGCAACATCCTTGATCTATGGAACAATCTGACAGCGGTAGGTTCAGATGCCCGCTCAAGCGTAAGATGGCAAGTAGGGTCATTGGCATTTGACAATGTATCGTTTTCAGCGTAAAAGGAAAACAACAATTAAGATATGAAGATTACACAAAACGCAGTAGTTGAATTCAGCTACACACTTGAAGTTGAAGGACAGGTGGTCGACCAGTGTCCTAAGGAACGTCCGTTGGACTATATACACGCAACCGGCAGCCTTCTGCCTAAACTCGAAGAAGCAATCGAGGGCATGGAGCCTGGCTGCACATTCGACGTTACGCTTGCACCAGCTGATGCATACGGAGAGATCGATCCATCAAGAGTGATTGACCTGCCGAAGGCTGCATTTGAAGTGAACGGAGAGATCCGCGAAGACCTTCTGGTTCCCGGAAACACCATCCCGATGATGAACAGCATGGGCGGAGTTATCCCTGGAGTTGTCGTAGAAGTGACTGCAGACAGTGTCAAGATGGACCTCAACCATCAGATGGCCGGCAAGACCCTTCACTTCACCGGAGAGATCGTATCGGTACGTGAAGCCACTGAAAAGGAACTCACCGAGGGTCTTCATGGCGAGTACGTACACAGTTGCGGAGGATGCGGTGGCGGATGTCATGGCGGAGATTGCGGCAGCCATGAAGGCGGATGCCACGGCGAAGGCGATTGCGGATGCGGATGCCATTAAAATGAAAACGGCTGTAGTCATACTGAATTGGAACACGGAGGGATTCCTTAAGGAATTCCTTCCGCCTCTTCTGCATTCTGTCGAAGATGTAGAGGGAGCAGAAGTCGTTGTTGCAGACAATGCTTCAACTGATGGTTCAATGAAAGTGATGACAGAGCTGTTCCCAAAAGTAAAGACGCTCAGATTTGAGAAGAACTTCGGATTTACCGGAGGTTACAACAAGGCATTCGATGCAGTTTATGAATCAGACAGGCCAGAATATTTTGTACTGATAAACTCGGACATAGAAGTCACTGAAGGATGGCTTTCTCCACTTGTGGATTGGATGGACAATCATCCGGATTGCGGAGCATGTGCACCTAAACTGCACAGTTTCCAGGAAAGGGAAAAATTCGAGTACGCAGGAGCAGCCGGAGGATATATTGACAGATATGGATACCCTTTCTGCAGAGGAAGAGTGATGAAAAGGCTTGAAACCGACAATGGTCAGTATGACACTCCGAATGATGTGATGTGGGCTACAGGTGCATGTCTGATGGTCAGAAGTTCGGTGTACCATGAACTGAAGGGTCTTGACGAAAGATTCTTTGCACATATGGAAGAAATCGACCTTTGCTGGAGAATGCAGCTTATAGGATGGAAAGTAACCGTGGTTCCCGAATCACTGGTCTACCATGTTGGAGGCGGCACGCTGCCAGCGACTTCACCATTCAAACTTGAGCTTAATTATCGAAATAACCTGCTGATGCTGGAAAACAATCTCAGCAAGACTTTCGCTTTGGAGCTTCATAAGAAAGGCTATGACTGCAGGAAAGCTGCATCAAGAGGTATCAGAAAAGCTGACCGCAGAATATTATTCAGAAAATTCCTTGACTTCATTTCAGCCGCAGTTTATCTCATCACATTCAGGACAGACTGCTTCAAGGCTGTCATCAAGGCTCACAAAGCTCATGGAGCACTGAGTTCCAGGATTCAGACTGACGAGGTAGTGACATTTCTGGAATCTCACAGCGAATCATCAGTCAAGGGTTTTTACAGCAAATGGATAATCCTCAGATCAATGATCAAAGGAAAGAATATATTCCGAAGTATCAAGTCAGAAGATTTCTATAATATTTGATAATATGAAAATCGTAATTGCAGGCGCGGGAGAAGTAGGTTCTCACCTTGCCAAGATGCTGAACACGGAGACCAATGAAATAACAGTCATTGACACTCGCAAGGACAGATTGGACGCCTTGTCGGCAAGTACCGACATCATCACTGTTGAAGGCAACCCTTCGGCTATCCATGTCCTGCAGGAAGCAGGAGTAGCTGATGCAGACCTGTTCATAGCAGTTAATCCGTCCGAGTCTCAGGATGTGAATATTGTCAGCGCCATGCTGGCAAAAAAGCTTGGCAGCAAAAAAGCGACTGCACGTATCAACAACGAAGAATATCTCAGCTACGAGAACAAGTATATTTTCACGGATATGGGTATAGACCTGATGTTCTATCCGGAGAAAATTGCAGTAGGAGAGATTGTAGACCTCTTGAAGAGAACTGCTTCCACCGACTCTCTGGAATTCGCCAGAGGAAAGCTCCAGGTTGCAGTCTTCAAACTTGAAGAAGACTCCCAGCTGTTGGGAATGAACATGGCTGAATTCAGTGCAGTGGCTGCAGCAGAAGGCCAGGCATTCAGAGTCGTTGCCATCACAAGAAAGGACACGACACTCATTCCGACATTTGACACCAGATTCAAATTCCATGATCTCGTCTATATCATCTCGACCAGAGACGGAATGAGCCTGCTTATGAGATATATCGGAAAGCAGAACATCCCTGTCAACAATATGATGATTCTCGGTGGAAGTCCAATCGGAGAAATGCTCGCTACTCAACTCAGCAAGCAGATGAATTCCATCAAGCTTATAGAAATGAACAAGGAGAAATGTCTTGAATTGTCTGAGAAACTCCCTTCGAATGTGGTTGTCGTGAACGGTGACGGCCGCAACTCCGATCTCCTGCTTGAGGAGTCCATCAGGGACTATGAGGCTTTTGTAGCTGTGACAAACAACTCAGAAACAAATATCCTTGCATGCGTGGCAGCAAAGAATCTTGGAGTCGAAAGAACCATTGCTGAAGTGGAGAATCTCAAATACATCAAACTTGCAGAGAGAATGGGAGTAGACGCTGTCGTCAACAAAAAACTCATTACTGCAGGAAGGATATTCAGATTCACGCTGAGCAACAAGGTCAGATTCATCAAATATATGAGCGGAACAAATGCGGAAGTGCTGGAATATATCGTTTCCCCTGACACAGCCATCACCAAAAAGATGCTCAAGGATATGAACTTCCCTAAGAATGCAATCATTGGAGGCATCATTCGCGGCAACGAGTCGTTCATTGCAGTAGGTGACACACAGATACAGGCATATGACAGAGTTGCGGTATTCGCCCTGCCGGAAGCAGTTAAAGACGTAGACAGATTCTTCAAATAACAAAATGGCAAGTTATCTACAGATAGAGAACATATCCAAGAGCTACGGTCCCAAAGTTCTTTTTGAAAAGATCGGGTTCAATATAAATGAGGGCGACAAAATCGCTCTCATTGCACCTAATGGTACAGGAAAGACATCCCTGATGAGAATTCTGGCCGGAAAAGACAAGTCTGATTCGGGCGGAAAAATCATGTTTCTCAAAGACATAAAGATCGCATTCCTTGAGTAGGACTACCCCTTCGATCCGGACAGGAGCATCTTTGATCAGGTCATGTCTTCGAGTATCGAATTCACAAAAGATCTTGATCAGGAGCATCTTTGGGAATACGAACACAGGGTCATCAAATTCCTGACCAACTTCAATCTGAATGATCCGGATCAGAAGATGAAGGAACTCTCAGGTGGAGAAGTGAAGAGAGTAGCTCTGACCCAGATGCTGGCAAGTGAGGCAGAATTCTTCATAATGGATGAGCCTACCAACCATCTGGACATCGATGCCATCGAATTCCTTGAAGGTTATCTGAGTCGTTCACGCTGCACTCTTCTGATGGTTACCCACGACCGTTATTTCCTTGACCGTGTCTGCAATACAGTCATGGAGATGGATCACGGCGCAATTTATACATATAAGGGCAACTACCAGAATTTCCTTGAAAAGCGCGAGGAAAGGATCAGCAACTACAACGCCGAGACGGACAAGGTGCGCAATATCCTGCGCCGCGAACTGGAGTGGATCCGCAGTACCCCTTGCGCCCGTACAGGAAAGGCACGCTACCGTATCAATGCATTCTACGACCTTAAGGACAGAGCATCACAGGTATATACCCAGAAGCAGGTGAACATGGACCCGATGAAGGGTTCCACAAGGCTTGGAACAAAGATCATAAACTGCAAGGATCTCAGTTTCTACTATGGAGAGAACTGCTATCTTGACAATTTCACATACACCGTCCAGAGATACGAAAAGGTCGGAATAGTCGGCCGCAACGGTGCCGGTAAGTCAACGTTCCTGAACATTCTGACAGGTAATTACACTCCGGACATGGTTACAGATATGACTGACCAAGGTCCGAACGCTTCGCAAAAAAGTAGGGATATGCTCAGCTTTTCTGACCTTGGTCAGTCAGCATCGGGTTTGATGACAGGTTCGATTGAAAGAGGAGAATCTTTGAAGATAGGTTATTACCACCAGAGCGGCATGTCTTTCAATCCGGACGACACCGTGCTGGATATCGTGAACGACACATGGCTGCTGAACAGATTCCTCTTTCCTCATGAGATGCTCAACAACAAGATCGAGAAGCTCAGCGGAGGTGAAAAACGTAGGCTTTACCTGCTTACCATCCTGATGCAGCAGCCTAATCTGCTCATTCTCGACGAGCCTACCAACGACCTTGACATCGTAACACTCAACATCCTGGAGGAATATCTCAAGGAGTTCAACGGCTCGCTGATCATAGTGTCCCACGACCGTCATTTCCTCGACAAGCTGGTAGACCATCTGTTCATCTTCTGCGGAAACGGACTCGTGAAAGACTTTGTGGGAAGTTATAGCGAATACCGCGAATTCATAAAGGACTATGAGGCAGAGCAGCGGTCGCAGGCACGCGCGGAAGAGAAGGCAGCAAAGGACAAGGCCGCAAAAGAAGCAGCAAGGACTGCCCAGGCTGAAGCACCTGCAAAGAAAAAGAAGCTGACTTACAAGGAGCAGAAGGAGATGGAACAACTTGAAAAAGACCTTGAAGATCTGGCCATGGAAAAATCAGAACTGGAGAGTCAGTTAAACAGTGGAGCACTCCCCTACGATCAGCTTCAGAAGGCATCTGAACGAATCGGCAAGATCCTGGAGGAGACAGACGAAAAAGAGCTCCGTCTTCTGGAGCTCTATGAAAATCTGGGATAAATGCTACTGATATATCAACGCATCAGGACCAAGTTCCTTGATGCGTTTTTTAGTTTCATCATCAGGAATTCCCCATACAGAGACATACATACCCTTGTCATGATATTTCTTGAGAAGCGATGCATCCACTATCGAATAGTGGACACTTATCCACTTAGGAACGAACTTAAGTCTTGCCATTGCCTTATCAATATCATCGACATCCTTCTCTACCTTGAACGCAAGATCAACTTCAGGATATTTGACATTCAGATGATTGAGTGCACGATAGTCAGAGCTTGTCAGCTGAAGCCTGTCTCCCATGAATCTCACCCATAAGCTGTCCATCACATGATCGGCATAATCATGATAATATGGGACAGATCGTCCTTCTTCCTTACCTGTAACCGTGTGAAGTTCAAAGTTATACCTTATAGGAGAACGTCTTTTCGCAGTTATGTACGCATCGGTGGAATCAATCACTTCCGACATGAGCTTTCCATTTTCTCCGCCGACTTTTACCTGACCCGACATATCCACGGCAAGATCCATCATCAATGAATTGGCTCCCTTCTGCACTGCAGATTCAATTGCCGCAACATCACCGACATATGCATGTTCTTCCACAAAACCTGTAAGATCGATGACCTTATTCCACTTTTGGCCGAAACGACTCTCCACCGATATCAATACTCTTTTTGCATATCGGGAAGGAGTCGCGGCGAAGTGATGACGGCTCGGTCTTCCGCTCTTCCATTCCGGTATCTGCTCTCCATGCATTCTGAAATAAACTTCAGCGATTTCCTTCTGATAAGCTGTCGGAACCTCCATCACCGGGTCCATAGCTCCCATGTGAACACCATCTTCATACCATTCAACCTTCCACTCAGGATCCCAGTCCCATACATTCACTACGACTGAATTAGGATGTAATTTAGCCTCACCCAATCCGAACGCTTCCGCAATATGGCTGCTGCTATAGTTCACCGGCTTGTAATACCATGTAAGACGGTCACCGATTTTCGTAAACACCTTATAGCCTTTAGGAGTACCGTCTGTGCACAATTCAGTATCCCACCATGCTCCGCAGATAGCGGCGATATTATGCTCGGTAATGTTCTTTTCCCATGTAAAATTAGAGTTGACATGAGTATGACCTGAAAGAATAGTCACCTTACGTCCTCGCACAATATCAAACAAGCGGTTGGCCTGAGCTATCCTTCTTCTACCGTTTCCTGTACTTGCATGCTGGGCGATGTATATTTCCGAATCTGACGGAATATGCTCCATAAGAGATCTGACCCAGTTCAGGACATGATCGGCATAACCTTCCACATACTTGAAATTTGTCTCATAAATGATATTGTCAAGAACTATCACAACATCCTTTCCAAGGAAGAATGCATAATTCTCAGGTCCCATCTTGATGCGGTAATTAGCCATCGCTTCATGGTCGCCGTTACACCATGCGGAATTGTCATGATTTCCTGACACAGGGTAAAATGGGACTCCTGCACGGACAATTTCCTTCTTGTAGTCATCCAGACGATTCAGGTCATCCCAGCTGATATCGCCAAGAGCAAGACCTACGGTAGTTCCTTTCAGAGATCCGATTGTCTCGCACAGATCCTCCATCGGCTTGCCGGCAAACTTGGCAAAATGCTCGGTACTATAGGTCTGCGGATCCGCCATGGCAACGATATTATATCCGACTCCGGCAGGAAGCTTCTGCAGATTGAATTCAAATTTCTTCTTACCGTCCGCAACCTGATAGAATTCAGGTACACCGGATGACCAGTCAGCCACATATCCGGCAGGTGTAACTATATATACATGCTCAGCATCATCCTTGATATCAAGCGTAAACTTACCCTTGAAATTCGTCTTGGTAAAATTTGCTCCGTCAGTAACTATGACACCTTCAAGCAGTTCTTCACCACACATGACGTTTCCTGTTACCTTTCTTGCATCCGCCAATTCTGCAAATGCCACCAATGCAGCGAGTATAAAAACAATCTTCTTCATAAAAATTCACTTTACAGAACGCAAATTTAAACAAATTCCTCATCCTGTCAGCATTTTATGACAATATGTCAGTATTTTTCAGATGGCAGATTATTTGCTATCTTTGCCGCGGCTTATTGATAAACACATAAGATACACACCCTATGCTAATAGGACTGACCATTTGCTTGCTTATAGCATTATTACTTGGAAAGATAACATATAAAGAATTAAAGGAACATGTCAGAAAATACACAGAAAAATTCAGAATTACCAAAGGAAGAAACAGCACCAGCTGTAGAGCAGGAGACAAAGAAGGAGGACAAGAAGGGATTTCTGAAGAAAGATCCGAAAAAGGCAAAGATCGAGGAGTTGGAGAAGAAGGTGGCAGAGCTTGAGGAAAAGGCTGCCAAGGATAAGGATGACTATATCAGACTGATGGCAGAGTTTGATAACTATCGCAGACGTACTTCTCAGGAAAAGCTTGAGCTCGTAAGCATGGCTTCAACTGACACGATAAAGGGACTTCTCCCGATACTTGACGACTGTGAAAGAGCGATGAAAGTTCTCATGGAGTCCAATGACAGCGATGCTGCCAAGGAAGGTACCGAGCTTATCTACAATAAGCTCATGGGTTATCTGAAATCAAAGGGACTTGCCGTGATTGAGGCGATGGACCAGCCTTTTGATACTGATCTCCATGAAGCTGTCGCACAGTTCCCGGTACAGGAAGACGACAAGAAGGGAAAGGTATTCGACGTAGTACAGACAGGCTACACTCTGAATGGAAAGGTAATCCGATTCGCCAAGGTGGTTGTAGGTATCTAATAAAATTGCATTATGGCAAACAAAAGAGACTACTACGAGGTGCTGGGCGTTGACAAAAGCGCATCGGCAGAAGAAATAAAGAAGGCTTATAGAAAGCTTGCTGTAAAGTACCATCCGGACAAGAACCCGGGTGACAAGGCTGCTGAAGAAAAGTTCAAGGAAGCAGCCGAAGCTTATGCAGTGCTGAGCGATGCCGACAAGAAGGCACGCTACGACCAGTTCGGTCATGCAGGTGTAGAGGGAGCCGGCCCTGACTTCAGCGGCGGATTCGGTAATCTGAATGACATTCTCAACGACCTCTTCGGTGGAGGCTTCGGCGGATTTGGTGGATTCAGCGGATTCGGCGGCGGATTTGGAGGCAATAGAGGACAGCGACAGCAGAAAGTATATAGAGGACGCGACATACGCGTGCGCGTGAAGCTTACCTTGGAAGAGATCGCAACTGGAGTCGAAAAGGAAATCAGCATCGAGAAAAGTGTTCCTTGTACTGATTGCGGCGGACGTGGCGCTAAGAACACATCAGACATAAAGACTTGCCCGGCATGTAACGGAACAGGTCAGGTACAGAGAGTCGTCAATACATTCCTCGGGCAGACAGTGACATATTCTACCTGCCAGCAGTGTGGAGGAGAAGGCAAGATCATCAGCAACCCTTGTCGCACATGTGGTGGAACAGGACTCGTGCGTAAGCGTGAGACCATTAAGGTGAAGATTCCGGCAGGCGTGGAAGCAGGAATGCAGCTCACATTGCAGGGAGAAGGTCACGCAGCAAAGAACAACGGAATCAATGGAGACCTTCTTGTCGTAATCGAGGAGCAGGAGCATCCAGATTTCCAGAGAGAGGGTAACAATCTCTACCATACAAAGGTAATTTCATTGCCGGATGCAATTCTTGGCGGAGAGATCGATGTTCCATGCCTTGACGGAACATACAAGGTCAAGGTAGAAGCCGGAACTCAGTCAGGAACAGTCATCAGACTGAAAGGCAAAGGTCTTCCTACCGTAAATGGATATGGAGGAAAAGGAGACTTATATGTGAAACTTGCCGTATGGATTCCGAAGAAACTTGATAAAGACGAGAAGGCACTTGTGGAAGAAATGCGCAGAAAAGAAGCGTTCAAGCCTAATCCATCAAAGGAAGACAAGAGCTTTTTTGACCGTCTGAAGGGCCTTTTTGACTAATTTTCCTTAATTTGTTAAAAATTATTGCAAAAAAGTTTGGAGGTTTAAAAATAATTCCTACCTTTGCAATCCCAAAATCAAAGCAACCTCTCGCGCTGGGTGAAAAGAAACGTGATGTTGCCACCAAAATTTAATTGAATACAGAAATGGATCTTATTAAAGTTGTAGAGCAGGCTTTCGCAAACGAGAAAGTAGCTAGCTACCCAAAATTCAAAGCCGGTGATACAATCACCGTTACATACAGAATCAAGGAGGGTGATAAGGAGAGACTCCAGAAGTTCAGAGGAACTGTTATCCAGCTTCGCGGAGCTTCAGCAAACACAAGAACTTTCACAGTTCGCAAGGTTGCTTCAGGAGTAGG